>Ga0209976_10002725_pt1 | contig 9963 bp, 5 predicted proteins | sample SumtaG_FD_182806 | JGI IMG/M metagenome (GOLD analysis project Ga0209976, IMG submission 182806) | Deep subsurface microbial communities from Indian Ocean to uncover new lineages of life (NeLLi) - Sumatra_00157 metaG (SPAdes) (version 2) | ecosystem: Environmental > Aquatic > Marine > Oceanic >... | reverse complement strand
AGTCATATAATTAATTCAAAAAATAACACAGATATTGTTTCATTTGATAAAGTTCACTCTATTCATGGTATCAATAAAATATCAACTGATTATTCAACATATCTAGCTGATGAAAGTAAATTAAGTGGAGAGGCGGAATGGTTGTTTTTTCCAAAATCGGAGAGCGAAATTATATCAATATTAAACTTCTTACGTGAAAATAAAATTCAGACTTGTATCAGCGCAGCTCGAACTGGAATAGTTGGCTCCTGTGTTCCAATATTTCCGACATCTGGGTCAGTGTTATCCCTCGAGAAAATGAACAAAGTAATTGGATTTGGATTTGATAGTAATAAAGGAAATTATTTCTTTCGTGTTGATCCTGGAATTACTTTAAATGAAATCAACCACAGGTTGATGAAGAAGGACTTTGATGATATCAAAGAATTGACTCCTGGCAGTAAAAAAAAATATAAAGAAACAAAGGAAAAACACGATTATCCCGTTGATCCAACAGAGATGTCTGCTACAATTGGTGGAACTGTAGCAACAAATGCCTCAGGGGCTAGATCCTTAAAGTATGGATCAACAAGAGAATGGATTAAGAGAATAAGAGTTATATTATCTACCGGAGTTGTTTTAGAAATTCCACGTGGAAAATACTTTGCCTCAAATGAAGGTACTTTTGAAATAAGGCACTCGGATGGGAGTATACTACAATTTAAAATTCCAAATTATATATTCAACACCAATGTGAAGAATGCTGCTGGAATTTTTTCTAAACCTAATATGGATCTAATTGATTTATTTATTGGGAGCGAAGGGATTTTAGGTATTATTACCCAGATTGATATATGGATAATTGAAAAACGGCGTTTAATTTCCAACGTCTTATTTTTAAATTCAGAAGAAGATGCACTAAATTTTACCGAATTAATACGAGTCAATGAAGAACTATCTCCAGAATTCATAGAATTTTTCTCTTATGAAGCACTAAGTCTTTTGAAAGAAGTTCAAAAGAAAAATCTTGGATTATTAGATATTCCTCAAATTCCAATAGATGCTAGAGCAGCGATATTTTTCGATTTTCCTTATGATGAAGAAAATTTTGATAGGAATTTTAATAAAATAAAGAAGATAACGGAAAAATGTAATACCGCTTTATCTAACAGCTGGTCTGGTTATGAACATCAGTACCATGTTCGATTTAAACATTTCAGACACTCTTTACCTGAAATTATAAATACGATAATTGCTAAACGTAAGCAACAAATTCCAAATCTACACAAACTCGGAACCGATATGTGTGTACCTGAGAAGAATTTCAGAAATATGATGAAATATTACCATTCTGTTTTACAAAGTGCAGATTTAGAATACGTTATTTTTGGTCATATTGGAGAAAATCACGTTCATGTTAACGTTCTCCCTAAAAATATGGATGAATTACGATTAGGTGAAAAAATCTACGAAAAATTTGCAATAAAAGCAGTAGAATATGGTGGAAGTATATCAGGCGAACATGGGATTGGAAAGATAAAAAGAGAGTATTTAAAAATAATGTACAGTCCGATGGATCTCAATGAAATGCGTACACTTAAAAAAGTGCTCGATCCAACTCTAACTTTAAATTATGGGAATATAATTAAATTTAATTCGTGAGAGGAATGAATAAAATACTCAAACTTCCTTAGAATCTCCTCTATAGTTTGGTATGTATTTTATAGAAAATAAAATAATTTATGAAAAATAATTAAAATAGTTCATTTTGAACGTTTTCTTTTATACTCCATAAGTGTTAAATTATAATGTAAGAGAAAATACTATTTGATTAGGTGAGAAGATATTACAATTGTAGAATGTGCATCATCCTTTTGTGAGGAGGGAGAATTTGAAGAGGAATCTTTTTACGAAGAAAATTTCTGGTATTTTTTAATACCCTCGGCAATTCTGCTTATTATAGCTATTTTTCTAGAGTTTGTTTTTGAAATTGTGTTAAGTGCTCAAATTCTAGCAATTATTTCAATTCTTCTTTCGAGTCCTGGTGTAGTAATGGAGGCGATTGAGGATGTTCGAGAAAAGAAGATTACTGCTAATATTTTAATGTTAATAGCCGGTATCGCTTCATTTTTTATATTACACGGTCAAGAAGGTGCAACTGCGTTGTTGTTATATGCTATAGCAGAGAGGCTAGAAGAAATTACCACTGGTAAATCTCGTGATGCGATAAAAGAACTGCTTAAATTAGCTCCTGATGATGCGTTATTAAAGACTGAAACGGGATATAAAAATATACCTTCAAAAGACGTGAAAAGAGGAGAAATTGTGGGTATCAAACCTGGAATGAAAGTTCCTTTAGATGGGAAAATTGTTAAAGGAAGTTCCTACTTTGATGAGAGCGCAATCACAGGCGAATCTGTCCCAGTTTTCAAAAAAAATGGTGATGAAATATTCGCAGCTAGCTTAAATTCTGATGGTTTTATAGATATTGAAGTTACGAGAGAAAGTAATAATACTATTGTAGCACAGATTGCTGAGAGTGTAAAAGTAGCCCAATTAAACAAAAGTGAACATGAGAAATTCATAGAAAAGTTTGCAAGATATTATACACCTATTATTCTTTTATCTTCTATCTTAGTTATGGTAATTCCACCAATTTTAGGGCTTAACTTTAATGACTGGTTTTATCGTGGACTAATTCTTTTAGTGGTTTCATGTCCTTGCGCCCTTACATTGTCAACTCCTTTAGCTAATATTGCGTCTTTGACCAAACAAGCGAGAGAAGGAATTCTTATTAAAGGGAATAAATTTATAGAAAAGATTCGAGATATTGAAGTTTTTGCTTTTGACAAAACAGGAACTCTAACAGAAGGAAATCTAAAAATTTTTGATATATTTACTTATAATAACACCAATAAAAAAGATATAATCCGTATTGCTGCGAGTTTAGAGGCTTTATCAGAACATCCTATTGGTAAAACAATTGTAAATCATGCTAAAGAATTGAATATATCTTTTCTTAGCGTAGATGATTTTAAAATAACAAAAGGTAGAGGAATTAATGGTAAAATAAACGGGGAGTTATTCCATGTCGGAAGTGTTAAATTTATAGAAGAATTAAATTATGATCTTCCAACTGATGATATTAATGAGATAGAAAGTTCAGGAACAATTCCAATTTTATTAGGAGATGATAAAAAAGTATTAGGAATAATCTCTATAAGAGATGTACTTAGAGTGTCTGCTCCAATACTTATTTCTGGTTTAAAAAAGAGAGGTTATGAAACCGTTTTAATATCTGGAGATAATCAGAAGGTCTGTGATTCTATTGGAGCATGTTTAGATATAGATCTCGCCTATGGTGAACATTTACCGGACCAAAAATTACAAGAAATACAGAAATTAAAGGAAAAATACAAAGGAGTTGCTATGGTAGGAGATGGAATAAATGACGCTCCTGCGCTAGCATTATCTGATTTAGGAATTGCAATTGGTGCTTCTGCTACAGATGTCACACTAGAAACAGCAGATGTAATTATCATCAATGATGATTTAAAAAAAATTCTTACGTTTATAGATATAGCGAAGAAAACTAATAAGAAAATCAAACAAAACATTTGGACTTCAATCCTAGTCAAAGTATCATTTGCAGTTATGACAGTCTTCGGGTTCATGACACTCTGGATAGCGGTAGGTGTGGGAGATATGGGTGTGAGTCTGGTTGTGCTCGTTAACAGTCTAACAATTTTCAGATACAAATTTACGTATAAGGAAATTTCTACAGAGGCCTTGGAAAGCGAAGCGAAACTGATTATTTGTGACAATTGTAACACTAAAGATATCATACCTCAACATCACGGGAGGGATATGATAAAGAAGGAAGATAAATTGATTTGCTGGAAAAATATTCTGAGTAGCGAAGAACTTGAAACTTGCTACGAAGAACTCCCACTGCATTGTCCTCATTGTCAAGAAAAGATGGAATTGATGTAATCTACTCTTTTGAAACACTAATTTCTTCTCCTGAGGGAATTCTATCGGTGATTTCGACTTAACCACAAATAAAATGCGAGAATTATTAACACGGTAAGATGGAAAAATTTAGAAATTCTTAGTGGTTCTTTGTTTTATATATTTGACATCTAGTTTTCTTCTTATAATGTCATTAGAAGATATTTGCGTTAAATGTAAGAATCTCGTAAATATATCATCCAAAAATAATGGTCCTTTTCGGCATGATTGTCCCTACTGTGGCAGCTCCTACACCACGGGTTACAGATATAATTCGTTAATTAATCAACATATTAAGTATATTCGATTTAATCCATAACTTTCTTTCTTTTTTTACGCGTCATAAATTATTTTTTAGTTCTCATGAATTTTCTTCTTTCGTTAGTACTTCCTTTAATCTTATTATAATTTTAGAATTTTGCCAGTTTCTAAAGAACAATTTTATAAATTTAATTCGGCAAAATTTCATTTAAAGCTTTTTCTTATATTATTGAATGCCTTTTCAATTTCTTGACTTCACTTACGGATTAAAAGTTTAAATTCTTCCAAGTTTCTTATATTTTCAAATTTTTCATCTTGGGATGCTCTCTCAATATATTCTTTATCGAGTTCTATGACTTTGGTCAATAATTCTAAAGCCTTTGCCTGATTATTTCTTAGTGCTTCAAGACATGCGATATTATAGAGAATATCAATATTCGCAGGATCAATCTTAATTGCTTTTTTAAGAAAATAATCGGCTTTTTCAAGATTTCTTATAATCAAATACAAATTTCCAAGATTTATCTGAATATTTACAACGTCATATAGATATCTTTTCGAGTTTTCGTTTGCCAGCTTTTTAAAAACTTTTAATGCATCATGAAATATTAGTTCTGCTTCTTCATACTTCTGTAAACTAGCATAAATAGAACCTAGACAGTTCTGAATAATAGCAACGTTATGCAAATATGCCTCTGGGTATCGTTCTGCTAATTGTTTCGTCATACTTAATGCTTCGCTATACATAGGTTCTGCTTCTTCAAGTTTACCCTGACCAGCATAAAAGTCCCCGAGGTCTATCAGATTAAGGGCAAGTCCGGGAAAAACTTTATTTGGATATTTTTGCACTAATTTCTTTCTTATTTTTAAAGCCTCAAGGTGCATTCGTTCAGCATCTTCAAATTTCATTAATTCACTGTAAATTATACCAAGATTACTCTGAGTAGTAGCAATATCGTTTAAGTACATATCATAAGATGTTTTAGCTAAACTTTTATAACTTTCTATGGAATCAATGCTTCCATCCTTGAGGTCTTCAATTAAATTCATATCAACGTATACATTTCCAAAATCATTAGTGCGTGTAGTTTCCTCAGGAAAATATGCATTATAATATCTGTTTAATAACTCTTTATAAGCCACCAAAGCATCATTATAGGACTTTTCTTGAACTCTGGGTTCTCCTACATCAATATATACATTTTTAAAATCCTGTTGAATAAATTCAACATCAGCTGAGAAAGAGCTGTATTGTTGTTTCTCCAATTCTTTATATCCTTCTAGAGCATCTAAATATATTTTTTCTGCTTCTTCAAACCTTTTTGAGTCTAAGTAAAGAGAACCAAGGTTTTTCTGAGTGGATGCGATATATGGTAAATATATTCTGTAATATTGCTTTGCTAACTTCTCATATATTTTCAAAGCATTTTGGTAAGCTTTCTCTGCACCCTCAGCTCCTCCTATAACAGAAAGAATGTTTCCAATCACATTTAGAATTGGTGCTTTATATTTATCTTCAAGTTTGAGTAATTCGCTCGCCACATCAATTAATCTTTCATAAATATCATCAAATTCTTCTATTGCATTAACAACACTAAAAAATTCATTCACTAATTCCTCAGAGGGGTTGGTCTTTGCCTTATGAAAAAGAACCTCAATTGTATCGGCAAGAACAATGCCATATCTTATTGACTTGCGCTTGTAATATAGCAAAGCATTTTCATGGCATTTTTCATCTGTTAAGGGTATTAAAGCATTTTGAATTGGTTGGAAAGAGAGTTCGTATATTTTTTCTTCGTTTTCTTTCTGTATTAATATTCCCTTATCTATTAATTCATAAAAATTATTTTTTATATTTGGAATTTTATAGGAGGCTTCAATACTCTTTCTATCAATATTAGTAGCCACTTTTGTATTTAATACAATCAAATTCTTAAGCAAAAAGAGTGCTTCCGGATTTGAATTAAGAATTTCTTGAATAATCTGCTTAAGAAAATTCTCTAATTGTAATTTATCATTTATTAGATCGAGGGTCTTTAAGTTTTTAATATTTATTCGCTCATAATTTTTAGTAATTATTCCTTTTAAACCAGAAAACCCCTCAGGAAGCTGTTTTATTAATTCTATTATATCGTTAGGGAGTTTGACCTTAAATCACTTCTTCATCTTAAAATTATTAATGTTGAATTTCACACTTTACTATTTAAATTTACTTAAAAACAAGAAAAATTAAAGAAATTAAAAAAGAGAGCTCTGGAGATTAAAATTCAATCTTCCCATTGAACAAGACGGCGTTCCCCTTCAAGAGATCGTAGCCGAGACAATTCTTGAGAAACTTCCAATGTTCCTACATATTTTCCTTCATCATCTCGCATAGCAAAATAACGAATCATTACAAAATTATCACCTAACTGTATCCAGAATTCTGCTACATCCTTTTCACCGGACTTGAATTTTTGCAAAATATCTTCAACAACATGCACACTCTTGGGGGGATGGCATTTTTTAACAGCCCGTCCAATGATTCCTCGACTACGAGGAAAAATACGATCTTCTGCATCAGAATAATATGCAACCTCATCCTTTTCATTGACAAATGTTATGTCTACCGGTAAAGTTTTCAACATTATATTGATTTGCTCTGGTGTTAAGTTTCCTATATCAAGATTGAGTGAATTTTCTGATGTTGAAATTTGAGACGGGATCGGTTTATGAATATCAGAAGTTGTTATAGGTTTCCATTCATTCCCAGGTTTTATCCCAAATATAAAGCCAATTTCTTCTTCACCTTTTTGGACAGCCATCCAGTCAGACTCTTTAAAACTCTCTAAAGTCATAGGAAAAAGAATGCTTTCTTCTTTATAGATCATATCTTCAATTTTTTTTAAAGCTATTTTAATTTCCTCAGGGTCTTCAGTTTTTAGCATTGCTCTGATCTCATCGTGAATAGTCCACATTACTTGGGGTGGGCCAGAAATACCATTTTTTTCTAATATGGGAAATATTTGATTCTCTTTTCGGGCATAATGTATATCTATCTCCCCCAACTTATGAAAGAGTTCAAGCTTATCGGAATCCTGAGCCGAACGGATTTCTCTTATAAGATTAGTAATTTCCAAGTTTTCCTGTAGAAATGTGTGGATTGGATGTCCAGAGGTAGTTTCATATTCTGCCTTCACATCTAAAGCATCCCTAAATAGGTCAACATGTAAATCACTTAGCTTACTTATTTCTTTTGGATCCAAAAATCCGTCATCAATTAATTGCTGTTCGAGAGTCCCAATTTCATAAGATGATATGTCCCCTACAGCTTCCTTAAATTGAGCTTTTAAAACTTCAATGTCGACTCCTTTATGCATATCAAGTAATAATTTTTTAAGCATTTCCTTTCTGTCTTTCTCAGGTTGCTCTGATTCACTTCCTTCAATAGCGCTCTTGATAGTCGAAATCAAAGTTTCTAATGAAATGTTAAATAGCTCTGAAACCGATTGTAATGTAGCTTTTTTTCCAATAGTCCTCCTAATAATTGGATTTTTTAATCGTTTTGTTTTTGAAGATAGTTTTAAAAGATCATTGTAAACTTTTGGATATTTATCAATTATGGGCAGAATTTTTGTTGTTTTATTTATTTCCATCATTGTGACCATTTTTATTTATACTTATTAATTGTAAGAGTCTAAATAAAAACACTAGGATTTTAAGTTATATATATATTGGCCAAATAACGTATCTATACTCCTCAAAAACTTGATAAATTAATTGCGAATAATAAATGATATGTGTTCTGGTTTTATCAAAAAGCATTTTTAAGCTCTTAAGCATTTTACATGATATCTGCAAAAAAGAAAATTATTATCATGCGGGAATAGCCAAGTCTGGTCTACGGCGCTGGACTCAGAATCCAGTCTCGCAGGAGTTCGGGAGTTCAAATCTCCCTTCCCGCATTTAATTATCGATTCATATAAAAACCCAAAATGATAAACAATGCCAAAAATAAAAGTTAATGATGTTCAAATAAATTACGAGATTTATGGAGAGGGGTTCCCCCTTATCATGATTTTAGGGCTTGAAAGTAATATTAATTGGTGGGGAAAGTCACTACTTGGAAAAATATCCAACCATTTTAAGGTTGTTGTATTTGATAATAGAGGTACGGGGAAATCTGAAGCACCAGATAAAGATTTTACAATAGAAACATTAATAGATGATGCATTTGGGTTAATGAATGCTCTAAAGATCAACCCCGCATATATTTTTGGACATTCAATGGGAGGTAGAATCGCTCAAGGATTATCATTAAAGCATCCTTCAATGATTAAGAAGTTAGTATTATGTTCTGCGAGTTGTGGACTTTCTAATTACGTTCCAGTTTCTACAGAAGTATTGGAAATTTTACAAACTCCAAGAGACAACTTATCTCCAGAAAAAATAGCAAAAAATATGTTATCAATATTTTACACAACTGAATTTTTAACTAATCATCCTAAAATTGTCGAAATTGCTATAAAAAATATGACTAAAGTACAGACTTCAAATAAAAGTTATAATCGTCAACTAAAAGCAATTAGTGATTTTGATGTATGTGACCGATTAAAAACTATAAAGACACCAACTTGTGTTATGCATGGAAGAAAAGATAGGCTTGTCCCTTTTCAAAATGGAGAGATTATAGCTAATTTAATACCAAACACAAACTTTATAGTCTTTGAAAACAGTGCTCATGTCCCATTTGTAGAAGAACGGGACAAGTTCTTAAAATCGCTTATAACTTTTCTTGAGGAGCCTTTTTGATTTATTTTTTGACAAATAGAATAAAAGTAAAATAAAAAATTTTTGATGCTTAAATATCTCTGGGAATGTGTATTTCGAGATCTGTTATTGGATATGAAGCACAAGGATGGAAGTAGTTGAATTTTTTATCAGCACCTCTTCTCCAATCAGAAATCGGATTTATATATATATTTCCTTCTAAAAGTAGTGATCGGCAAAATCCACATTCACCTGAACGGCATTTTGAAGGAGGATTTAAGTTTGCTCTTTCTAATGCTACTAAAACAGATTCAGTAGCTATAGCAGGAATCTCTTTTGACATATCACCAATGTGAATTTTAATTTTAAATATTTTTTCAGCAACTTCTTTTGGAAAATCTGGATGAGTTAAAATGTCTTTGACTTCACCGAAAGCCTCTCTACGGATTCTTTTAACGGGCAAGTTAAAACTCTTGAGTTCTTCTTCAACGAATTCATACATAATTTGAGGGCCACATACAAAAAAGGTACTGGAATTTACATCACAATATTTTTGAATGATTTCTTTAGTAATAAAACCCTTCTCACATCCTTCTAATGAAATAACATCGCAACTTAAAACATGAACAATCTTAATTTTGGTAGGGTTGTTTTTCTCCATTTCTTTGAACTTGATTCTATTAAATTTTCAGCTTTAAATTTACTATGAAACTTATGGATATGGTTTTCAGTAAAAATAATATATTGATAAAATTATATTGTATTATATATTGAAAACCTTTTGAGCTAGAATTATGTCAGAGGATATTCCACCAGATAGAGAAAAAGAAAAAATTAAAGTATTTCAATTCAATGATCAGCTAAGTGAATTTCAAGAGTTAGAGTTAGAGGAAGATGTACAGTTATATGAATTGCTCGATTCAGATTTTATCCTTCTTTTTGTTGATCCTAAAAGGTACAGGG
>Ga0209976_10002722_pt1 | contig 9969 bp, 12 predicted proteins | sample SumtaG_FD_182806 | JGI IMG/M metagenome (GOLD analysis project Ga0209976, IMG submission 182806) | Deep subsurface microbial communities from Indian Ocean to uncover new lineages of life (NeLLi) - Sumatra_00157 metaG (SPAdes) (version 2) | ecosystem: Environmental > Aquatic > Marine > Oceanic >... | reverse complement strand
GAAATTATAATATTAGATGAACCCCAAACAGGATTGGATCCTAAAGCTCGTATTAATGTAAGAAAATACATGAGGGATCTTCAAAACCAGGGTAAAACGATCTTTTTTTCTTCTCATATGTTATATTAAATAACTGAAGTCTGTAATAAAATTGCGTTAATAGATAAAGGTTCACTAATAGAATTTGATACTATTGAAAATTTAGAGAAGTTACTTACGACTAAAGAAATAATCTGTGATATTTTTAATCCCCTCCCAATCAAAAAAAAAGATTCTATTTTAACAAAGCTTATTAAAATACTCGAACCGTACTTGGAGGATAATATGAATCCTTTGATTTCTAAAGAGCCAATCAAATATAACCCACAAGAAAAAAAAATTATCATTTATTATGATGGTAAGGAAGAATCAAGAGTAAATATTTTACAAATATTAGTTGATGAATTTAAAACTGATTTTACGATTAGTTCATTTTCTATACCAAAAACTTCACTATTGGAAAAATTGTATACTCAAAAAGTAAATGATAATGAGTATATTCCTAAATTAGATAAAAAGTGAATAGAAAAAATGGCATCAGGAAATAGAGTATTTGGGACATTAAAACCTATTTTTCATACATTTATTTTTGAGTTAACTTCTCATGGTAAAAAATTTATTACTTTTTCAATGATAACAATTCTTCAGGTATTTCTATTTAATTATCTACCATTTATTATAGGATCACATCTTTCTGGTTCACTAGATTGGTTTTATTTTGAGGGAACAATTTATTTTGTTATAATCTTAACATTTACAATTTGTTTCTTTTTCTCAGGTATTATTTGTTCTGAATATAAAGATAAAACAGGTTTAACAATACTTCCTCTAATTAATAAACATGAACTGATAATAGGAAAATATCTTGCTAATTTATTTTTAGTAATCGGAATAGCTACAATACATTATTTGACCTTGATTCTTTTAGGATATAACTTCTATGGTGAACCAGTATTCTACTCGTGGATTCTTAGCTATGGATTTTCTATTTTGTATATTGTTGCATTAGGTAGTATTGCGACATTCTTTAGTTCATTTATGTCATCACCAAGTTCCGTATTTATTGTTGTTTTTGGGTTTATGTATATAGGGTTTGACCTTCTTAGTCAGTTTGTTCAGGCATTTTATTTTGATTTTGAACCTTTTTACTCATTAGCATACATTTCTGTTATTATACCAAATATATTACTCCAAGATTTTTTCACTTCTAGAATGTATATAAGCGTTGAGGGAGCAATAGCAGTTTTATTGTTTTACGCAATTTCATTTTTTATACTGGCTTTATTATTATTTACGCGAAGAGAATTATAAAACTATGTTAAAAATAATGCACAGTTAAATTAATGTGGAGATTAAAAAATATGAAAAACAGAAAGCAAATGCTATTATTATTTCTTGGAATTATTTTAATAAATAATTGTCTAATAACTATTTTAAAGGCAAATTCCAATTTTACAAATGGATTAGAATTAGGGACTCAGATTTATGAAGTAAAGCATTTTGACGAAATAACTTGGAAAAATACTGTAAATTTTACGAAGAATCCTAATCATTGGTTCGGAGGGGAAGCCAACATAGTTGGGGCTAAGAGCAAGCTTACAATTGAAGGATGGTATTATACTAACTTCATGACATCTGTTTTTTTCGCTACATTTTTCTATTCAAATAAAACTTTATCTTTATTTCCGATTGTTAAAAGCTATGGATATGGTGAAACATATATAAACGAATATTATTCCCATTATTATACTGTTTGTAGTTATGACTATCATTATTGGCCTTTTACAACTGGTGAATTTGATATACACCCCTCTTATGACATGGAACACTCAATGTTTATGCAAAATCCACAAGAATTTCAACCAATATTTGAAAATTATAATGAATTTGCGGGTATAATTACCAATGATACAACTTTACAATCATTAAATATTTCATTTCCTTTTTTAACTGGAGATGATTTTATGTGGCAGTTTGTAATGAATAGATTTGTGGTAGGTACCCCGATTAATGATTATTTAACAACAATGCTAAATGTTCTTGAAAGCAAAAATGTTACAATTCAGGATAATACACTCATTTTTCAACGACTTGGAGAACAAAATTACACTGTTGAAGTGACTTACAATAAACAAGGAATAATGGAGACTTTTAATGTCAAGAATTCAGAAGGGTATACTATATATAAAATCACAAGTTCTTATCCAAAAACAGTTTTCTTTATCATAGTGGGAATTATAGCCAGTAGTGTTCTGGGAATAGTAATACTCTTTGTTATAAAAAAAAACTACGTTAAAGACACTACATCTAATAGAAAGACCAAAAACTAAAAAAGAAGATACTGTCTAAAATAGGAAAAGCTAATATTCTTTTTCTTACTGTGTAAGAAGAGAAAAGGCTTTTTTGGCAACTTGGAGTCGAGAAAATTAAGATTAAAACTCGTATTATAAATTTTAGACTTTAAGTGTACTGTAGGAAATAAACACTGAAGAGTGTTAGGTAATAAATACTTACAATTTAATCTTAAAAATGCACAAGTGTCGCTCTTTTCAAAATAAAAGTATTTTTTTTTTACATCGATTAGAGAGGCATCAATGTACATTTCATTAATTTGGTTTTTACTATATATACTATATGGATATAGTATGAAAGTTTATATATTAGTCTAAAATTATTATTTTTAGCGAGATATAAAGACTTTGAATTATCAATTTTAACACGGGATAATCTCAATATCTCCATTAAATGTTAAGAATAGAGTATTTAGACTTATCGAATAAGAGAAGATCCAAAACATGACACGAATAGTTTGTGAAAAAAAAACAATTAAGAAGCTGAGGTTAACTAGTGCCAGCTTGAATATAAAAGAAACAAATTTGGCAATCGTTATTGAGACTTTATGTGATAGGGCGTTAGAACTAAATAGATTTATCAAAAATATAACAAAACAATCTAAAAATACGTCTTTAAGAGACCTCCTCGCACAACTTTATTCATTAGAAAAAAAAACTACTAAGAAAGAGAGGGTCATGTTGTTTATTTTTAAAGAAACTATTAACAATCGCATGTTGGTTCTTAAATTGATAAAAAAACATCTATCTGAGATGAAGCCATGTACAACTCAAGAAGCACTCAATATTATAAGAGAGTTAGAAATTCAAGGTTTTATTTCACTAATTAGAAAATGTCCAAAATGCAATTCAGAATTCAATATCCTCCCGATTAAATGTGCAAAATGTGGTCATATTTTTATCACACAGAAGACTTATTATAAAGATAAACGTTGGAGACCAAGATTTGCCATTGAAATAACCAAAATTGGAAAAAATTTTGTTAATGAACTAATTAAAATTAATTTCTATATTAATTCTTTTCTTCAAGAGTTTCAAAGACATAAATACTCTAGGAACTACCAATAAATCTTTCTAAAGAGATGGTGAAAACAAGATCAAGTTCATCATAGTTTTCTCACAAAGCGAATTTTTTTGCAGTCCTTTGAGTAATATTTCTTTGTTTATATCTGGTTAAGTAAATATGATTTTGTTATTTTTCAAATTCTATTATTAATAACCTTTTATTAATAACTTTGAATATATTTAGTCATCAATCTATTATTTTACTGTAAGGGTAGTAGAAATTAATTTTGGCTCATATTAGATGATATCATAGATGAAAATTTTGATTTTTGCTTAACAAAAATGGAAAGATCTAATAGAATTACAACGAAAATAGAAAATATAGAAATTTTTTTGTTATCAAATAGAAAAAAAATGAATGATTTAGACTTTTTTTGTTCTGAAGGAGATTCTAATGCGTTCTTAGGATTGTTTTCATTCCTGAATTCTAATTGGGATACCCCAATAAAAACTGGGAAAGAATAAATGACGTGACACACAATAATGGTCTTAATATCAGGTCGGAAGAAATTAAGTACTTAGTGACCAGAATAGTTATAAAAAATGATTTTTTCTTTAAAATTTAAAATCCTGAATCTTATAGGTTTTGAATTCATTATTGTTTATTATCAAGTTTCAATGCTTACTCTTCCAACATTGGGATAATTTCATCTAAATTTGTAAGATTGGATGGTTGACATCATCATACACAAAAGAAATTTTCAAAGCACAATATTCTTTAAATAATTAGAGATAGATATTGAAAAATTAAAAATTAGAAAAAAAAATTAAGAAATAATATCATCTAAAAATTCAACGACACCTAATTTTTCCAATATCATATATATAGTAATAAAGAAACAAACTATCATTAAAATTAAAAACACTACTTTTGCTCCAAGAAATTGCTGTTCCCATGGCAACACTATAAATAATATCAGTAAAACCATACCTACAATAAAAGAGGATATTGATATTTTATATTCTGTCTTCATTATAAAGATAATACTGTAAATAGCTTATAAATTTATTTTCTAAATTATTTGTTTGTCGTGAAATTCTTTAAGTTAGGAATTTATATCATTGTAATCGATGTAGTCTTACACTAGATATTGAACACGATGAGGAGATTGTATGTGCTCTATGTGGAGAGACGTTTTGTATAAAATGTATCAGTAAACACCAAGTTTATTGCTATTTTTAGTTGAATAGAAAAAAAAGAGAAAAATTAATTATAGAATTTCAGGATCTTCTCCTGTCAAGATACTTTTCAAATATAACACTACTAAAGCGCAAATATTGAGTATCATCATGACAAACCATCTAAAAGGTATTAATAAAGTAGAGAACTAATTCTATATAAAGAAAAAAAATCTTATTCTGATTTAATTTTTAAAAACTGATCTAATGTAAGATTTTTTAGTGGTTTTTTTAAATTTCTTTTTAATTTTAAAGGTTTTACCTTCCTCACAACCCTTTCTGGTAATGAAGGATGCTGAATCAATGAATATTCAATAAACCTCTTTTTATTATTTATCATAATAAGCACACTTCCAAAATGAGCCAGATATTTCCCGCCTTTTGGCTTAAATTCAGAATATTTATTTAAAGGTGCTGTCAGGATTAGTACCGGATTATTTTTTAGTAGTGATTTTTTAATACCGGCAATCGCTTTTAATAACCCCTCAAAAGTAGCTTGAGTGTAATTTGGCCATAAAGTAGTTATCCCTGAAACAATCAACATTTTTACTTGTTCGAGTTCACTTATTCGGTTTTCTAACACTTCTACCATCTGTTCAAAAGTAAACGCCCGTGAAATTAAAATACTTTCCAACACCGAGCGTGGTGATAATCTCCTAGCTGCTGCCAACTTACTTATCATATACGGATTAAATCTATTATTTCCATCAATATAGACTACTTTCTTAGAAAAATCTTTATCCTTAAATGTATTTACTATCGTTTTCAGTAAGATATCTACGATTATTTTCCGATCTCCATAAACTAAATAAATTAAATCTTGTTGAAATCCTCCTGATAGCAATTCATCAAGAATTTTATCCCCACTTTCATAGTAAGGAAGTGATTGTTTATGTTTTAACTCCTCAATTCCTGATATTAGATCCATCAATAAAATGAAAATAAATTAACTATAAAAACTGAATAACATCAAGGATTTTGTTATTTTGCTTATTTTTGTATTATTGAGATATTTCATTAATTCTTATTTTCCTATTAGCCACCTTAATTTTAGAGTATTAAAGATAAGACAAATCTCAAATGACAGTCCTCGATTTATGGATAATAACAAATGATAGTGGAATCGTAGTTTATCGTAAGGTCAAAGATATTTCAACCGATGATGATTGTTTAGGGGGTTTTTGTAAATTTCCAAAATAAACCGGAAAAATTATGTCTCAAAACAAGTATACATGCTATTTTTTCAAAAACATAATCAAAATAAGCCGGAAAATTTCCAAAATAAACCGGAAAAAAATTCAAAAGAAAGATTAAATAAATTTAATTTAATAAAATAATAGAACTTTATTTCAATTCAAAATAGATTTAATTTAGGATATTAAAAGAATTATCAACGTGAAAATGTCTTGTGTGAATTAGAATGTCTGAAATAAAGGATACTGAAAAAAACTTTATAGAATTTGTAAGAAATGATATTAATGTTCTGGATCAAGGAATAAAAGAAAATTATATGGATTTATATAATACTATAAAAAAGATCCATACCAGTGAAGGGAAGTATCGATTAAAAATTTCGCAAAGAATTTTTAATTACTTAGTGAATACTTTTTGCTTCCCAGGAATACCATTGTTGGAATTTCCTGAATATGAGGATCTTAATATTGCTGATGTCCCAGAAGATAGATTTAGATTATTCCAAGAAATTTTTATTAAAGATCTTAAAAGAATTGATTACTTAAATACCACAACTCAAACAAGGGCTATAAATCTTTTTGTCAAACCTCAGAAGTATTATTATAATCTTTTATATAACATTTACCATAAGTTCATAAATGATAAAACTTCTTCTGTTGACACAATATTCTCATCATTTTTAAGTGATTGGAATGAAATCATTTCTTATAAAAAAACTGAAGTGTTATTCAAAATACTACTTGACAATACTTACCAATTTAATCATGAATCATTGAATAATCATCATTTATTTCAATTTAAATCTGAAGTCATTTACCTAGTATCCAGTTTAAATCCTTTTATTAATTATCCTCTCATTGAAAAATGTCTTGTCTACCGAAAAAAGATACCAATTAATATTCCAGAGAATCCATTTGGCTTTAGTAGCCGAGAACATCATCGGTTAAGGATTAAAGGTAGAGAATTAATATCTGATATTGATCTATATCTATGTGCTCTGTTTATTTCTGGTGTTAACATCATAAAAGAAAAGCAATTTTTTGATTATAACATGTGGGTTATGGTCAAGGACGAGGATTTATACCAAAAAGTTGATTATTTCGTTGTCCCTAGAGATGATAGACAAATAACAGAAGAAATATATAAAAATTCAATAGAAACATATGATAATCTAATTCGAAAAAAAATTAATAGCTCAAAATGTGTTCCATTGTTATATGGGCTCAAAGAGATCACTATAAAGCATTTAAACTTTATTGAATGGATTTTCAATGCACATATAATAATGGAGTATTTATTTGCTCCTGGGAAACAAGGAGAATTGAGTTATAGAATTTCCCAAAATGCCGCTTTTTTCTTATCAGAGGATATAACGTCTTTTAAAGAAAACTTTTGTTTCTTTAGAGAGATTTATGATTTAAGAAGTGGAATTATACATGGAGGTACTCCTGACTTTGATGATACAATCAAAAGGTTGAATAAAAGGACAAGTTATGATGTTAAAAAATTAGAAAACATAATAGAGATTTTCCAAGAAAAGTTGATTAAAATAATTAAAAAAATAATTGATACTGTAGAAAGTTTTCCTCGATTTAAAAAATTAATGGAAGGTAATCCCCTTTATTTCTTGGAAAACACTAGCATGAATTTCAATAAATAGAAATCATTCATTCTTAAGTTTATACAGTTATACTTACAATCAAAATTTAAGATATGAACAGTTCTTAGATTTAGTGATTTGAGATTTAGTACATCCATTAACTTATTTCATGAATAATTAAACTAAAAATTTTTATTATAACTAACTTTTGCGATTTATTTTGGAAATTTACAAGATCGATTCAAACGATCATATTTTATGAAGAATTTCCTTTCCAAGATCAATTTCGTAGAATTTAGTGCTAAATTCTTTGCACATTTTCCAAGAGATATTTTTGAGAATTGGGATTCTGATGTGAGCAAGTTTGCTGAGTTTGACTATGCCACTGATAGTTTCTCCTATTAATATTTAAATTTCCACTAAATTATTTTTCAGAATCATTATGAAATATCAGACATAGAATATATTTTAGATTCTTTCGCTTTTGAAATAAGCTTAATTGCCTGTATTACCTTACATGCTAAACTTTCTTGATTGGAAGCTTGATGTTTTATCTCTATTTGCTCTTCTATGATTAATATAGGAATCCCCTTTTTTTCCACTAATAATAATATCCCTTGCAGGAAGATATCAGAAAGCCCTGTAGTACCTATGACAATTCGAACATTATTTTCAATGCAAGTAATACTATTTTTCTCAGTTGCCTCTGGAGTAGTAAAATCCACCGCTATTGTGGGATTTGACCTCTTGATAAGTTCTTCAAGATTTTTTACATGGTTAATGACAATTCCATTAGGATCTTTTGTTCCTACTATTTGCTCTAAGGGAACATATATTTCCGATATATCACAAGCAGCAATAACTTCGATTTCACTATCTTCAAGTGCTAATTTTGATATTAATCTTCCTATTGAACCGGTTGGGCCAAAAATCAATAATCTGATCATATTTAAATGTTCATCTGTAAAAGTTCCTGTTTTTCAACACCAATATATCTCTCTATAACATTGATTATTTTCCTTTGGTTTTCATTCAATGGAGGGGACAATGGTAGCCTCATCCTATTGTTCATGATATTCATGAAATCAGCAGCAAATTTTACAGGACCGGGATTCGGTTCTATAAACAAATTTTTAAATATATCATACAATCTCAATTGTTCTTGTCTTGCAAATTCCCAATCTCCTTCCGACATAGCTTCTGTAAATCTAACTAATTGGTTTGGGAATATATTAGAAGCGACACTAACAACTCCTTTACCGCCAAGAGCCATGATATGATACGTCATGCTATCATCCCCACTTAGAACGATAAAATCATCGGGAGTGGTTTTTATTATTTTTGTAATTTGATCTATATTGCCACTGGCACACTTAATCCCCACGATATTTTCTTTAGTGGATGCTAAATGAGCCACTGTCTCTGGTTCTAAATTTCTCCCTGTTCGACTTGGTACATTGTAAAGAATAATTGGTATTGATACTGAGTCAGCGATCTTCGAAAAGTGAGTAATTAAAGAATGTTGAGCAGGCTTATTATAATAAGGGACTACTAACAGTAAACCATCTGCGCCAATCTTTTCAGCATATTCGGAAAGAGATATAGCTTCCTTTGTAGAATTGGAACCCGTACCTGCAAGGACAAACGGATCTACTCCGCTTTTTTGAGCCTCATCTACCGTAATTTCCATAGCAAGCTGATGTTCTTTATGAGAAAGGGTAGCACATTCTCCAGTTGTACCCATAGTGAGTAACTGACATCCACTCTCAATCTGAAATCTGATAAATTCTCGATATTTCTCTTGATCGATCGAGAAATCATTTTTTAAGGGTGTAATCATGGCAGTTATTACATTTTTCAATTTATTTAATTTTCTAAAATTCATAGGATCACCATTTATTCTTCTCATATAATTTTCCATATATAAAGAAAAAAAATAATAAATCGAAATAAAATTATCAGAATAAATATATTTAATCTGAAAAGGAGGAGACTAACTTATTTCTGCTTTGGTAATGGACGATTCTATTTCAGAGATTCTCAACTTCCCCTGTTCTACATAATAAGTCATTCCATCTTCATCGTCATATGTTATAATTTCCTCTATGTCATCCTTGAGTACAGGGGGGTTATACGATTCAATAAAACTAATAAAATTGTTTAGGTCTGTATTAAATTTACTTAGCTGATATTCCTCAACCCTTCCCACAATACTTGTATGTTTTCCTGATTTACTATCAACGAATAAAATTTCACATAATATCCCTTTCTGTTCAACCATAACAATCATTACTTGAGGTTCTATTTAATGAAAAAATGTGGATTTTAAATACTAGAATTATGAATAACTACTAACATTGATCACTTTTTTTCTTACTGAGAGAATCGAGAAGTAAACGTTGCCTTTTATCTTACACCTTTTTCTTTAACCACTTCTCGTTTTTTCTCTCTTTTATATTTTTGCTCTTTAAATTTTGAAGTGGAGCTTCTTCTAACGTCTAATTTCATAATCTTCTTTTTCGTAATTTAGACTCCCCCACG
>Ga0209976_10002720_pt1 | contig 9971 bp, 11 predicted proteins | sample SumtaG_FD_182806 | JGI IMG/M metagenome (GOLD analysis project Ga0209976, IMG submission 182806) | Deep subsurface microbial communities from Indian Ocean to uncover new lineages of life (NeLLi) - Sumatra_00157 metaG (SPAdes) (version 2) | ecosystem: Environmental > Aquatic > Marine > Oceanic >... | reverse complement strand
GCTCTCTGGCTGGAGGGACTGGCCGACCGTCTCCCACTGAGCATCTGTCAGCTCCAGGGTTTGCTCCCCGGATTCCTTCAGTGCCAGCAGCTTGGCGGCAGCACCCTCTCGGGCCTGCTTACGGTCAGAACGCTTGCCAAGCAAGCCTACTACGGGCTTAGCCACGCCTTCTATGATAGATGATACGATGCTCATTAGTCTGGTATCTCCCGAATGTAAAACACAAGCGGTTCGCCTACAAATATTAGGCGATGTAGGCCGTCCTCGGTAATCTCCCACTCCCCGCTCCACTGTTTGACGGCGAGTTTAGCTTTAGGTAGGGTAGAAAAGTCCCCTATGTCCTTTAAGTATGCGTGTGGGCCGCAGACCCACGTTTTGTATGTAGGCATGTCACATGCCTCCTCCACCTATCGAGGTGGGCTATGGATTACTTCGTCCCTCATTGATTATGATGAGGTCGAAGCCTGCCGATACATCAGCGGCTGCGGCGGATGTCTCGCCAGTGATAAAGATGTCTGTCTGCTCTGTAAACTCTAGGTAGGGGCCAAAGGTATGCTCGAAGTCAGAGCTGGCATCGAGGTCGAGGCCCCGGATATGCTTCAGCTTTTTTTCGTACAGGTTCAGGTTGTCTCGTGCCCATAGCCTGATGTTCATGGTCGTGGGGGCCCCACCACCGGGGTTGACAGAGGCGTAGTATCGTGTCAGGTACGCCCGTTTGCCCGCCGGCACGGTGTAGATAGCCATGAGCGTCTGGTTGTTGCCCACGCTTATGATAGCGTAGTCCTGATTCTCTGCATCATTGTGCAGCCTGATGGGGGAGTCCGTGACGACATTGGTCTGCACTTCCATGCGGAAAGCACGGATCAGGGGCGTGCCCAGATCAACAGCCGTGGTGGTGTTGGTCCCATCGAGGGCCACATCCTGTGTGACTAGCTCCCAGTTGGCGTCGAGCCCCTGTATTTCTACTACGTCGCTCGTAAGCGCGGCCTGATTCACCGTCTGGCTTAGCTTAGTCATAAGAGCGGTGGCCGGGAACACATAGGCGGCGGAGCCGTCCCATATTTCCTCGGTCCCGCCAGAGGCGACGGCGGAGTTGCGACCGAACTTATTGATACAACTGATCCCCTCGTAGCACCCGTAGGGTATGAGCAGGTTCACATCCGGCAACGGGATGCCGTTCGGAGACACGGGTACTGTTGGGCGGGGGGATACAGGCATCTATTCTCTCAGCTCGATGTGGAAGTAGTCATTGAATGTGTTGTCGACCATGCTCCCGTTCACGTTCCAGTCTCCACCCCATACTAATGGTAGACCGTCACGCCGGGCGAGTACGGTGGCGATGCCGCCCAAGAATCCGAGTGCGCCGAACAGGATATTATCGTTAATGGGGTAAGGCCAGGGCGCGATGTCCACGGCGAGGGAAGGGCGAGTGTTATGCTTTGAGTCTGGGAATCTGAGCTTGGACTTCTTTTCTTGGAACAGTCTGTTCTGGAGTACACGCCCCCGGTATCCGTAGAGCAAGGAAATGTTTGAATACTCGACGAGTATCTCATTGCACAGATTCTGTAGCCTTGGGTCTAAGGTCTGGTAGACCCGGAGACTTCTAGTCCCCCATTGTCTCATCAGATTTCCTCTCCTGTCTCATTGTCTTTGCCTTCTCATACAGGTACCACGCGGAGCCGCAGCCTACAACGATGGAGACAATAGCTGCCCCGAAGGTGGCAATCTCGGTGGCTGTGCTTAGCCACGAGTATGTGCCTGCTGAGATGCCTGTGACTGCACCCATTAACGCTACTCTGTGCATGTTATTGTTCGCCTTGTTCATTGTCACGTTCTCTAAGGGCCCGCGCTAAGAAGGCGAGGGCTGCTTTTACTTTAGCGTCAGTCGCACCACTGCGAGCGAGTGTCATAATGGCTTCACGTCCGGCGGGGGTAGCGAATACCTCCTCGATGGTCGCGCCACGTGACACGATCCGCGTCAGCATACGGCCCATGAACTCGGGCGACCGACTGACAGCGTTGATTACGATGTCATCAATCTTGACGGGCAGCTCACCGAAGCCGCCGGCAGGGGTGCGGGACTTGTTAAGTATGGTACGGGCTGCATCCAGCGCCGTCTTCAAGTCCTTCACTTCCTCGGGTCGCAGTAGTCCCTGCCCTCTGATAGTAGAGCGAAGCCCCTCGGGGCGTAGGGACGTAGCCAACTGCCGTGGACTGAAGGACGAGATGGCCTTGGGTGTGGCCGCCTTGAATGAGTCGGCTACGATGTCCCGGATTACACGGGCTTGCATCTTGCGCAGTAGGATCGGGTCGTACCTTTCCAGCAGTAGCCGGGCGGAGCGTAGAGTTCCGGCGCTTTTCTTCGACAGAGTATTCAGTGCTACGTCCGGGTCCACCAGGGCCTGCTTGTTACCACCGAAAAAGCGGTTCAATACGTTGTCTGTTGCCCGGTCTATGCGGGCACTGTCACGTGCCCACTTGGCACGGACGAGGGCCAGCCCGTCCAAGGCTGCCTGATTACTGCCGGGCACCTCAATGGCCTCGTGTACTGACTTCAGCAGCGCATTGCCTACGTCCCGATTCATTTTCTCGGAGCCTTCAGCAAATATCTTGCCTTGCCCGCCGCGAATCTGGTTGAAGTTACGGAACAACTTGCGCACTGCGTCGACTGACACGCCGCCGGTACTCTTATTGAAGTCCACCATGAGCCGGGTAGCTTCTTCTTTTGACGCTACTTCGGCAGAGACATTACGCGGGCCCGGTCTCTCGGTTCTGGGTCGACGGTCAATGACACGATAGGTGGGTGCCTCTTTCGTGCCCCTCTTTACTACCTTGCCGGGGTTTACCCGCATCTCTAGCTGCGCCCGCAGGTTACGGAACCTGTTACCGACGACAGCGGTACTGGCATTGAGCCACACGTCATTGGACTGAGCGATCAGGTCGTCCATCTTGGAGAGGATGACCTCACCTCGTACTACGACATCCTTGCCGAACTCTGCGTTCAGCGAAGCCATGCCATCGTCCCACGTAGCAGCTCGTGACTTTTGCAGAGCCTTCTCAGCAGTAGTCAGTGTGCCACGCACGAGACGGGCCAGCTTGTCAGCCGGTATGTCGTCAGCTAGGTCATCGGCTGTCTTGGTGAGAAACTTCAGGAGGCGGTCAAGTCTGACGTTCTCAGTCTGGCGGGCTATGTCGCCCGCAGCAGCAGCTTCCAGGTTCGTAGTCAGGCGTGTGCCCGCCTGCTCACCCAGAGAGAACCCGAACTCGTCACCTATCTTGGCTGTGATAGCGCCGGCTGTGCCCGCTGCCTCTTTGGCTGCGGGTGTAGAGACTGTCTGCCGCAGCTTATTGGCTACAAAGTTACGGGCACCAATCCAGAAAGATGGTACGACAGCGATGCCCCCTCCAAAGAGGGCACCGAAGGTAAAGTCACCGAGCCGGTTGGTCAGTGCATCCCCTTCGCCTTTGAATCGCAGGCTCGAGAGAGCACCGACAAAGAGGGACGACTTGACGACGCCCCCTATAAATGATTCGATACCGAGGGACGGGTTCATCAGGACTAGCGGAGCAATCTCACCGACAGCCATCGCCCCATCTACATCTACGTCGCCTCCGAACTCGCGTTTCATGTCGCGTTCAAACTTATCACGTCGCCCGGCGACGGACTTGCGGAACTCGGTCAGACGTGCGTCGGCTTTCTCCGTAACACCGGGGGAGAAGCCGAACCCTTTTGCAGTAGCGTCGATGACCTTTGCAGCCACAAGGTTTGCCTCGGTAGCCAGCTCGCCCAGCCCTTCGACAGTTCGTACAGTACCTTCTTTCAGGCCCTTAATTTCGGCCTGTCTGTCCTGTACACTGGCGGGTAACGCTTGCCGGCGAGCCTCAAGCCGCTCTTGCTGACCAGCCTCGTCGATGCCGGCCTCTTGCAGGCCCCGTGTAAATCTGCCTTCTTCCTCTGCTTGTGCAGCCTGCCCCCGTGCGGCGACAGCCTGCTGATTCGCACGGAACTTATGCAGCTCAGCAAGAATAGCCGCCCGCTTCTCGGGGGGTATATCCTGCCGAGTCTGTAAGAGCCGTGCGGCCCTCTGTGCTACGTCAAGTGATAGAATTTCCGGCATTAAAAGGAGCTGAGAAAAGCCTCATCCTCGTCAGTTGTACCCGTGAGTTTCTGGTGAGCAGCTTGTAGTTCGCGCCCACCTCGAAGGGGATCAATGCCCATCGGGATCGGTAGGTCTTGGTCAAACAAGTCCTGCGCCTGCTTGGCGAGGTCTCGGTTCATAGGCTGGATAGAGTCAGTGTCGATGCCCATGCTGTTGGCTACATCTATCAGCTTCTGCGGGAACGGCTTGTCTGTACCCTTATGGAACGCGATGGTCGAGCTGATTACCACCCGAATCTGCTGATCCATAAGACCGACAGCAGCCTCGTACATCTCCTGACTCGCAAAGCCTGCGGGGTCCGGGATGGTAGCTTCAAAGATGCCCGCGTCGTAGTTCGACGGGATACCCTTAATGATACTCTGTACGTCAGCTCTCATCTTACGCCGGATTACCGTCATGTTGATAAAGCTGGTGCCTTCCTCGCCGGGCAGGGCGTAGCCGAACTTGGCGAAGAACCCTCGGAGGGGGCCCTCAATAATACCAGTGTTAGCTGCGCCTGCTTTCAGCGCTTGGATACCAGCGAACAGGTTAAGCTGTGAAGCAAACCCTTCCTGAGTACCCGCCGGTATTACCTTACGCGAGGTGGCGTCGTCCAGTGTATCGTTCACAGCCGACAGGCCCACGTTACCGAGGGCAATAAAGCCCCCGTCAATGAGGCGTTGCATCTTTGCAGCGTCTCGGGATAGGGCGGCGTCGAACGTGGTAGTGCCATCCTCCTCTATCTTAAAGAAGTTCTGCACATCCTGGATCGTCAGGTCAGCGTCGAGTTGTGCTGTCCTTGCGCCGGACTCTGCGGTAGCAGCTTCGCTTGCACTTATCTGTGCCCGCAGTTTCTCCCGCTCCAGCTTCTTCTGCTTGTGCTGAGTCTGCATGGCTACGGCCTGTTGGAGCAGAGCAGAGGCGTCCTTGCCGCTGCCTGCTTGTCGTAGCTTGGTAGAGGTGTTGACCATCGCCTTGATCTGGGCGTCCATCAGGGCGTCCTCGTCAATAGTGTCGCCGGATATCTTGGATATCTCAGCCTGCATACCCTTCTGGGCATCCTGAACGATAGCCTGGTTACGTTGTGCCCGCTGCTTCTCTTTGTCGCCACCACTCAAGGCGCGACCGATGCCGCCGAAGCCACGTATCATTGCGCCCCGAGACCCTGTAACAGGGCCGGGTCCGAACTGCTCTTGCAGCTTTAGTTCACGCTCTCGCTGGAGTCGGTCGGGTGTGAGTACGCTACCGAACGGGCTGAACTGCTCTCGAAGGGGGGGAAGTCCGTTAGCCATTAGAAACTCGGAGGTGGAGGTGGTGCGAAGTCCCCGAACGGGTTAGGGTCGGGGGGTGCGCCGGAGGGTATAAACGGAGGAGTGCCGGTTGGGGTGGGCGAAGTCTTGCCACCAAAGATGTTGCTGAATATATCTTTGAAACCTCCGACATCAAAGTTCTGTGCGCCACTGGTGATTGCATCAGCAAAGGCGTTATTGCCTTTTATCGACTGCTCCAGCACCGGCTGGGCCGCAGCAAGGTTAGCACCGGACTGTGCGTCTCCACCTTGGAGACCCAGTTTCGCCTGCCCTTGCAGCATTTGTTGGATCTGAGCCATCACGTTGCTGAAGCCACCGAAGCGGGAGAACGCATCTTGCTGGTTAGCTCGTCCTGCTTGTAGCTGGCTCAAGGCGGAGCCGAACGTCGACGTAGCGCGGGTGAACCTGTCCTGATCCACTCCGAGCTGTTGCTGGAGTCCACTCTGGGCACCCTGCTGGAAGTTGAGCCCGAGCTGGGCGAGCTGCTGCTCACGCTGCCCTGCAAACTGGAGGGCACTCAGGCCACGCTTAGTCCTAGCGTCCTGCTGGCTCTCTGCCAGCCGTGCAAGTCCTTCTGCGCCTGAGCCCTCTCCAATACCTGCCAGCCTGCCCTGCCCAAAGAATCCTTGGGAGAGCTGTTCGGCTGCTGTACGTTCACCCCGCTCTGCGAGCCCCTGTAAATCATCAAAGATGTTACTGGCAAACGCATCGCGGTCGAAGTCTTGGAACTGGGAGAATATGTCCCCGGTGATACCCTGCAACTGGTCGGTCAGACCGGTGTTGAGTGCGAAGTCGCCACCCTGCTGGGGGTTTATGTTAGCAAAGGCGTCCTGCACTGACTGGGGCAGGTCTTGCGTCGGGTCGGCACTCTGCCCCTGAATGTTCTGGAGCTGCTGGCCCGCGGCCTGCTCAACAGACTGGCCAAACTCACCCTGCTGGATGTCGAACTTACCGCCGCTGAAATCAACCGAGCCGAGGTTACTCTGCGAGCTGAACGGGTTGAACTGCCCCGCCTGCTGGGCTCGCTGTGCAGCCTTTCGGTTCTTCCGCTGGGTGTAGAGACCCACACCCGCTGTGACTAATGATGCCATCTAGATTTTCCTGGCCATGATCCGTAGGTTTTTGGTTATGCCGTCTTTGCGTATTGCGTCTGCCATGATGCAGCCTGTGTCAAAGCCGGCCCGTTCTGTGTGAGCAATCACATGCTCGCAGTCGTCCGGGATGAACGCTATGATCGCAGTTGCCTCCGTATTTGTCCTCACCCACTGTAACACTTTCTGCGAGATTTCATCCGTGTAATCTTTACCCCAGTGATCGGGGAGGACATTGGCGTGTATGATAAAGCACACCTCAGTCAGGTAGTGTAGACGGTACACACCGAGTAGCTCGGCGTCGCCCCAGAGGAGGAGCCAGTGTGTGTCGTCGGTATTCTGTGGTTGGAAGTCCTCGTAGTCTTCCTTGTTCATAATTTCTTCCCGCAAGCCGGGAGCTGACATGACAGCTCGGACAATCTCCATGTTGTCCGTCTCCTCCGCGTGTATTTTCATTATGGCACCGATATATCCTGTGCTGCTCCTGTTGAAAGGGTAGTAGTCCCGCCGTCTGCGCTAATCTCTATCTGGTAGTTACGATTGAGCCCAGAGCTGACGTGCCACCATTCTTTGTCTCCATCTATCTCGATCCACGCCTGCATCGTGTCACCCAGCATACTGGACGGGTTGACATTCATCTTGACATGGTAGGTACGCTTGCTGGCCTTGGACGGGGGGAAAATCCAGTCGGTAGCCGCATCTACCTGTGCATAGGTAGGCCCGGCTCCCTTGCGGGAGTCGATAGTTCCATCTGCGTTCACACGGATGCCAGCAGACACGGCAGAGGACACTGCCTCGCCGTGGACATTGACAACTCCGTACCCGTCGCCCCCTGTAGCTAGGACGCCTGCGTGCATTTAGCCGAGACCTCCAGTACAGTGCCACACATCCTCTGCGGTGCGGTGACATACTACTTGGTCATACTGCTGGCCGAGGGTCAGGAGGCTGCCGGGACTGGTGATAGTCCCCGCATGGGCGATAGTCACTGTGCCCGCACCTATCTGTCGGACGACGATGATAGCGTCGTCAGTAAACGCGACCGCCGCGTGTAGCGGGATCGTAAATGTAGTCGCTGTGCCCTTACTCATCTGGACGAGCCCGCCTTGGTCCCCTATGACGGCAGTGTAGTCGTCCGCCTCGGTGGTACTTTGGCGCAAGTTCTGGAAGGTGGCCACGTCAATGCGTTTGATTACGCCACCATCTGAAATTAATACCTCGTCATTATAGGAAGGAGTCACTGCTAATTCGGTTGCATTAGCTATGTCTACGTTCAGGTCTGGGGTAGCGTCATAAGAGAGGCCGAGTCCCGCGCCCGCGAAAGCCATAGCGCCAGCACTGTCGTCCCACATCACACCTTGGTCAGCGTCGGGATCGACAAGGGCTTCGAGGCCCAAGAAACTCAGAATGATCTCCGTGCCGGAGATTGCAAGACCGGTGCCGGGCGTGAAGAATATCACGTTGGCGTCGGCGCTGGCGGAGTCGTCCCAACCCAGGAGCCCATCTGCTGCGGGGTCAGCCAGCTCTATGATCTCCCCTACCAGTCCGCCGTTCTGGTCGGACCAGTTAGCGAGACGCAGCGGGGTAATGAGGACCGTGTTGAGAGTCTCAGCTTCCGCCTGTGCCTGCGAAGCAAGGTCGCCGCTGTCGTACTTGGTGGCTACGGCTACGGCAATAGCGTCAAGTTCCGTGTCGAGGTCCGAGCCGATGATTAACTTCTCAGAGTCACCGGGCGCAAGGTTGTCCTTGACCGAGAAATCTGTAGTAGGTGTGTAGTCTGACATTAAGTTGCCCTGCGTCCAAAGGTTGCGACGAGTGTGATGTGGTTCAGTACAAAGTCAAAGTTAGCTACGGTCATGGTGTAGCCCACTTTAATGAATTGCCCTTCACCCTTACCCTCTGCTGTCTTCTTGATAGCCAGCGTGGCCCCTGAAAACTCCGAGGTGCCCCACTCGGCTGTGCCCCACTCCGCTAGGTCGCTACTGACTGTGTATAGTATGGTCTCCGAGAAGGTGTTGGAGCCAAAGTCAAATGACCAGCGCCATGTTACGGCGTTGGAAGCACCAAGCTGTACGTAGGCATTGACTCCCTTCAGAATCTTGATGTTCTCCTCTTGCCCCTCGGGTCCAGCCATCCACGACGACCAGAACGAACAGTTGTAGGAGGCGGCGTCATCCACGTTGCCGCCGTACTTGCCCACGACTCCGGCCATCCCAAATAAGATGTCACCGTTGTCCCGCACAAGTATGGCAGTCGGCATCGGAGAGATAGTCCAGATACACACAGGGGCTACAAAGTCCCCCTCCTCGTCCTGAAATAGCCGCTTCATGTTCATGTAGACTATCAGGTTTGAGCTGGGGAACGTGAGGATATAGAACCCTTCGTCAGGACTGTACCCTGATCGCACATTGGCCAGGGTCTCTTGGCTTATATAGTAAGCCATGTCGGCCCGGATGTGCTTGGTGATCGTGCCGATAGGGTTGTTCTTCTGGGCAATGGCCCGCGAGAGGAGCTGGATGCCCAGCTTGCTCAAGTACAGTATGTCGCCCTCGCCTGTAACCTGTACGCTGTGCTGAGAGATGCACCCCGTACCTTCTATGATGTCATTGACATACATATTGGCGGGGTTGAGTCCAATCTCTGAGCCGGTGCCGTCGATCCACATAACGATGTGCCTCTTGCCAAATACTACCAGCATGGCACCGACCGAGGTGATGGCTACGATCTCGTCCATGCCATTCGTCCAAACAGAGGACATATCCACGGACCCTGCACCGGTACTCCAGTGAGTCTCGTCCAGCAGGGCGCTGTACTTCAGCACTTGATTGTCTGAGTTGGAGGCCCAGACCCGGCCAAACGCGCCATGTACGCACCGGCCTGTAGGCAAGGAGCCCGAGGCTGCGGTGATATCCGCGAAGTCGCCGGAGGTCTTGACGACCATGATCTCACCGTCCTGCGCCCCGATGACCTTGTTATTGAAATCGGTGAACTGCCAGAGGTCATCTCCAGGAGCAGTCGTGGAGGTGATATCGTTGTTAGCGTCAGTGAAATCGTCGATGTCTTTGTATATCTTGGCTGCGGCAGCAGATATGACGATGGTGTTACTAGACTCATCGACATATTCGTGCATCATGTCGATGGTAGGGGTACTTGCGATGGGGTTGGAGGTCTGATCCGCCCAGCCCTTACGGGCAGCCAGTCGCCCGGCCCTGTTGACGACACAATTCTTTGCTTCGGTGGCCCAGTCCGGGCCGTTGATGACATCCTTCTTCTCGGTATTCAGACCGAGAGAGCCGGGGGCCATCAGAGTGATTGAGTTCAGTGCCGCCACTCGGTTACTCCGCGTATGAGGTCAGGTCGTCGTCGTCTGCTTCCGCCGCGATAGCTGCTCGTAGAGCGTCGTCAGCCCTCTCATCGAGAGAGGAGCCCATTGT
>Ga0209976_10002716_pt1 | contig 9980 bp, 8 predicted proteins | sample SumtaG_FD_182806 | JGI IMG/M metagenome (GOLD analysis project Ga0209976, IMG submission 182806) | Deep subsurface microbial communities from Indian Ocean to uncover new lineages of life (NeLLi) - Sumatra_00157 metaG (SPAdes) (version 2) | ecosystem: Environmental > Aquatic > Marine > Oceanic >... | reverse complement strand
GCCGGGTGGGTGCCCTCTCAAACGCTCTTCATTGCGTTTGGAGGGATTATTTTTTCTCGCTTGATGCTTCACGCTTAACTCACGTTATTGGCTAAGCTGGTTGGTGTCAAGGACATCGGATACACCATTTGGTATTTGGGCAGCTAGATTGATGTCGGGAATCTCAACTTCATTACTTTCTGTTTGTGGAACCTCGGGAGATTCGAGTCTAATCTGTGGTTTCAGAATTTGAGCCGGCTCTGCTTTTGATGCTTGGCTGAAGACCACTTTTTGCTGGTAATCGGCCATTGTCTTGAGACGCAGCTTTGCTTGGACAGCTGCGACAGTGCTTTCGAGGTCAGTGTTTGTGGCAATATCGTTATATATTTGTCTGGCTTGTTCGAAATTACCGAGTTCTTCTTCGCACAGTCCCAGGCCTAATTGGGCCATCGCCAACAGCGAGGGGTTCGTTGAGCATTTCTCGACCGCCTTTTTATAACCGGCCATCGCTTGGTTTATTTGAGAAACTACTTCTTGAGGGCGCACAACTCCTAAGCGGTAATGCAATTCCGTCCGCAGAGCTTCTGCTTGTTTGATAAGTGCTAAAGCTGCCATATAGTCGTTTTTTGTGTCTTGGGTCGCGGCTTGGAGGTCATCAGCAGCCCGGATGAGCATATACGAGGCATCTATCCCTTGAGTCTGGGCATAGATTATTTGCGCTCTGTTCTGCGATATTTGGCTGATGAGGTTTGTTAAACGGAGCCGTTTTCGATCTGATACTCCTCTTTTTTCATACATCCAGAAGAGCACTGCTGCGACTACAATAACGAGTGCCGAAACGTAAATAATCGGTTTGACATTTTCCTTTGCCCAATTTGGGAGATTGGCTATCCATCTGGCCAATTCGTTGGTTTTCAGTTCGTGCCGGTGTTCAGCTTTCATTTCATTTCTCCGTTTGCCTTACTAAAGCAAGGTAATTCTGTATCAGCGCCTCTGAATTTCAGATATGATAGTATAACAGAAGTTGTTTTATCTTGCAATACCTTTGCCTGCCCGCTAAAATCCTGATTAATGATTAGTTGAGAGGATGTAAATGTCGAAGTCAAGGGCTTTCATAAATCCAAAGATGGGATTTTTTTTGTTTTGTCTGTTAGTTTGTGCGGGGTCTTTTTCTTGGGCAGACGAGCAGTTGGATAAAACCGGTGCCTCAAATGTAACTGGGGGTGTTTGGGACCCGGCCAAATATATCGATATTAATGAAATTCAGCCTGGGATGGAGGCTTATTGCCTCACGGTGTACAAGGGCACTGAGGTCGAAAAATTCGAGATGGAAGTCCTAAGTGTAGTCCGCAATATAAGACCGGGCAGGGACGCAATTCTCGTGCAGGGCACAGATGAGCGATTTATCCACACAGGCCCCGTAGGTGGATGTAGCGGCTCACCTGTTTATATTGATGGGCGTCTGGCAGGAGCCCTGGCTTTCGGCTGGCATTACAGCAAAGACCCGCTTTATGGCGTGACGCCGATTAAAGAAATGCTCGAAGTAGGCAGGGTTAGCGATTCTAAGGTTGGTAAAGGCTCAATTGACGTTGGAAGATTCGTTTTTGATTTTTCTGCTGGTCTTGATTTTGCTAAGGTTTATAAACAAATCACCACCAGCAGGGTTTCAGAGAGGAATATTCAGGAGGGTCTTACCTATTTACCTTGTCCATTGGTAACTTTTGGTTTGCCGGCAGAAGTTTGTGAGCAGATGGGGGACTTGGTCGAGCCTTTTGGGCTTATGGTTGTTTCCGGTATCGGTAGTGGCGGCGATAACAACAAAGCCAAAGATGTGCAACTGGAACCAGGTGGTTGTCTTGTAGTACCGCTGATAACCGGTGATATAGAAATGGAAATCATTGGAACTGTAACGGAGGTTGAAGGTGACAAGGTCTATGGCTTTGGGCACAGTTTAATTGGTCATGGAGTGGTAGATTTGCCAATGGCTACCGGAGAGGTGCATACGGTGGTCTCAAATGTGAGGCGTTCTTTTAAGTTCGCCAGCGCGATTGAAATAGTCGGTGCCTTAACTGTCGACGAAGCAGCAGCGGTCAGTGGACACATCGGTGCAAAGGCGAGAATGTTCTCACTGACGATAACAGTGGACCATTACAATGACACAAAGAAGCGAGTATACAACTGTCAGGTTGCTGATAATCGGTTGCTTACTCCACGTGTACTTATCTTAGCTGTTGCCGGGGCGACTCTTTATCTCGGCGTTTTGCCGCCGGACCATATGATTGAATATCAGGTAACTATCGGCGTCGAAGGCGCCGAACCTGTTACCTTTAAAAATGTCTCAACCAGCGTTGGTCTGAAAGAGATGCTTATCGAGAGCATCGCCTCGGTTGGGATTCTTTTGAACAATCCGTACAAGGAGGTTGATATAGAATCGGTTGACTTTGATATTCGCTTGAGGCCGAAAGATATCTCTTCAAGAATATGGTCAGTTGATTTGTCCGATTCACGGCTCAAAGCCGGCCAGCAGCTTGATGTAACCGTGGTTGTGGAAACTTTCCTGGCAGAAAAGAAAAAATACCAGTTCACCTTGGATATTCCTGATGAGTTGGCGCCTGGGGTATATGATTTGATTGTATGTGGTGGCTACGATTACCGGGACTTTCTCAGGAAAGCTGCACCGTATAAGTTTATTCCTCATAATCTGGCTACTCTTATAGAGGTGATGAATAATATCCTTACTGTCAGCAGGGATAAATTATATTGTCTTTTGGTTTTGCCGCCCGGAGGCGTTGCATTAGAGCGGGCTGAGCTTCCTGATTTACCTGCCACGCGTGTGTTGGTCCTGCAGGATGCGAAAAGGGCCTTGAGGACCCAGCCATACCTGCGTTGGCTCGAAAATAGCTTGACAACTGGTACAGTTATCGTCGACAAGAAAGTTATGTATGTAACCGTTCAAGAGTGATGGGAGCGAGAGATGGTAAATGGAAAACGGAAAAACATCGTTAAAAAACGTTTAAAGCTTTTGAATTTACCGTTATGGTTTTGCGTTTTTAGCTTTTTGCTTCTGTTTTTGTTTGGTCCATATTGTTGGGCTGTTACCAGTAAGATTACACGTCACAGTAGTGTTGTAGATTTATCGAAGGGCAAGACTGAGGATATTGTAGTTGGCTCAAAAGGGACCCTTCAGCTCGGCAGGGCTGCAGAGTTGCTGGTCGAAGAGTTTGAAGACGTTTGGTCGATAAACAGCATCGTTATAAAGGATGGTACGGTTTACCTCGGCACAAGCCCAAATGGCGGTATTTATGAATATAGGTTAGGTAAACTTACAAAGATTTACCCGCTTGAGGAAGAAGACAAAAAAGACAGTGAGAGCAAGAATGTAAGTGAGCCAGGTGATACAAATGAGCCCAGCGACGCAAATACGATTGAGCAGGAACAATATTTGGCGAATGAGCACATTTTTGCAATGGCAACTGATGCGAGTGGCAGGCTTCTGGCAGGGATAAGCGGCGATGAATGCAAACTAATGCGGCTCGAAGCCGGTAAGATGGAAACGATTTTTGTCCTTGGGACTCCTTACGGAGAGCCGAACGATGCCAAAGGGAGCCCACTTGGCGGGGGTACCAGATATATCTTCGCTATAGCTATTGATGATAGTGGTGATATTTATTTGGGAACAGGACCGCAGGGCAAGCTCTACTGCCTCGATTCTTCTGGCAAGGAACCACAGCTTGTTTACGATAGCCGCGACAAGAACATACTTTCATTGGTCATCGGACGGGATAGTTTTGTTTATGCAGGCAGTGACAGTCGGGGACTTATCTACAAAATAGACCCATCCACTAAGACGGCAACAGTACTATATGACAGCGACCAGTCGGAGATTACGGCACTATTGTTTGCGGAGGATGGCAATTTGTATGCAGCGGCGACATCGGCTAAGATTGCTCAGGCAGAGGTGGAATTTGCCGCACAGCTGCCTTTTGCTGGTCGGCCTGAACCACAGTTAGAAGGTGGGGAAAGTAGCGGTGAAAGCGAAGGTGGCCTCAAGCTGCAGATTGCCAATACAAAGCAGACAGTCGGCAGTGAGCCGCTAGAAAAACCAATGCCACCGATTAAACCGCCTGAGCCAAGGGAAGCCAGTTATATATACAGAATAACCGAAGAAGGTTATGTGACCGATGTATTTAGCGAGACTGCGGTTTTCTTTTGCCTGGCGGCCCAAGAGCAGAAGTTACTTGTCGGAACCGGAAACAGTGGCCGTACTTTTTCTATCGAACCAGCATTAGAAAAGCAAGCACTCATCTATGAAGATAAGCAGGCATCACAAATAACTGCGGTGGCCGTAGCCCAAGAAGATGTGTATCTTGGGACAGCCAATCCTGCAAAGTTGGTAAAGCTGGCCAGGGCCTTTGCTTCCGAGGGGACTTACACTTCTGACCTTGTCGATGCTGGTCAGCCGGCCAAGTGGGGCAAACTGCAAATCGAGGCAGATGTTCCGCAAGGGTGCAGGGTTTTGGTGGCTTCTCGCGGTGGAAACGTTAAAGATGTCAACGCCCCAACTTTTTCTGACTGGACTGAGTTGGCTGAGATTACTGGGCCGATGCAGTTGCGATGCCCACTCAGCAGGTTCTGTCAGTATAAACTTATTTTGGAAAGCGAAGACGGCAGGAAAAGTCCGCTCGTTAGAGAAATTGCTGTTGCCAGTACTATACCAAATTTGGCCCCGAAGGTTAAATCGGTCGGTGTTAACCGTCTCGGGGCGCTCGGCAAAACCGGTGTGTACAAAATCGACTACAAAACCACAGATGACAACGGTGACAAGCTGGTTTACAAAATAGATTTTAGAAAAATTGGAAGAACAAGCTGGATTGAACTTGAAGATGAGCTTGAAGTAAGCTTCTTCGAATGGGACGGCAAAACCGTAGAAGATGGACGGTATGAAGTCAGAATAACCGCCAGTGACGAAAGAAGCAATAGCACAACGACCAAATTAACAGGCACCAGGATAAGTGAGCCGGTAGTGCTTGATAACACCGCACCTGCTATTACAGATTATTTTATCGACAGTAGCGGCAAAACCGTAACGCTGAAGCTGAAGGTCTCAGATGAATTAAGTGTAATTGGTAAATTGGATTATACCGTTGACAGCAATGCGGAGTGGAAGGCCGCTGTGCCGGACGACTTGGTCTATGATACTACGGATGAGGAGTTTACCATCGTGGTGGAAGAACTAAGTACTGGCGAGCATGTAATCGCGGTTAGGCTTAGTGACGATGTTGGTAATACACTATATAGAACTTTCGAGGTCTATGTGGATCGCGATTAGTAGGTTGAGCGGCGAAGCGCGAACCACAAAATATTAATATTGTGCGACATATCGAATTTGAAAAGATTGCTAAAACTATCGAATCGCTTTGTATATCAGCTGCCTATGAGCTTGCCGGTGATGTTTTAGCTGCTCTCGAAAAAGCGGCGAAGGCCGAGTCCAATACGGCAGCGGCAGGAATATTGAATCAACTCATCGAAAATGCCCGCATAGCAAAGACTGAATCAATACCGCTGTGTCAGGATACTGGTCTTGCCGTAGTGTTTATTGAGCAGGGAGCTGACGTTGCTGTTAAGCCACCTGCAGGCCAGGCGAAAGCAACGCTGTTTGATGCAATTAATGCTGGCGTTAAGGCAGCCTGCGAAAATGGGTACCTGCGAAAAAGTGTAGTTGCTGAACCTTTGAGACATCGCAAGAATACCGGCTTGAATACGCCTGCTGTGATTCATCACTCCATCATCCCGGGCGATAAGTTGAAAATTGCCGTTTTCACCAAGGGTGGCGGCTGTGAAAATAGAAGTCAGTTTAAGATGTTCAAACCCACGGCTGATAGAGACCAGATAATTGACTGGATTGTTGATGTTGTTAAACAGGCTGGTGCTGATGCCTGTCCGCCATTTGTGGTCGGCATTGGGATTGGAGGCAACTTTGAACTAAGCTGTCTGATGAGTAAAAGGGCGCTACTGCGAAAAATTGGTGAAAAAAACAGTGATGAGTTTTACGCACAACTGGAGGCGGATTTACTTTCGCGCATCAATGCACTCGGCTTGGGGCCACAGGGACTCGGCGGCGACACTACCGCTTTAGCGTGCTTGGTGGAGACCGCACCCTGCCATATTGCTTCACTGCCTGTAGCAGTGAATATCGAATGCCATAGCCACCGACACAAGTCAGTGGTTATTTAGTTACCTTGGCCCAGGGGTCTTACAATTTTTGCATCTATAAACGCAAGAGATAGGTTTGCTATGGCAATGTAGTCTTCCGGCCGTAGCTGCTGGGGACGACTGTGCGGGTCGATGTCACATTGCTCAAAAATTTCAGGCCAATGGTGAATTTCTGTGAGGCTCCCAGCGGCAAATTTTGTGCAGGACTTTACCTTTTTGCGGCGATGCTGCATAAAAAGGTTTATCACCTCTCTGAGAAGCTCCATACTTTTAATCCAGCTGACCTTCTCTTTTTTGCGAACATAGCTTACCATTGCTGAATCAACCTTCGGCTGAGGCCAGAAGACCGTTGGCTTTAGAACCTTTATTGTTTTTACATCGCCGGTTGCAGCTAAAAAAATACTCAAGGTACCGTAGTGTTTGCTGCCGGGCTGCGACGTCATTCGGTCAGCAACTTCCTTCTGGACCGTGACGAACATTGCATCTACTACTGTCTTGGCTGTAACTAGGTTTAGCATCACAGGCGATGCGACCTTGTAAGGCAGGTTTGCAACTAAAAGCATCCTGCCGGAGTATTTTTTGCGGGCGAGCTTCAATGCGCCTGTTATAGTTGGTTCAATGGTGTTTTTGTTCGTTAGGATATCGGTGTTGAGAACCGCGACGTTCCTGGCTTTGGCAAGTTCTTTTTTAGCGATTTTGGCGATTCGCTCATCCAGTTCGACAGCAAGGCAGTAACCGGCCTTCTCTGCTAAACCTTCAGTCAAAGACCCTGTGCCGCAGCCAACTTCGAGTACGATATCTTCTGCGCTGATATTCGCGGAATCTATAAGCAATCTCATCAGGTTCAGGTCAATGAGGAAGTGTTGGCCAAGCCGTTTGCTTGGCCGAACGCCTGCCGATGCGAGCAACTGCTGGATTTGATGCTTAGTCTGCATTTGTTTGGGTTTCTGCTCGCGCAAGCTGGAAGGCCTTTTTTGTCCTCGCCATTTGGATAGCGGTCTTTATCGCAGATTTCATACCGGCTGGGTTGGCCAGATTCTGACCGGCAATATCGAAAGCTGTACCGTGGGCGGGCGATGTTCTAATTATCGGTATGCCAATAGTGACGTTGACGGCCTCCTCGAATGCGAGTAGTTTCACCGGTATCATCCCCTGGTCGTGGTACATTGCAGCGACACCGTCGAATTCACCGCGTGCAGCCCGCAGAAAAAGGGTGTCAGCAGGGAAAGGCCCATCACAATTGATACCTTGTTCCTGCGCCAGTAGAATAGCCGGTGATATTATCCGCTGCTCTTCATCGCCGAATTGGCCATTCTCACCAGCGTGCGGATTCAACGCAGCAACGCCGATTTTGGGGTTTTCGATGTCAAAGTATTCCTTCAGCGCAGTATTCAGTACATCTATCGGTTTGAAAACACAGCCGATTGTGAATTTGTGCCGAACTTCAAAAAGTGCTTCATGTATCGTTGCAAGGGCCAGCTTTAATGCCCCTGCCACAAACATCATCACCGCCTGTTGTGACTTGCACTTTTCAGCTAACATTTCAGTATGCCCAGGCCATTTAGCTCCTGCTAATTTCCAGCTGGTTTTGCTGATTGGCGCCGTTACTACTGCATCAATTATCTCAGCCCGGGCGGCATCAATCGCATCGTGACAAAACCTTATCGATGCCTCGCCGGTAACCTTGCTGGGACCTTTTATCCACGGAGGCACGGAATAGTCATCATAATCGGCTACAACAACTTTATAAGGATAATCCCTGCTGATTTTTTCATGTTGATGCCGACCCCAGAAAGGCTCAATCTCGGCCCTGTCGGCGGCGTAACAGAGCTGTTCGTTCATACCGAAAATGATAAACTTCCCAATTCGGCGTATCTCCGGCTCAGCCAGTGCCTTTATGATGACCTCTGGCCCGATACCAGTGGCATCACCCATTGTTATGCCTATCACCAGCTGCTCATTTATCGAGTTCTTATCGTTGCTTTTATTCATCTTTTTGTATCGTGTATTGCGTTTTAAAAGCCCAGTTCTTTCAGTTTTTCGACTGTTAGTTGCGGCTCTTTAGGGAGAATCTTCTCAAGCTGCTTTTTTATTATCTTATTTATTATATCAGTTTCGACATTCACCTTGTCGCCGATTTTCGCCAGACCCAGCGTAGTCTTCTTCAGCGTCTCTGGTATTAACGCAACAGTGAAGGTTGTCTGGTCCATATTTGCTATTGTCAGGGAAACTCCGTCGACGGCAACTGCGCCTTTGGCTACCATCTCGTCGAGCAATTCCGGCTTGGCTGCAAACTTTATATCGGCAAATTCGCCATGTTTATCAATTGCCTTAATCGTTGCTACTCCATCCACGTGGCCCTGGACAATGTGGCCGCCAAATCGGTCGCTGGCTTTCATAGCAAGTTCAACATTGACCGGTGATACCGACTTTAACTGGCCGATGGTTGACTTTGAGAGTGTTTCGCTGCTGATATCAAAACCGGCAAGGCCGCCTTGCAGTTTGGCAACCGTCAGGCAGACACCGTTTATGGCGATGCTGTCGCCGATTTTGGTCTCGTCGGCCAGTTTGCCTAAGTCTATAGTCAGATGTATCCCGCCGCCACCAGCCTGGACCGACTTTACTTTGCAGGTTGTCTCTATAAGTCCTGTAAACATCCGTAATTTACTATTTACAATTGATAAAATAGCAGCAATGGCTAAAATTCATTATAAATACTCAATTATCAATAATCAATTATCAATTGGAAAGGACAGAGCGTCTTAATTATGAATATGTTCTGGTTGAAGGTGGCTGGAATTGTGGTTGGTGTTGTCGGCTTGATAATTCTGGTAAATGTCTTTTCCCCTTCTGAAGCTGAACCAGTTAAATCGAAGACTGTCCATGAAATGTGGGAGCAGGACGAGAGCAGATTGCGGGCCGAGCCGATGGCTGAACCGTCCGCAGAAGCCGAACAACAACAGCCAACACGACAACTGGCTGAGCCGCCTAAGCCGCAATTCAAGGAGCTCTCGCTGGAACAGTGGGCAGAGGCCGAAAGGCTGTTCGAGTGGGCTTTGGCGCAGCGTAAAATGGGCAGACTACCGGGTATGACAGGTACCAGTTATAAGAAAATGGTCGATGCCTGCCGACAGATAATTCAGAAATTCCCAGGCAGCGAATTCGACTACAAAGCTAGGAGAATGCTTGCTGACATGCCGTCAAGACATCGAAAAAAATATGCGATAATCGAGGAGGAAATTGACCTTACAGGATTCTTTAAATAAAAAACAAAACAATTTATGGAGGCATATATGGTCACTTCATCGACGGCTGATATACCTGTAATTGCAATAACAGCGGATTGTCTGCCAGAAGCGTGGGAAAAAGCTGTTTTGGCAGTGTGGGATAAAGGTCTTGATGTTAAGACTCAGTACGATAAGCCCGAGGATCCGCCGAGCAAAGATGCAACAGTTATCGTTACTATAAATAATCCACTCGCAGAGCCCAGGATTCACAAGAACTTTCCTGGTGGCCCTGCCGAGCTTGAGGCGTATCGCCAGGAGGTAGTCGATGGTATTCACGACCACTGGATTGACCCTGCTGCAGGTAAGTGGACCTATACCTATCATGAGCGATTGAGAGCCTACTGTCCGGTTGAAAATATACGGGACGCTGATTCTCCAAAGCCGTTAAAGAAAGTCGACCAAATTCAGTATATTATCGATACACTTGCCCAGGTTTGGCACACCCGCAGAGCTCAGGCGATAACCTGGATGCCTACGGCCGACCCGGGTACGGATGACCCG
>Ga0209976_10002714_pt1 | contig 9982 bp, 10 predicted proteins | sample SumtaG_FD_182806 | JGI IMG/M metagenome (GOLD analysis project Ga0209976, IMG submission 182806) | Deep subsurface microbial communities from Indian Ocean to uncover new lineages of life (NeLLi) - Sumatra_00157 metaG (SPAdes) (version 2) | ecosystem: Environmental > Aquatic > Marine > Oceanic >... | reverse complement strand
CGGAGAGGTCCCTTTCACGAGAGAAGACCTGACACATTTATGAGAAGGGTTATAAAACAAATGCTACCACGTAAAAAACTTAGAGGTAAAGAGGCTTTAAAAAGGGTTCATGTTTATATAACAGGTATTCCCGAACGATTTAAGAATAGATATCAAAATTTAGTAACTAATGAAATTTTTGACGCGGATAAACAACGTCTGTTCTTTTATAATAAATTTATAACTTTAGATAACTTATGTCAACGAATTGGCTGGAAAAAAAATCAAAGTGAGGTTTAATAAATGTCAGTGAAAATAACCCAAGCATCAGGAAAAAGAAAAACTGCAATAGCAAGAGCCGTGTTAAGGCATCCGGCAAAAGGGCAAATAAAAATAAATAACATCCCTTTAGACCTCTATGAGCCTGAAATGGCTCGATTACGGATTCAAGAGGTTCTTGAAATTGTAAATCATCCAAAGCTGGAAAAGTGTGATATCGATATCGATGTTAAAGGAGGAGGTATTTTGGGTCAATCTGATGCAGTACGTATAGCGATTGCTAAATCTGTAAATAAATTTATAGGAACAAAAACAATAGAGAAAGCGTTTAGAGAATATGACGATTCTCTATTAAGTGGAGACTCGAGAAGAACAGAACCGAAGAAATTTGGTGGTAAGAAAGCGCGTGCTCGAAGACAAAAAAGTTTCAGATGAAATTACTTATCAAAATCTTCTTCTATAACCGCACCTAATTCTTTTAGATCTTTAAAGAAAAAAGGATATGAATCATTTACTATTTCAGAATTCTTAATATAAGAATTTGTGGTAGCATACAAAGCTGCAATGGAACAAGCCATTGCTATTCTATGATCACTATTATGATTAATATAAATTCCTTTTAATTTTTCACATTGAAAGATTGTTAATTTATCATTATCTTCTATTAATTTTACACCCATTTTTCTTAATTCTTGAGTCATACTTTTAATTCTATCGCTTTCCTTTGTTCTTAAATGAGATATATTATAGAGTACAGTTTTTTCCTTTGCAAAAACACCAATAACAGCTAATATTGGAAATAGATCTGGAATATCAGAGCAATCAACTTCAATTCCATTTAAAGGATATTTTTCACGGTTGCACTCAATAATAATATGATTTAAAGTTTCGCTTTGAACAATGTGTGCCCCCATTTCAAGTAAAATTTCAATAATTTTTTTGTCTCCTTGAGAATTCGTTAGACTAAGATTATTTATTTTTATTTTTGATTGTTTAAGTGATAGAACTGCGGCAGCTATGATAAATGCTGCCGAAGAGAAATCTCCAGGAATTGTGTATGATTGAGTTCTGTATGATTGTTTATTTGATATGTAGAATTTATTATTTTCATAATTTTCTTGTATAGAAATTCCAAATGAATTTAATACATCTAATGTTATATTGATAAAAGGTTTAGATACTAGTGGAGTTATAAGTTCAAGTTCAATATATTCTTTATTTTTACATATGAGTAATGGACAGATCATTAATAGTGCTGTAATAAACTGTGAACTAATATCCCCTCGAATTATAATTTTATTACATGAAAATCCTTTTCGTCTTATTGTAAGTGTCTCATCTGATAATTTGAACTTTCCTCCTAATTGTTTTAAAGCATTTAAGAGAGGCATGATCGGTCGTTTTAGCTTTAAAAACTCACCAGTTAAAATCAGCCCTCCTTTTATCAATAAACTTAAAGCACTGAATATTCTTATTGATGTTCCAGAGTTTCTGCAATCCAGTATTTTCTTAACTTTAGAAAATTTAATTTTATTAGAATTAACTATATATGTATTCTCATTTTTTTTATAGATTTTAACGCCTAAACTTTCCAAGATATTCATTGTAATCCTGACATCTCCACTAGTTAATGGATTTTTAATTATTGAAATTCCATTAGCGAGACCGGCAGCAATAAAAGCTCTATGAGAATAACTTTTAGAACCTGGTGTTGTGATTTCACCATTTAAACCCATTGTTAAAGGACTGATTTTAAGGTTCATTAAATAATAAATAGTAAGGTAAAGATATAATATTAATTAAATAATTATGTAGATTAATCCTAATAATAATTAAAAGAAGATTATTGTTATATTATGGATAATTCATTCGGTACACTCTTTAAAATAACATCATTTGGTGAAAGTCATGGAGATCTAGTAGGTATAATCATAGATGGTGTTCCAGCAGGATTGAAAATAGATTTAGGATTTATCCAAAGTGAACTTGATAGAAGAAAACCTGGTCAATCCTCATTAACAAGCTCTCGTTCTGAGGAAGATAAAGTAAAAGTATTAGCAGGAATATTCAATGAAAAGACAACTGGTGCACCTTTGTGTTGCATAATTGAAAACAAAGATATTAATTCATCTGAATATAAAAAATTTAAAAACTACTTACGACCTTCACATGTAGATTATACAGCTTTAAGAAAATATGGTGGATTTTCCGATTTTCGAGGTTCAGGAAGATTTTCAGGAAGAATTACAGCAGGATTTGTAATAGCTGGAGCTATAGCAAAACAAATATTGAAGAAATTCGATATTTTTGTATTTGCATACACAAAGAGTATTGGAAATATTATAGATGAGAACGTCTATAACCTTCATGATATTAGAAGTTTATATGAAAAAAGAAAAACATCTGAAATCAAAGCACTAAACAGTGAGAAAGGAAAATTAATGGAACATTTAATTAAGGAAGTAAAAGATCAAAAAGATTCAATTGGAGGAACTGTGGAGTGTATTGTTAAGAATTTTCCAGAAGGAAAGGGAGGACCGGTTTTTAATTCCCTTGAATCAAGCATAAGTAGGGGTATGTTTGCTATTCCGGCAATAAAAGGAATAGAATTTGGAGCAGGATTCGATGGATCAAAAATGAGGGGATCTGAACACAATGATCCATGGATTATTAAAAATGGAAAAATTCTTACCACTAAGAACGATGCGGGTGGAATAATTGGCGGTTTATCTACCGGGATGCCAATTGAAATTACTGTTGCTGTAAAACCAACAGCCTCTATTGGGATACCACAAAAAACCGTAAATATTGAGAAAATGGAAAATGTTGAAATTGAATTTTCTGGTCGAAATGACCCATGTATTGTCCCTAGAATAATTCCTGTAGTGGAGGCAATGACAGCTACCGTATTACTTGATTGTTTGTTGATTGACGGATATATACCCAAAATTTTCAAATCCTAAATAAGTAAATATTGGTTAGATGACAAGTGATAAATCAGTATGTAAATAGAAGAAAAAAAAATTATTGATATTATTTGTAACATATTAATTTGTGAATAAATATGACTGCATCATCTCAAGAAAAATTTATAGAGGAGATTATTAAAATAATCGATAGATGGTCTTTTGAACAATGTGCGTATTGTGAAGATGGGATAATGATATCTATTGATGGAATGCTTGATTTTAAATGCAGTAAATGTGGAACTACTATGAACCCGCTTAATTATCTGGGAGAAGTTGCTAAAATTGTTTATAGTTATAGAGAGAAAAATAACCCTCTTTAATTTTAAGTTCAATAAATTATTTAGTTAATTTTAATATGATTGAGATAATAAAATATAATATATCTCAAATTATATTTAGGATTAGAAAAATTAAATGAGTAGAAAAATTGATACATCTGCCCAATTCATTGAATTCTACAAAAAAAAAGGAGACTATTTAGTTTCCCTATCAGAAAACCATTTCAAGAATATAGAATACCGAAAGTGCCTTGAATTATTAAATCAGGCATACGGAATGTATATGAAAGGATACTACAACGAACTGGCAGAGACAACTAAACAGAGATTCTTAGAAATTAAAGAAAAATATTTTAAAAAAAAAAATAACCCTTAATCTATTTCAAACTTTTGCTTTAATTTACTCTTAATGTCTTCAATATGAGTTCCTTCCCAGTAAATCTTCTTACATTGAGGATTAGAGCACTGATAAAATTCATCGATATTACAAAAAGTTTCCTTTAAGACAAGATTCTTGATATAGTCCTTATCTTCAACTTTATTCAATTTTTCATTACATAGAGAACATCTAGCTTTACTAATATTAAAATCAAATTCTATACCTAACTCTTTGTGAAGTTGTTCTAAATAGCTATATACACCTTGACTTGTTAAATAAATATTTTTTTCTTTGCAAGCAATATGTAATGGTAAATCTTTTGTAATTACAATTCTCCCACTTTTTTTCGCATATTCAATCAATTTGTTATCTGGAACAGGGTTCACTGAATAGAAATCTCGTAATTCAACCGCATAAACTGTATCGAATCCAAAAATTCTAAGAAAACGTGTTAATTTGCCGAGCATTGCATCTGCTAAAAATTTCATTATGAGAAGATAGTATATCAGATAAGTCTAAGTTAAATATATTTAATACTTCTAATAAATTATATATTCGAAATTTAATTAGAGGTAATTTCATTAATATGGAAATTAAGGTCTGATGGAAAAAGCTGTTCGGTTTCATGGACATATCTGTCCAGGTTTAGCGATAGGAGTTTTAGCCGTTAAATATCTTATAGATCACGATTATAATTATTCTCCTAATGAAGAGTTGGTAGCACTTGTTCAAAATGATAACTGCAGTGTTGATGCTCTCCAAGTTCTATTAGGTACTACATTTGGTAAAGGTAATCTTATACATCAAGATTACGGAAAAATAAATTATTACATTTATGATAGAAGGAGAGAAAAAGGAATAAAATTGATGTTGAAGAAGAACGGGTTTGCTAAAAAAAAGCTCTCTAGAGATGAAAAAATTCAAGTTTTATTACATTCTAAACCAGAGGATATTTTTTCTATTGAAGAAATTGATTTTAATCCTCCTAGATTAGCGCAAATAGAAAAATCAATACCCTGTGAGATATGCGGGGAACTTACGGTGAACAGTAGATTAATGGCTTATAATAATTCTGATATGTGCATTCCTTGTTATAAGAAAATGAGAAAATCATAGAAAAATTTATATTGTGATTTTAATGACTGTTTAAATATAAGTGTTTTAGTGATGATTGCTTTTGTTAATTATATTTAATGTGTAATAATTATTCCACTTCATAATTAAGGGAAAAAATGAAAAATCAGAGTGAAAAAATAATACCTGGTGCAGGTTCTTTTTATTTTGAGGGGAATAATGTAGGTTTAATAATAATACATGGGGGAGGGGGGGGAACGTGTGCCGATTTAAAACCTCTAGCTCAAAATTTGAATAAAGAGAGAAATTATACTATTAATCTCCCTCTACTTCCAGGATATGGCACTTCTCCTGAAAACCTAAGGAAAACGCCTATATCCGTATGGAAAAATGCATTGGATAATGAATTAATCGCATTAAGAAAGAAATGCGAAAAGGTTATTATAGGAGGTCATTCTATGGGAGGACTTCTTGCATTAATACTAGCTGCTAATTACAGTATTGATGCTGTCTTTACTATTAATGCTCCAATAAGCATTCAAAGATTAGGATTTAAACTAGTACCAATTATCAATATTTTTATGAAATATCATTCTGTAAACTCAGAGCAGCTAAAAATTGACACGAACGGAAAATGGGTAGGTTATAATAGAATTCCAATAAATATAGCCATAAAAGTAAAAAAATTGATAATTGAAGCGAAAAGCTCATTACTGAGAATTAAGTGTCCTACATTATTATTTCAAGGCTGTTTAGATTCAGAAGTTAAAAAAGAAAGCTTAGATTATATTTTTAACAACATCAATTCCCAATATAAAAAACAAGTTTGGTTAAAGCATAATGGACATGCAATATTAGGCAGTCCAGATCTCAAACAAATTATTTTTGAACTTACAAAATTCATTGATAAAATTTGTACTTAAATTATATATTTTTAATTAAATTACTTAAAATATCAAATTTTAAAAAGTTTGAATATTATTTCCCTAGTATTTTATAATCAAGTTGTTAGAAAAGTTAACTACCAATAATATAAATTAATTGCAAAAACATAGCTAAATTTCTTGAAGAGTTAAGTGAAATAATAGTGTTTTTAAACAAATTTCGAGAGAAGATGAGAATATTATGATAAAGGAGATAAGTAAGGGATTCACGTTATTAGTAAGGGGACCCGCTCGAATAACTTTTTTAGAAGGTCAGATTAGTGTCCTAGGTAAAATTTATGACTCTAAGATGAGATTAAGTGAATCGGAAGAATCGAATATGAATAACAACAATGTAATAATAATACCTGGTGCTCATTGTTATCCAATATTCGCAATTGAAAACGCTACACTAGAAATATATACCAACAATGAGGAAAACCTTACACTCATAGAAGAAAATTCAATTTCTCTTAGATGGAAGGAAATTAAAGAATTAATAATAAAAGAATTAAAAGAAGGCTCTCAATCTCCTTTAAAGATAATGGTTTTAGGAATAAGTAGTGGAAAAACAACCCTGATAAAATATTTAGCAAATAATTTTATAAAAGAGGGGTTCAAGGGTGGATATCTTGATTCAGATCTAGGGCAACAAACAATATACATTCCTACTACAATCAACATTGGTACTCTTGAAAATTATATTATTTCAAGTCACAATATAAACTCAGAGAAAACAGAATTCGTAGGAGTAACATTTCCTAAAGGAAATTATAAATATATAGTTTCTCATTCAAGCAGGAAATTAATTGATGAATATATTGAGAGGAATAAAGATACTGATTTTATTTTAATAGATACTGATGGTTGGATAAAAACCGAAGCGGGGATAATTTATAAGAATTTTTTTATTAAAACAGTTGATCCAGACATTCTTATTGTATTTCATGACGATACAGTTGAAGAATTACAATTAATTGAAGAAGAATCATCTATTTTACGAAAAGAACGAAAATTATTTTTAATTGAAGAAGACAACAAATATTTTTATGAGAAGGATAAAGATGAACGAAGATTTTTACGCCAAAGCCAATTTTCAAAGAAATTTGAAGAGTTTAGAAAGATATCAATCCCCTTAGATGATTTGAAATTTATTAAAACTGAATATGACAAAGAAGAAGAAATAATTATCGAAAGAGAAATTAATATTAGAGAATTAATTCGTCTTCCTTATCATTACGTGATTATTGGGTTAATAACTGAAGATTCCGAGTTAATTGAAATAGGACTTCTTTTTACTATTAATATTGAGAAAAATTACATTTTGTTATATTCTAACTTAACTTATAAACAACAAATTAAAATTAAAAAAATATTACTTGGGAGTCTTAGGTTATCTACTAAAGGAAATCATCAAGGTTATCTATATCTCTAATTTATCTATTTAAAATATCCATTAAAGGAATAAGAAACCTTATACAAACAAAGTAATATTCACTACTAAAATCTCTACCTAATAATCACAAAACTAATTTTTTTAAATTGTGTTGTTACAATAATAATTTATGGAAGAGGATCTTCTTACTAAGTTTCTAAAATTAATGTCAACTGATATTACAGATGATGATCTTGAATTAATTAAATTAGGACATTCATTAGGGTTGGATTTAGTATCATTTGCAGAGTTGCGAGCATCACAAGAAGATAAATTCTCTGATGAGATAAGAAATAAAGCATTAGAAAAGTTGGAAACAGATAAAGATAATTTTTTAAAGAGGACAGATTCTTTTTACGCTGGAAGTATTGATTTTATGGTATCTAACGAACCTCAAGGGAGAAATTTTTTCCTTTTAGAAACGAATGGTGGATCTCATCGAGGCCTTTCAATTCTCACTAAAATGCAGCAAACTCTTTTATATGATGGATACTATGAAGCTATTTTTCAAGCAGTTAATAAAAGTACGAAGAAAGATAACAAAGTTTTAGTTCTAATTGGAGTACCTGTTAATGACGGATTAATCCATGAAAAAGTAATAATGATTGAATATTTCAGAAAAAAATTTAAATCTAGAGGGTTTTCTGTAAAAATTTTTAATTCTGATAATTATAATAAAGATTTTCAAGCGGAAATTGTATTCTTAATAGCGGATTATGGAAATATTTTTAAGTCTCTTGCATTCTCAAATAATTGGATTACGTATAAAGGAGAGGAAGTGAGTGTTTTAATAGGAGATGGTATAACAAGACGATTTAAAAATAAGGATTTCACAAAATTGATCGAGACTAATATTCGTAAAATAAAATCAATAATTGTAAATCCTATTTTTAGAATAACTGATGATAAATCCCTAACATATTTGGCAAGCTTTTTCTGTAAAAATATTCTCAAGAAATATAATTTAAGATATCTAGTATTTACAAAAGCTTATACGGAAGAAGAATTATCAGATAAAATCAAATATCTTATTAAAAAATATCAAAAACCATTTATTATTAAACCCAGTGGGGGATCTGGGGGTGCTGGAGTTATGCCCGTTTCTAAAGATGAAGATCACAGAGGGATTCAAAACATCATCACTGAAAGTAAAAAGGAGTTTTTCGCCAAATTCAAAAAAAATCGTGAGCCTTATCCATACACCATACAAGAAATGGCTGACTTCACTATTATAAAATGGAAAGAAGGATATCACACTTTTGACATAAGACTTTATTTAGCTCAAAGAGATGGTATAGTTATACCAATAGGAGGATTAGCTAGAATTGCGAGAGGAGAATATCATGGTACTTTAGATAAGCAAGAGTTTGTAGTAAATTTGTCTGGATTTAATGGTCAGATAGAAGTTGAACGTGGACTGGGTTTTTCGAAAAGAAATAGCGACATTTTGAATTTAAGTTTGGATGATTTTGTAAATATGTCCTGTATCGGTTGTACATTGTTTACGTATATTAGTAATAATTATTATAAGATAATGAATTTTACAAATTGGGATAAGATCTTATAAAACACTTTTGATTATTTGAAATTATTATTTATTACATTAGAAGATTAGAATTGACTCCAAGAATGTTTATTGTATAACAGATTCAATATACATGGATAAATTTATGCCTAAATCCTTTTTATGTTGATTTTTTTTATTTACCATAAAAGAAAGTGATATTTAAATGAAAGTTAAAAAAATACAGAAGAAGATAATTACAGACATATTAGGAAATACAATTTTATTGATCATGAATTTAAGAAGTTGAGTGTGGCACCTACTAATACACATTCATTTTTTTTTTGAGAATGACCGCCCTTTTTCAATATTAATATATTCTCTTCTGGTGATTCTAAAATAAATTTATTTTCTTCAATATTTTTGAATTTAATTAGGCGATCGTTTTTACTATGGATTAGCATAACCCGATTAGATAATTTTTGCCATTCTATCCTCGATAATTTATCTTTTTGTTTCTCAATTTGGAGATAAGGAGAAAGTTTTGTATTCTCAACTGCATCGGGGCGTAATTTAACCCCTTTCATTAAATAACTTAAAACAACTATAGGATTGAATTTTGGGATATTCTGTTTATAAAAAGACATTGAAGAGATAGCTATAATTTTATCAATTCTCTCATTAGCAAATCCTCCACATAATACTGTAATAGCCCCAATGCTAAAACCAATACAATTAATTTTCATGTTAGTAAATTCTTCCTGAGTGATTACCCATTTAATTACGCTGTTAAAATCGTCAATTCTCTTTAAAAATTCACCTTTCTTTCCTGTGTGTTTTGATTTACCTGTTCCTCTTGCGTCATAAGCTAATATCAGATATCCTTGGTAGGCTAAGGGAAGGTAAAAGTATTGGAGATTCTCTTTTGTGTCTGAAAAACCATGGCAAATTATGATTATAGAGTTCTTCTCATTAACTTTTTCTTGATTCCTATGGTGTATTAAATCAGCAGATAAAAATCCATCAATAACTTGAATTTTTCTATTTGAAATATCTAAATCCTTGTGAGAAATTTTTACCCATCGATCAAACCAGAGCTCTCTGATTGCCCAGTAGCTTTCAAAAGGGATATATATAATTAAAAATGTTGTTAAAGATAAAA
>Ga0209976_10002713_pt1 | contig 9983 bp, 7 predicted proteins | sample SumtaG_FD_182806 | JGI IMG/M metagenome (GOLD analysis project Ga0209976, IMG submission 182806) | Deep subsurface microbial communities from Indian Ocean to uncover new lineages of life (NeLLi) - Sumatra_00157 metaG (SPAdes) (version 2) | ecosystem: Environmental > Aquatic > Marine > Oceanic >... | reverse complement strand
ATTTGAAAATGATAAATCAGTATGGGTAAATGTTCAAGCTTCTTTTGTAGAAACGGGAATAAAAACTCTAATAGAAGTATTAATGCAAGATATTACGGAAAGAAAATTTTCTGAAGAAATTTTGCAGCTTAATGAAGCTCGTCTTGAAGCATTACTTAAGCTTAGTCAAATGGGTGATCTATCTGAAAAAGAAATTGCTGATTTCGCTGCAGTAAAAAGTGTAGATTTAACGAAAAGTAAACTTAGTTGTATCTTTTTTTTAAATGAAAATGAATCTACTTTAAAAGTAGTTTCTTGTTCAAATCAAATGGAAGATCATTGCAATATTAAAAAAAAACAAGAATTTTCTTTAAAAGAAATTAATCTTTGGGATGAAATATTAATTAAGCGAAAACCTATTATTAATAATAATTGTACAAACAATACTAATTTATTTTTATGCGTATCAAATGCGGGGGAAAGAATTTTCCGTTATTTATTCATCCCAATTTTAGAGGGAGAGCATATTGTTGCGGTTACAGCTGTAATTAACAAGGAAAGTAACTATAACGAATCCGACATCCATCAATTAACATTATTCATGGACGGTGTCTGGAAAAATATCCAACGGAAGAGAGCAAATGATGCTTTAGAAAAGAGTGAGGGTAAATATCGCGATTTACTTGAGACATCTTCAATGGGGATATTAGAATATGATTTTAGTATTAATGATTATTCATATGTTAATCCTAAGTTGTTGAGCATGTTGGGTTACGATAAAACCGACAATTTTAATGTAAGAATCTTCTCCAGAAGCATACATCCAGATGAAATAAAGAAGTTTAATAGAGTTATCGATAAAGAGCAATTAGAATTTAGGATATATGATAAGCAAGGTAATTTGAAATGGTTCTTGGGAAAGCTTATTAATCAATTTGATGATAAAGAGAACCTTATTAGTTTTAGAGTTTGGCTGGAAGATATTACGGAGAATAAGATGTATGAAGAACTTATTTACGAGCTAAATATAAACTTCTTAAATTTCACCACAGATATTCAAAGAAATATTGAAATGTTAATTGAGACATGTGGCAAATTATTAAGTGCGAGTGCTGTGCTATATGTTCATAAAAGAATCCAAGATGGAAAAGAAGTTTATCAATTAATGGATAATAATAAAGAAGTTTCTCTCTATAATTCAGAGGAGTTTAACAAGAAGTTTTTTATTAGCGAATTATTTGAAGAAAATCATGATTATATTCAGACACTTTTCGACGTCCACGAAACAGAATATTCTAAGATTGACCCTTATATAGCTAAATATGAAGTAAAAGGTTGTTATGGCAAATTAATTAAGTCTCAAGACGAATATAACAGCGCGATATGTGTTTTCTATAAAAAAAATCCAATTATATCTCATCAGGATAAATTAGTCCTGTTTTTAATTTGCGACGCCATTGAAATTGAGCAACGTCGCTGGAAAGTTCAGCAAGATTTAGAAGAGCAAAGTATTCTTAAGACGGAATTACTTTCAAGAACTTCACATGAATTAAAAACCCCACTTATATCAATTAAAGGATTTACTGAACTTCTACTTACAGTACATAAATCTAATTTAGATACAGATATAATTTCAATTTTAGAAGAAATTAAGAACGGAAGTAGTCGATTAGAGAAATTAGTTAATTCTCTTTTGGAGAGCTCCAGACTTGACCAAGGACAACTAAAATTAAATATCACTACTGAAGATTTAACTTTCTTAATTAAATACTGCGTGAAGGAGCTACAAGGACTAACAGAATTGAGAAACCAAACAATAACACTTAATGTGCAGGAATATCTGACTTGCAATTTTGATAAAGAGAGGATATATGAAGTAATGTCTAATCTCTTACTTAACGCTATTAAATATACACATCCCGGTGGAGAAATAAACATAAATTCGGAAATAAAAGAAAAATTCTATATAATTTCCGTTGAGGATACTGGGATTGGTATTACTGAAGAAGAAAAAAGCCAATTGTTCAAGCAATTTGGAAAAATTGAAAGATATGGAAAAGGTTGGGATGTGGATATTGAAGGTTCTGGTCTGGGATTGTACATTTCAAAAAAGATTATAGAATTACACAGTGGAAAGATTTGGGTTGAATCTGAAGGAAGAAATAAAGGCAGTAAATTTTATTTTTCTCTTCCAATAATATCAGAATAATTTTAATATAATTTTAATACGAACAATTTTGAATACCGACTGCGAATATTAAATAAAATGTAAATCTTAAGATAATTTAATTAAATAAATATCTTAATTATATAAAATAAGTCGAAGTAAATTGCAAAATAAAATATTATTTGTTCAATGTTATGCTGCTGGCAAAATAGGTTCTAATACTTTATTTAGAAAACCCGTTGAATATAGAGATCATCTTATAAAAACATATCCAGAAATGGAAAAATGGGCAAAGAAAGAGATTTTTGAACAGATTGAAGAATGGCCAGATGAGATAAATATGCATTATCATGGAGACGAAATTAATGTCGTAGGGCATTTTCTTGCAGGAAATATAGACACATATTCATATGTTATTGATAAGCCAGTAACACCTGAAATACTTATCTCTGAATTAGGGAAGGATTCTTATACTCATGTAGGTTTTTCACTTATAATTAATGATTATACGAATTTTATTAGTTGTACAAAATCTATAAAAGAATTTGATCCTTCTATAAAAATCATCGCAGGCGGAGCGGGTGCTATGTATGAGGGGACTAATAGATATGTTGATTATTTATGTATTGGAAGAGGTGTTCCCTTCCTTCGAAACTTATTTAGTGAAGATGTAAATAAACCTTATAATCTGGTTATCATACCAGATCATTTGCATGTGAAATATTCAAATAATGAATTGAAAATTGATATGTGTAGAATTATAACTAAGATTGGTTGTCCCTTTAATTGCGATTTTTGTACTACTCCTGCTATATTTCAGGGTGAATATACAGGAGAATTATTTTCTCCTCAACATGTACATGATGAATTAGTTAAATACAGAGATAATCTTGGTATAAATAAATTACATGTATATTTTGTAGATCCTACAACTATATTTTCTTTGCAATGGTGGTATGAATTTTTCGGTCTATTTAAAGAGGATTATGGTGATTTTTCTTTAGTTGTATATGGGGTATTATCCGTCTTAGAAAAATTAAATCTTGATAAAGTATCAAAATATGCTGCGAGAATTCATACTGTGAATTTCGGTATTGAAAGTTTCAATAAGAATTACGTGAAAACCAGTGAAGTCAATATTAGATCTTTAATTAGTCGATTATCTGATTATGGTATAATAACAAACCCAAATTATATTATAGGCTTTGACTTTGATTCTAAGGAAAGTATTTGGGAAGATATTAGAAAATTAACAAGTCTTGATGCTGATATAATTACAGTTCTGAACTTGCATCCTAATCCTATGACTAATATCTGGGAGGATTTATCTTCTCAAAATCGCCTCCTTGACATTCCCCCTGATTTCTATCATATACATGGATTTCAGTCTTATATTCACCCCCATTTTAAGCCCGGATTCGATGATATGCTCCCTTTACTTTGCAAAATATACAATTATATTGAAACGGAAATTGGAATTATAACTTTAAATGCAGCAACTACTTTAGAAAATTTATTAGATCACACAAATCATCCAAAAATGATAAAAAGGGAAATAAAGACTTATAAATCAATATGTAAAATGATATTTCCCAAATGGAAGCAATTCTTTAACCCATCAGAAATACAAGAAGCAAATTACTTAAACAAACTAAAGTGACAAGTTCAACAAAATGAATACTTTCTTAAACCAACAGTATTTCCTTTTCCCATTACATTGCTTCATTTGCTCAATTTATAAGGTTTATAGAATTTCCTAAAAACTTCTAAGTGTAATTTTATGACGAGAATCGCATTTATATCTTCCATTTGCTTTGAAAGAATTTCCCCAAAAGAAAAAATTAGATGCCTTTTCTCTATATTATAATAAAAAATAATGATTTCAATTTTTTAATCCATTTAAACTTAAAAAAAGTTATGAATTTTCTAAAAATTTAAAATTTTAAGTTTCGTTAATTAATATTGAATAATTTAATTTTTAATTTGGAAATTTAGCAAAAAAATCTAATAAAAACGAGGCTCAAAATAGTATGAATTTAACATCTCAAATTTTAAATGAACCAAAGAAAATTTTGAAATTTCTTCAAATTGGTATAAGTATTCCTATTTGGACTGAATTTCATAAATATATAATACATGATATTAATTACTTCCAAGCAAAGTCGATACTTATCAAAGATGATGGAAATGTTGTAGGGCATACTTTAATTTATAATGAAAATGAAGAGATATTGTATTTTGGCTATTTTGGAGTAATTAACCATAATAGAAATTATATATCTTTTTTATTAAGCCAATTGCTTAAATATGCTAAAGAAAAGCAATTTAAATCAATTCGAGGACCGATAAATTTACCTACAGTTATTTTTGGTTGGGGATTTATGCAAGAGGGTAGTCTAGAAAGTTTATTTGTTGGAAAGCCAGTAAATCCTCCAATTTATCAAAATTTATTTTTTCAAAATGGTTTTTATGTAAAAATCGAAGAAAAATCATGGGAAGGAAATTATTTAAGGTTCAATCCTTATAGATTAAAACAATTCGATTATAGTGATTATGAATATTTTAATCCTAATGATTGGAACGATTTGATGGAATATAAAGAGGATTTTTTAAGAATACATGCTGAAAATATGCCTGAAACAGCAAAGATCACTCCTGGTCTTGAAGGCCTTTTTGATAGTTATACTGATTATTTATTTAATTATGGATATAACTTCATGATTATGTTCATAAGATATAAACCTACAGGAAAAATTGTTGCTTGTGGGTCTTGCCTGCCAAATCCATTCAGAAAAGATGCTAAAGGAAATACTGACTCTATTGTAGCATATAGTTGGGCTATTAATAAGGAGCATAGGAAAAAAGGACTAACATTATTGATGTTTGGCGCAACTTCACTTCAAGCATGGAAAAAAAAATTAAGATACACAACAGGCCCAACTGGTGGAGAAGAAAATATTCGCTTCGCTAAATTTGCTGACTTTGTTAATCTTCAAAATAAAAGAACACATTTAATCCTAGAATTAAAATTGTAGCATATTTGTTTATCTGTTTAAAATTATGGAATGAATAAAGAAATATCTTATAAAAAAGATCATTGATTTAAATTATTTTTTAAATTAAAATTATATTTAATCATAAAAAAAATAAATATTAATATTAATATTTACCAAATTTCTTTTAAGATTTATTCAGATACTTAATTTTAATAAGACTTAAAAACAAATATTTTATAAGATTAAAAATTAAAAATTTTGAATTAAGCAAATTGTTATTGCAAGCTAATGATTTAGGAAGACTCCTTGCTATTTATATAAGCCAAACCACATTAAGTATTATTTTTTTATATATCGCTTATAAAATCTTAAGGAGAAATAGAAATCGATTAACAATAATATTGAGTGGATTTTATTTAGCTGAGGCCTTTGCCTTTATTATAAATGCAATCCTTGTTCAGTTCAGGGTAAATCCTCTTGTATTTTTATTATATTTTATTGTAATATTTCTTGTTCTTTTTGGTCAAATTTTTCTAGTGTTGTTTAATCTATTTCTTTATAAACTTGAAGCTAACATTCCAACAAAACGTTTGATGATTTACATTTCTATTTATGCAATTTTAATCTTTTCAATTCTATATTTTCCAAATGGAATGGCTATAAACGAGCAAACGGATTGGAGGCCGGTTTGGAGTTGGTCATTTCTCATTATCATGTTCATTTTTAGTTCATGCTTTATAGTTATACCGTTTGTAATTCTTTTTATAAAAATGTACAGAAAATTTGAAGATAAAGTTTTAAAGAAGAAGATGAGATATTTTTTTATTGGATTTTGGGGAGTTGTGTTAGGTTATTTTGGAGGAATGTTATATGTAACTTGGAATGATCCATTTTTTAGAGCAATATGGAATATAGTTAGTTTATGCATGATAATTCCCTCTTGTGTGCTGATATATTATGGAATAGGATCTGAACTTTAAATGAAAAGAATAAAAAAATGAATTTTTATATTATATAAAGCTAAATTCAAATGATTTCATTCTGATATAATCAAAACCTATAACCTGGGGTGCTAGGATCATTTTTTTTATGTTTAGAATGCCAGCGAATGTAATTTCAAATGTAAGATAAGCTGCACTCATTCTAATCATTGGTGCAAATGATCTTAAAGGAAGTTTTCCCGACTTCATGCCATTAAAAGCTCCAGGTTCTCTATCACAATACTCTTGGAGATTTGGGAATTGAAAAACTTTAGAAATTAATGAATCTTTTATGCTTAAATGTAACTTTTTGGATTCATTAAGCTCTTTAATCATTATACCCTGAGTACCCAAGCCATAGCATTCCTCATAATTAATACTATCTTTTGTGAACCACCATGCGCAAATATATGGAAATCCCCAAGATTCTATGACTGGTATTTGGTTTTTTAAACATTCCCTTGAAATTAATATTGAAATTATTGGATCATCTAGAGTTAATGCAGAAATTTTGATAGATTTTAATATCTCTGAGATATTTTTTATAGTGATTTTATAAAATTTATGAATCTCTATTTCAGGATTGACATTTTTTAAAAATTCTTCAATTACATCTACTTTATACTTTCCAATTTCATCCCTTGTGCAGAGTTGTCTATTTAAGTTAGATTCTTCAAATTTCTCATTATCACATAATACAATTTTCTCACAACCTGATCTAACTAATTGTTCCGATAAAGGCCCACCAAGACCACCAAGACCGAAAACAGCAATAGGTGTCTCTCTCAGTTTTTCTTGATCTAAAAATGAAATTAATCCTATATTTCTTTTAATCTGATTCCAATATAATTCTGTCCAGTTTTTAAGTTTCTTTGACTCAAACATTTTATTTCTACTTAAATATTTTTTTTCGATTCCTTCCTCTCAAATTACTTCATATCAATAGACCTTGCCATTATATAAACTTCAATGTTTTACACATAACTCGCTCTTTTTGCCTAGATATAATTTATTCATTTGCCTACGCATTACGTATAAAAAATTAAGTATGAATAAACTCTGAAGGTTCTGTAATTGACGTTTCTTCAAAAAAATTTAAAATTCGAAGAAGTTCTTCACTTTCAGGTATTAATTTTATATGATCATCAAAACTTCCTTTAAAATAATTAAATACTATATGATCTTCGAAATAATTTTTTTCCTTATTGTATTTCAAGCAAGGGATATACCCCCTTGGACTGAATCCAGCATCATTGAAGATTTTTTGATGAGTTGGCAAGTAAGAGGAAACAAAACATTCAAAATATCGTGTATCCATTTTTCGCATAAATCCTTTCAATTCTTCAATAAAAACATATAATTCCTCAGAAGTATTTATTTTATATTCCGTTTTTTCAATAGACTGAACATAAGGATTATGTATAAATTTAAAATAAGACTCTGATTTACTAATTGAAAAGATAACTATTTCAATACCAAATTTGTCTTTTTCTATTATTTTATTAATTTTCTTTTTAATTTCATTAATTTTTATTTGGTCTAAAGTAATATTTGGATTTTCAACAAAAGGAGTTCCTAGATTATACCTTTTATTTGAATATAGATAACAATTTAAAACTTGACGTATAATCTTAGGTTCTTCTTTACGCCTATACTTTTTTAATACATCATCATTGTATGTAATAATCAATAAATCTGATTCAATTTGATTAAAAAAGATATCTTTATTTGGAAAAAAAGCTATAGGCCTTAGTCCACATAACGATCCATAGTATTGTGGGGCATAATCTTTAGTACGAACCTCGGCAGACCAAACGTAAATTTTATTTTTATAGGTCTTCCAAATATATGTTAAAGACCCAATACAAGCTTTTAAAGAATCTACAATTTTTTGATATTCTTTTCTAAATACAAAGCCATGGATAATCCCCGTTTTTTTCTTAAATTCTAAATCAACAGTCAAACAACCAACAGTTTTATTTAAACCCAATTTATATACTAAAACTTCATAATTTGAATGTTTTATCATAGAGCGTACTTCTTGTATATCTTCCATGCTTTTGTATGGATATGTCCCATGATATACATTTTTAAAAATTTGAGTTATAGCTTTTGCATCTTTGGGCTCTGCTAATTGAATTATTGGACATAATCTCTGAGAATTACGATTCATTTCTAAATTTATATCATGACTTAATATATTTTGATTATCATCGCTTATATAATCCTCATATTGCTTTAAAAAATCGTTAATGGTTGTAATTGATCTTTCTTTGACAGTTGACTTTTCTAAGAGCAAACTAATTCAACAATATCCTATTTGTATTAAAATTAAATTGGATAATATATAAATGTATAATATTTTTACACACAAAAATTGTTAATTTAAATTACCATATCCGTCTATTTAAATGTATTTCTTTCATTTTTAGTTTCACGATCTTTTTGAATTAGAAGGAAAAAAAATACTATTAAATTATTGAATGAAAAATCAAAATTTTTAAAATATTATATCAAATTCTATTAATTTTGTTAAAGAACAATATTAATTGATAATACAATTGTTAAGCTGTATATTTGTAACTTCATTACTCCGTAATTAAATTAAAAAGAATTTTAATATGTGGTAAAAAAAAATATAAAGTATATAAATAATTCCAGATAAGTATTAATTAAGGATTTACAACGGAATTGATAATAGAATGCAGTTAAATAAGCTAGAATACGAGAGAGGAATAGATACAGTTACTAAATATTTAGCCAATGATGCCAATTTTAAGGCAATTAAATTTCTCAATAAATTGTTAGATAAAGATCCCTCAAACGACGAGGCTTGGCTATTGCTTGGTATAGCAAAACGACGAATAGGAGAACTAGATGATGCTATTAAATGTTTAAAGACAGCAACTGAAATTAATACTTCAAAGATAGAGGCATGGGGATTGCTTACAATGACACTTATAGATAAAGGGGATCTTCGTGAGGCGGAGGTCATTATAGAAAAGGCAGGAAGTTTAAATCCTTATAACCCTAAGATTCAATTTTTTCGGGATAATTTAGTGAGAGTTTATTCTAAGTTTGGTCCGTTTTTTTAGCCTATTCTTTATGATTATTATGAAGACCAAAGCTTAATTAGAAATAATAAAACTTTGAACAGAAAATGCTAAAAAAGTAAGATTTACCTGAAAAATTCGGGGTGTTTTCTCTCGATATTGTTTAAAGCGGAGACTAAAGGATAAAGTAGTTTTTCGTTGCGATATTCATTCATAGTTTCAGATAACCTGTCTAAAAGTAGATTAGCGAGCTTCATATCATCTTTAGTATAGTGATGGGTCTTATTTCTAAAGATTAAATCAAATTCCTCTTCGAACCATCGCAATTTTTGTTTGAATTCTATACTAGCTTCACGATCATCTACATTTAGATTCATATGTCTCCTCTTATACCTCACACGACAATAATATTAAAATGAATCTTATATTATCTATCATCAATAATTGGGTACGTCTATTTAAACCTATAGTAAGCGAAAGTTTTTCATAAAAGTAATGTGAAAAAAAGGAATTTTGTTTTCAATTTTATTTTGAAGAAAACTATTAAAAAATTGAAGAAATGGACTCCTAATTTTTTATTAGATGAAATTAATTTTCTCTTAATAGATTAATTATATACTTTAAAGATTTATGAGTTGAATTTGTGTATTTTTTGAATTGGGATAAAATCTCGATTAAAATTGGTGGGAATAATTACTGACGATTTAGACGAGAATTTCGAAGATATTGGAGTTGTTAAAAAATATTTTTCACGAATATTTACCGTCTTATCTAAAGAAGTGCGGGAGAAATTAAAGAATTTAAATGT
>Ga0209976_10002710_pt1 | contig 9989 bp, 8 predicted proteins | sample SumtaG_FD_182806 | JGI IMG/M metagenome (GOLD analysis project Ga0209976, IMG submission 182806) | Deep subsurface microbial communities from Indian Ocean to uncover new lineages of life (NeLLi) - Sumatra_00157 metaG (SPAdes) (version 2) | ecosystem: Environmental > Aquatic > Marine > Oceanic >... | reverse complement strand
TTCCAGTCCGCGTTTATGCCTGCGTAGGGGGCGGATCTAATGCAATGGGAATTTTCAGCGGTTTTTTCAATGATCCAGTGGAGCTTGTCGGTGTTGAAGCAGGAGGCAAAGGTCTCGATTCCGGCCAGCATGCCGCACGTCTTGCCTCAAAAAAAGGGTCCGTGGGTGTAGCACAGGGGTATAAGACGTATTTTCTTCAAGATAGTGATGGTCAAATGAAAGAGACTTACAGTGTTGCAGCAGGGTTGGACTATGTGGGAGTTTCGCCGATCCTTGCTTCGCTTCGGGAAGAAGGCCGTGTTCGGTTTGAAGCAACAACCGATCATGAGGTGCTGGATGCTTTTTCCCTCACCATTGAAAAGGAGGGTTTGGTGCCGGCTCTGGAGTCTGCCCATGCATTTGCCCAGGCTTTCAAAGAGATCGCAGATCTGTCGAAAGACGACATCGTCCTGATCAATCAGTCGGGAAGAGGCGATAAAGACATCTTCACCATTGCCGATGCATTCGCCGATCAAAATTGGCGAAAATTTATAAATAAAAAGGCGGAGGAATATCGTGCTTGAGACGTATCTTCGAAAAAGGCTGGAAAAAAACAATATATTACTTATGACCCATATCGTCCTCGGTTATCCTTCATATGAAGATTGTTTTAGAATCATCCAAACAATGGTTGCTGCGGGGGTCGATCTTATGGAATTACAAATCCCTTTTTCCGAACCGATTGCCGACGGCCCCGTGATCCTTCATGCCAATCAGAAAGCCTTGGCAAACGGTGTAACTATCCAGGGATGTCTTGATTTTGTTCAAAAGGTCACTCATGCTTTTGACATCCCTTTTCTCATCATGAGTTACTATAATATCTTCTTTAGATATGGTGTGAGGGATTTTGTCTCTGCCATGTCACAAAGAGGCTTGCAAGGAGCGATTATCCCCGATCTTCCGCCTGAAGAGGGGAAGGATTATTTCAGCGCCATGAGAGAACACAAACTTGCTCCTATTTTTATATACTCCCCCACCACACCGGATCAGCGCATGAAATATATCGCTTCCTTTGCCCGTGGCTTTATTTACTGTGTTGCCCGCAAAGGAGTCACTGGTAAGACAACAAGCTTCTCAGGTGAGTTGACAAAATACCTTGCCCGTTGCCGCAAGGCAACAAATCTTCCGCTTGCACTAGGTTTTGGAGTGAAAGAAAAAGCGGATATCGATTACCTGAAAGGAAAAGCAGACATAGCCGTCGTTGGTACCCAAACGATCAAAATAATGGAGAATGAAGGGGTTGCTTCTGTTGGAGATTTTATTTTAAATTTACGCTAATAATGATTTTCCGTAATATTTTGGCTAATCGTCGAAGTCTCCTTCCTCCCCTTTATCTGTGGAAAGTAAAGCAGCTCGTTCAGCGATCTTTTCCGGCGTCCAATCTTCAGGATCTTCAATCCTATCTCCCTTCGACCCAAGATCATATGAGTCAGCCTTAAGAATTGCTTCAATGGCAAATGGTGCAGTATCCTTTGCGTTAAAGACATCTACAAGCATGTTGTAGACAAATTCTTCAACTCTTTTAGCCATTCTTTCTCTAATCTCTTCGGGTTGTCCCAGCAGTTTGTTTTCAAAAGGAAGATTTAGTTTCTTGTAGTTTCCTCCTTTTAATCCGGCTGATTCAGCATGGACAACCATTTCGGCCCACAGCTCTTCTATAACACCTTCATCTTTAATTTTGATAAAACTCCCGTTTTCATCAAGTATAGCATTCCCGTAATCGTTCACCTCAAGACCCCACGAAATCATCTGTAGGGCTGTGGCCACATTTGCCTTGGTCGTTCTGGTTTTTGCAGCTATTTCTCTTAATCGGTCTGAGTTGTTTCCGGATGTGCCATGCTGGGCGCCTGAAATTTTGTATTTATCCAATGCCTCATGGACATCAGTTGTTAAACCAAGCTGTATTCCCTGATCACTTGCCTCAATTCCGTGTGTCGTGCCGTTATTTAAGGCGATCCAATCCGGAAAAATACTATGAGCATTCAGGCCCTGTATGAGAAATAAAGCTTCGTCGACAGTTGAAAGTCCTAATTTCCCTTTAATCTCACCAATTTCAGTTTCAAGTCCTGCCCATTTAGGAACAAAAGGATACAACTCTATATTAGCCAACAGATTTTTATCATCCGGCATATGCGATGCATCAATGGCAATAGATGTAATACCGGTTTCAAACAGAGTTGGGATCTCGATTTTTGCCTCATCTATATCTTCTTGTTTCTTAATTCCATAATGGTCGGCATGTATAGCCACGGGAATTGTGATATTTAATTCATTACAAAAGTCATCCACCAATCTTGCAATATTCCAGTAATTAACGGCGCAATAGGCATTACCGCCACCCTCTGATTTTGCGATCTCTATTATGATCACTGAGTTTGCTCTCTGCGCAGCTTGCAGGGCGCCGCGTATCACAAAGCTGTTTCTACCGTTTGCAGCCATAGAAATGGCCTTGCTCTTTTCAAGCATTGCCGCATCAATGAATTTTCCACTTATTATCAATGCTTTTGAATTTGGAAAAAGTTTTGCTATATTTGGCGGGCGTCCTATCTCAAGGGCTTTCTCAAAATCTGTTGTTGGCATAACTTAATCTCCTTATTTAAATGATACAAAACACTCACGTTAAAAGGTCGCTTTTCTGGAATCCCAAAAATGGTCACAGAGCGAGCAAATTGTACTTTTTACGAGTTTATTAAACTTAAATAGTAACATTTTAGCTTTATGAAAGAATAATTAGAGAGCTTCAAAGGTAATTAAATTTTAAATGGTGTAATTGTTTGAGCGTATTAGTGAGAGTTAAGAAAAAACAGGTATTCGGATTGATACATCTTAAGGGCTGATGGACTTGTATAGCATATCTGTTTTATTAAAAAGACATTTGCTGTTCTTTCTTTACGCTCACTTATGCGCGAGTTTTACACGGTTTAAAATTTAATTACCTTTGAAGCGGCCTTGTTTCTAACCAGCTAAAATATTACATTAAATTTATTTCAAATATCACTATTTTTTGATCTGACAATTTCGATAATCTCAAGTATTTCTTCCTTTAATGCTAAAGGTGCAAATACTTCACCCCAGCCTTTTTGAAACTGAAACAACCCATCATATGCAGTATCATAAAATGATCTAATCCGATGGGGAATATTTTGCTCGTTCAGGATAGAGTCTATAAGTTGCGCTTCTATTGTATTTTCCAATACCACTATCTTAGTAAACTCTTGTGTATGTATTTCATTCATAACCTGAAATCTTTGAAAAATGTCTCTTCTTACTCAATTATAATTATCTTTTTTTTTGCTACTTTATTATTATATGCTTTAACTTCCGTATTAAATGCCTTTCTCTTTTCTTCATATTTTTTTATCTTTTCATTAAATTTCTGCACCTTCTTATTTGATGCTTTGGTTTCTTCATTTGTTTTTAAGTTTTGAATGTTTTTATCGATTTCTTCTTTTTCTTTCAACAGGGCCTCGTATTCTGAATCCAATTCTTTCTTTTTAGCATCAAGCCCCTTTTTTATCTTAAAAAGATTGGTATCTTCAATTTGCATTGCTTTTTCTTGTCCTTCTAATAATTGCTTTTTCTTTTTATCTACATTTGTATTATCTTTTATGTCTTCAGCATCAGTTCGAGATTCGATATACTTTCTAACACCTTCACGCTGATTTAGCGGAACCTTTGTTAAATCATCTGTAAACTGGACGTTGCCCTCTTCATCTATAAATTTATAAAATTCAGCCGAAGCCGGAACAGAAAAAAGCACAAGAATAAGCAATATTATCCACTTCCCCTGGTTCATTGGTCAACCCTCCTAACCCGGCCAAGCCGGTCATAGTGTAACGGAGATCCCTTCTGCATTGAAGGAGACTTTTGCAAAACACCCCCTTTTGCCCAATTTCTGTGTTAGGCTCAACATTTTGCACAAAGTGACACGGAGTGAAGCATAAGCGCTAACCTTTAGCGCTATCCTCAAAATACTCAATGTATTCCTGTGGTTAAAATTTTCGCCTGCCTTGAACTTGAACAAAATTGAGCATTTTTCAAAGGTCTCGAGATCTTTATATTTACTTGGATTTCATTATACCGAAAATCTTATGTTATGAATTTAGCACATGTTAGGTTTAAATGCAAATATCGGTCAAATAAACAGAATTATATCTCACTTTTGGTATAAATACAGATCTCGTTAAGTCATCGACTCAACTACTAAACTATTTGACGATGTCTAAAATACAGAATATTAATCTATGATAAACTCGTAAAAAGTCATTTGCGAGCGAGATTGAGCATTTTTGGAAAAAGATTCATGAAAAGCTGAACGTTAAAAATTGTCCCGCTTAAGCGGGATTTGAGGGCGATAGCCCGAGTTCTTGCAATTTAGAGAAGCTTTTCAGGAATCCTAAAAATGGTCACAGAGCGAGCAAATTGTACTTTTTACGAAACCATCAATTTATATTCGCCTGAGTAACGAATAACAAATAACTTTCAATTGAGCGTTATCGCTCAATTGAGGATTACAATATAAACAATATCATAAAAACTTGACCTTGCAATATTTTTATTATATATTAAGCCCAGCAATCGAAAAATGATTGTAATATATTGAAATATCGACATATTTTAAATTTTGTCCAGACATAAATTGGAAAAGGGGCGTTTTTCAAAGGTCTTAAAATAAAGGTGAATTTTCATGGGTATTTTAAAAAAACATCCGGCATTCCTTTTAGGATTAGGTATTACTATTCTTTTTTTAGGTATAGGGTTCTTCCGTATGGAGTTTCTCGATACATTGGAATACAAGCTCTATGATATCAGGGTGAATTTAAGGGGAGACGACGAAAGCCCAAGCAATGTTGTTATGGTGGACATAGACGAAGACTCCATAGAAAAACTGGGACGTTGGCCTTGGCCTCGATCTCTTCTGGCCAAAGGCATCAGAAAAATAAATGAGGGGCAACCCAAAGTCATCGGACTCAATATAATCTTAAGTGAGCCTGAAGAGAATACCGGTTTAAAGGAAATTGAGAATCTGGAGGAACTTTTTATCAAAAACTTTTTAAACGATTCCGGCGATAAGGGATTTACCTTCCTTAATGAGATAAGCGCCGCTCAAGAAAGGCTGGATAACGACAAAAAGCTGGCAGAGTCCCTCAAGGAGGCCGGCAATATTGTTCTCCCGGTTTTTTTTAAGGAATCGGCAATTGCAACCGAAGAAATCTCTGAGGCTGAGGAAGCTTTAAATATTCATGCCATCCAGAACATTCAAAGCGACGAAGGAGTGATATGGCCACAGGCCAGTGAAATCGTTTTGCCTATACCTACTTTTTTAAATGACTCAAATGGCATTGGTCATATCAACCTGGCATATGATATGGATGGAACGGTTAGACGAGAACGTTCCTTGTATGAGTATAATGGTATTTTTATCCCTTCTTATACCATAAGATTGGCGGCAAACTATCTAAATATTCCTATTGAAAATATTCAGGCCGACCTGGGCTCAACCATTTTACTAGGCTCAGTTGAAATTCCCATGACCTGGAGTACAGAGCTTTTAATCAATTTCAAAGGACCGCGGGGCTCTTTTAAAAACTACTCATTTTTTGATGTCATCAATGAAAAGGTTCCTTCACGTGTCTTCAAAAACAAGATCGTCTTAGTAAGTCCCACGGCAGCAGGAATCATGAATCCTCTGAGTACACCAATCGATGCCACCTTGCCGCTTGGAGAACTTACTGCGAACACCATCTGGGCAATCCTCAATAAACAATTTATTCAGCAGCCGTCATGGGACTTCACCGCAGAGCTTTTAATGATACTCTTTTTAGGTCTGATGATTACTTTTGTTTTCCCCAGGTTAAAAGCCATGATTGCGAGTATTTTTTTTATTCTACTCCTCACAGTGCTTATTGGGGGCTCAACCTACTTTTTCGTCTCAAAAGGCCTCTGGATCCGGATAACATACCCTCTTATGGAGCTTATTTTGGGATATATCGGTGTGATCAGTATCAAATACTTTGTAACCGAAACAAGTAAAGAGAAGGTAGAGGGAGAATCAGCTGAGACCAACAGGATGCTGGGAGTTTCATTTCAGAGCCAGGGAATGCTGGATATGGCTTTTGATAAATTTCGCCGTGTACCGGTAAACGATGAAATGAAGGACGTCCTTTACAACCTTGCATTGGATTATGAAAGAAAGCGACAATTTAATAAGGCTGCATCCGTCTATGAATACATAGAAAATCACGACAGCAAGTTCAAAGATGTCGGTGTAAGAAAATCAAAATTAATGCAGGCCAGTGAAACTATGGTATTCGGAGACAATATTTTTGGTGGTGGTAAAGGCGAGGATCTTATGGCTACCGGCACAGATACTCGTCCCACTCTTGGCAGGTATGAGGTAATAAAACAACTGGGCAAAGGTGCCATGGGAATAGTCTATCTCGGCAAAGACCCGCGGATCAACAGAACTACTGCTATCAAGACCTTCCAGTTCGGCGATGAATTCGAACCGGAAGAGGCGGAAAAATTAAAAAAACAATTCTTTAGGGAGGCAGAAAGTGCGGGGACTCTCGCACATCCAAATATTGTAACTATATATGATGCCGGTGATGAGCAGGATCTTGCTTTCATTGCCATGGAGCTTTTGGAAGGAGATGATTTAGAAAAAAACACAAAAAAGGATAACCTCTTACCCATGCGCAAGGTTATCGGCTACATAGCCGACGTTGCTGATGGCCTGGATTACGCCCACCAACAAGGAATCGTCCATCGGGACATCAAACCTGCAAATATAATGCTATTAAATAGTGGCGTTGTGAAGATAACCGACTTTGGCATTGCCAGAATCACGGCCACATCCCAGACTCAGACAGGTGTTGTCAAGGGAACACCCTTTTATATGTCACCTGAGCAGTTTTCCGGCGAAAAAGTAGACGGAAGGTCGGACATTTTCTCATTGGGGGTCATGTTCTATCAGCTTTTGACCGGCGAGCTGCCATTTCGAGCAGATAGTCCTGCGGCACTCATGAACAAAATAATGAACGTGCCCCACCCGGATCCGAGAAAATTTAATCAAAAAATACCAAAACCAATCGTTAGCATACTCAACGAGTCTCTTAAAAAAGATCGTGAGAAGCGTTATCAAAAGGCTTCGAAGATGAAAGATCATTTAAGAGAAGTAGGAGCTAAGATCGATGCCATGATCGCAAAAAAGAAAGGTGAAAATACGGCGAAATAGTTGTAAAAATAATAATAGAAATACTTGACCTTGAAACATTTTACTTGTATATCAAGATTGTAAAGAAAAAACTTAGGTTTTATAATATGGTTGTCATTGAATCTTCAGGCATTACTGATGTTGGTAGAAAAAGGAAGGGTAATGAAGACGCCCTATTCCTTGATAATGACCAGAAACTTTATGTTGTTTCCGATGGTATGGGTGGGCACAAGGCAGGTGAGGTTGCCAGTGAAATCGTCGTTGAGACCTTGAGGGACTATATTAAACGGTTCAAAAAGGGCAATGATGTAGAGGAATTGGTCGACTCCGATGAAACCCTTTCCAAAAAAGCCAACCGGTTGCTTTCCGGCATTCATCTGGCCAACAAGGGAGTATGGAAGGTTTCAAATAGTAATGAATCATATAGTGGGATGGGAGCTACCGTATCAACAGTCTATTTCGATGATAAAACTTTCATATCGGCTAATGTGGGCGACAGTCCCATCTTCCTCGTACATAACGAAAACATAGAACTAATTTCCGTCCCACACACTGTACTGGCCGAGCATGAAGCACTAAACCCTGAGGGAGCCAAGAGCCTGGGTAAGGAATACGCACACATGCTCACCCAGGCAATGGGAATTGGTGAGACCGTTAAACCGGATATATTTGAGACCCCGTGCTTTAAAGGCGATATTCTGGTCATCAGTTCCGATGGTTTAACTGATATGGTTTCTCCAGAGGAAATCGGTGATGTTGTTATAAGTGAACGACCTGAAAAAGCCTGCAGATCCCTTGTGGATCTAGCAAACGATCGCGGTGGAAAAGACAACATAACTGTTATTGTAATAAAGATAAAAAAAATAACGAAGAAAAAAGGTGGGCTATTAGGACTAATTTCACGTATCTTTAATTGAATATTTAGCTTATTTTTAATATAATATTTTATTAAAAAGAGGGTTTAGCGATGCCAATATTGACATTAAAATTCAAAGACAGCAACATCGGAGAGTATGACATCAAGGAGGGACAATCTCTTACTATAGGCAGATTGGATAAAAACGACATAGTCATTGAGAATCTGGCTGTTTCCGGGCGACATGCTAAAATAGATGGGATGGATGATGGATATCTGATAACTGATTTGAAGAGTAAAAATGGGTCCTTTGTAAATGATCTGCAAATCTCTTCCCACTGGCTCGAAAACAACGATGTTATAAAAATTGGCAAACATATACTCATATTTGCTTACAAAGAAGGTGAGAAACATTTTGAATCTGCTGCTTCAGGCACAATGGATCAGACCATGGTTATGGATACTGCAGCTCACAAAGACTTGCTGGCCAAGAGCGTGCCTGATCTTGATACTGCTATGAAAAAAAAGGAATCCATCGGTATTCTATCTTTTTTATCAGGCGGAGAAGGAGAAATAGAGCTCACAAAGAAATTAATTAAAATCGGAAAAGACTCAAGCTCGGACATAGTGGTTGGCGGTATGATGGTAGGAAAGACCGCAGCTACCATAAGCAAGAGACCCCAAGGTTATCATTTAAGCTACGTGGAGGGAATGTCCAAACCTAAGGTTAATAATGAGGCTGTAAAAGAATCCGTCTTACTCAAAGAGTTTGATATAATCGAGATAGGCTCGGTGAAAATGGAGTTTATCCTTAAATAACTAATCTGTCCGCTTTTTTTTAACTCATACTTTTAGACCTTTGCAAAACACCCCCTTTTGCAAAGGTCTCCTTATAATCCCTAAATCCCCAAATTCCTGCGCTGTTTTCAAGCCGTCTATGCGCAATCCCTAAATCCCCCAATCTGTCATTAATCAGCGAAGACGATCGATCATATTTTTTTGCCATAAAAAACACAAAATTCACAACTAGAGCAATTCTCAAAATAACGTTCTCTTTCAAAATTAAAATTATTTTCAAAATTATATACTTTGCTTGACATATCTATTAATGTTTAATATATAGTTATTTTTCGAGGAGTTTTATTAAACTATGTCTTATAACCCTAATTGCCCGGATACTTGAATCAAATATCCGGGCCGCCAAAAAGAAGAAGGAGGTAATTATGACAAAATTGAAAGAACTTGAGTTTTTATTGACACAGGGAAAAATTACTCGTCGTGAGTTTTTGGCTCGTGCATCAGCCTTTGGCTTGGCGGCGGCAGTATCGCCGGCTTTATTGTCTTCAAAAGCTCAAGCGGCGACACCAAAAAAAGGAGGACATTTTGTAATAGCAAGTTCTGGTGGTTCTACCACTGATTCCATTGATCCGGGAGCGTTAGTCTCCAACATGAACCAGAACGTCAACTGGCAGCTCAGAAACTGTCTGGTTGAGATTGATCACAACTTTAAACCCATTCCTGAACTAGCTGAATCCTGGGACTCTTCGCCCGACGCAAAAGTATGGACGTTTAACTTACGGAAGGGGATTGAATTCCACAATGGAAAAACCATGACATCAGAGGATGTGGTTTTCTCCATACAGCATCACTTAGGGGAAGACTCTAAATCTGCAGCCAAAGGATATTTAAAATCTATTGTAAGTATTAAAGCTGACGGCAAGTACAAAGTTGTGTTTACACTTTCCGGTGGTAGTGCGGATTTCCCGTTTGTTATGGGTGACTATCATTTAACTATTTTTCCGGCAGGAATCAAAGGGGTGGAATTTGAAAAAGGGATGGGAACCGGTGGCTTTATACTGGAAAGCTGGGAGCCGGGAG
>Ga0209976_10002709_pt1 | contig 9990 bp, 10 predicted proteins | sample SumtaG_FD_182806 | JGI IMG/M metagenome (GOLD analysis project Ga0209976, IMG submission 182806) | Deep subsurface microbial communities from Indian Ocean to uncover new lineages of life (NeLLi) - Sumatra_00157 metaG (SPAdes) (version 2) | ecosystem: Environmental > Aquatic > Marine > Oceanic >... | reverse complement strand
TGATAGAGCTAGTGAACTGTTTAATTATTCGAAAGAAGAATTTTTAACAATTTCAACTCCAATGCTTCGCACGATTGAAGAAGAAGAAAAAGGAGCAACTGTGAGTGAAGATTTTTCTAAAAAAGGGTTTTTAAAATTTGAAATTAATTTTTTAAAGAAAAAGGGTACGATATTTCCAGCAGAGGTGTCTTCTCGAGAAATAGAAATTAATGGAAATAAGTTAATTCAAGCAGTAATTAGAGATATGAGCGAAAGAAAGAAGGTGGAAAAAAAACTAGTAGAAGCCAACAAACTAAAGTCTGAGTTCCTTAGAAGGTCATCTCATGAATTAAAAATACCTCTCATTTCAATTAAAGGATTCTCTGATCTTATCTTAACGTTGTACAGAGAGAAATTAAATCCAGATATTATCTCAAAATTAGGAGAAATAAATCAAGGTTGTGAACGTATGCAATTTATAATCAACGATCTCTTACAAAATTCAAGGTTAGAATCATCAGAATTTAAACCAAATTTTGAACGAGAAGATTTAACGTTTCTTATTAATTACTGTGTAGAAGAATTACGTGCTATGTTTACAAAAAGGGAACAATCACTAAATATAGAACTTCCTAACTCATTAATAGCTCGATTTGGAAAAGAAGAAATCCATGATGTTATAATTAATTTACTCTCAAATGCAATTAAATATACTCCCTCAAAGGGATGTATTGATATAAAAGCAGAAACTTTAGAAGATTTTATAGTTGTTTCAATAAAAGATAATGGAATCGGTTTTACAAAAGAAGAAAAAGATAGAATCTTTAAACAATTTGGAAAAATAGAACGTTATGGTCAGGGTCTTGATTTAGGAAATGGTAGTACCGGGTTAGGTTTATATATCTCTAAAAAAATTGTCGAATCTCATGGAGGGAAAATTTGGATGGAATCAGAAGGGAAACATAAGGGAAGTACTTTTTACTTCACACTTCCAACTGCTAAATGATAAATTTATTATGCTGTTAAGAAACAAATTATTTAAAGAACTTTTCTAATTGTTGACAGTTGTATTAAATATTAGATAGATTTCTTATTCTAATTTTATCTTAAAAGCTAATTGCCCATCATCTAACTTTAAAACTTTAGCTCTACGTTTTTTTGCTAAAAGTTTAAAAATTGCTTCTAAATCCTCTATAGGAAGATTAGAAAAATCTTCATCCTTAGCTTCCCTAAGTTCAAAAATCATGACGGGTTCTAATTTCCCATTATCATAAGCCCATCTATATATCTCATCTGACCATACTTCAAGGGTTTTCCAGTATATTCTTAATTTCTCTTTCTTTTTGGAGATCCATTTGGCTTGTTTTTGATCTATTAGCTCCTCTGCGATCTCTATAATGTACTTTTCTCTATTAGTAAAATCAGAAAATGGTTTTTGAGAATTAAATTCTCTAATGTATATAATATGGAGAATAGCGAATCGAGCATAGTCAAAGAAAATTCTTGCCCATTCTGTTTTCCAAGAAATGTAATCATCTTTCTGTTTATTTTTATCAGGCATAGAATACATAAATCTTTTACGCTCTTCTTGCAACCAGGGATAAGCTGTTAACAATTTATCATAGGCAGTTAATTTTTTTTCTATTAATCCCTTTTCACCTATGATTTCTTGCTCAAGTTCTTGAAGTTCTGTTTCTATTTGTTCTGCGTGCTTTCTATAAATTTTACTATCAATATCTTCTACTTGAGAGTTCAAAATACTTTCGATTTTATCAAATTCTGCTTCGATATAACTTAAGTCTGCAATTTTCAAGTCTTCTTCATTGATGAGATGCTTTTCGGCTGCTTCTTTTTCTAGCTTCTCTTTCTCTTCCTTTAATTCTCTTAATCGTGAATATTCTTCTCTTAACTCTAATAGATCCTCTTTTACTTTCTCTTTGCTTTCTTTAGGAATTTCTTCGGGTTTCTCTCGTTGTCGTTCCATCCTTATCTTTTCTCTTTTTATTATTCCCCGAATTCATTTGCCCATTCATTATATTGCTTCATTAATGCTTTATTTGTCATTGGTTTGACTTTTTTAAGTGTTATTTTAAAATCATTTAATGTAATATCCCTAACATTTACTTCTTGATCAGAGTTCTCTAGAAGACCCGCCATATCTAATTCACGAATAGGCAACATAATTACTTCACGACATACATTTGCTATATCTCTTCCAGAATATCCTTCCGCTCTGACGGCCAATTCAATAAAATCCTCCTCTGTTAAAGCTGTATCAACACCTTCAGTGTGTATTTTAAATATTCCCCTTCTTGCTTCCATATCTGGAAGAGGAACGTGGACTCTCTTTTCAAATCTGCTTAACATTGCATTATCGATATCCCATGGACGATTTGTCGCTCCTAGGACTAATAATGGTTTATCATGAGTGGATTTTAATCCTTGAATTTCACTTAAAAGTTGAGTTTTAACCCTTCTCTCACCCCCACTCTCAGAACCTTCTCCTCGTTTCGTTGCAATTGAATCTATCTCATCCATGAAGATCAGGCTTGGTGCTTTTAATCGTGCAACTTTAAATAATGCACTAATCAATTTCTCGCTTTCTCCTAACCATTTACTTAACAAATCAGCAGACGATGCACTAAAAAAAGTAGCTTGGCATTCTGTTGCAGCCGCTTTTGCCAATAGAGTTTTACCGCAACCAGGAGGTCCGAAAAGTAAAATTCCAGACCATGGTTTTCTAGCACCCGTGAACAATTCTGGTTTTGCTATTGGTAAAACTATGGCTTCTCTTAGAGCTTGTTTAACATTTTCTAACCCTGCAATATCTTCCCAATTTACATTAGGTGATTCCGTTACTATTGTTCCAGATATCATATCAATGAGTTCTTGTTCCTCTGAAGAAACTCCGTTGATGTTAGAGGAAGACTCATCGACGCCTCCCGAAGTACCCTTAGGTCCTGCTCTCCTCGGTCTTGGTCCACCAAGTTGAGATTTCAGTGCTTTTGCTCGTTCAACATATTCTTCAATATTTCTTTGGCATAACATTCTCATTTGGGGATTCTTATTAAATTTCATAAATTGCAAGAGAATTTCTGCCGCCCGCTGGTATTTGTTGATTGCTTGTCTGTATTTTCCTTGGTTATCCAAGGCAACTGCTTCGTTGGCAGTTGTCACGGCATATTTGTATAATTTAGATGACATTTTAACTACTTTAATTTGTACATAAATTTGAAATTAATCAATATCTTCTAAATAAAAGATTAATTTATTAATATTTTCTTATTTCTAAAGTTTAATTTCCATACGCTCACCTTGGAATCATACCCTTTTTTTTATGTTTATGGAGTAAGTTCATAGATGGGTGAACTCATAAAAATAGTCAAAAAATAAATGAAAATGTGGTACATCATATTTCGAATTGGCTGATTTTGATTCTTACCTTCTTCCATCGTTTTTTGGTTGGTCCATGACAATCGGGGCAAAATCCGGTGTCGTTAATTACGAACTCCCCGCATTGTGTGCATGTGGCGTTTCCCGGATCGACTATTCTCCACACGGTTTTATAGATTGATTTAAACCCGCATTTGATTTGGTTAAATAGTTCGATTTTTTCGCATGGTGCGTTCAATCTGACTTGAGTTTGGCACTCGCTACAAAACCGATAGTGAAAGGTGTTAATTCTCTCTTGCTTTTCATCGCTGGACACTAGACATGCCAAATTTAACCTTTTAGAACTAATTATCTATCTTATATAATTTTGAATATTTATAGCTAATGTAATTTAACATTCTGTATAGTTAATATTTGTATCTGTATATATCAAATTCTCTCGAATTATTTTATTTTTGAGAATATTTTAGAACTCCTTAATAAGTTAAAATTTAGAGTATAAAGCGTTTAGTTATATAAATTTTAGAGGAGTACGAGAATTAATTAAAGACCTGAGACGTTTACTTCAATAGTGCCTTGAAACTTCTTTTGGATTTCTAATTGTAATCTCTCAATTAGCCCACGGAATACTGTTGATCCATACAACACGATATTATTACATAATCCACGCCTAAAATTAACTTCACATTGACTTAACACACTCACAATCGCTCCATCTAATGCTTCACTATCTTTCCCTACTAAACTTGGTTTGAAAATACATTCTGCTGCCATATAAGGTGTTTCTCTCAATTTACGCCCCGTTCCCTGGCGCTCAGGGGAATTATTTTCTCTTTTAATACGGGCTGATTCCTTATCTGGATCTATAGCAACATATACCGACTTATACATACCTTGCATTAATCTAACGGAAATTTTGGAACTAGTACTACCTCCTCTACCCCCCTCTTGTAGTCCTAGTCTCCTATAATATTTCGCTATAACTTCACCTGTAATTTCAAAATTTATTATTGCATGATTCACGACGAATGTTTCGAATATAGGAACGATGTATGACTCTCGTTCTCCCAAACTTACCATTAACCCAGTTTTTTTGCCCGTCTCGGATAATTTCTTACTTGCTTCCTTCACGTAATCTTGAATTGTACTCATAAAAATATGCTCTCCAATAATAAAGGTATCAAACTAGAAGAACTAGATATTTATAAGTTTAGAGCTTCGAATTTTTTGGATATGGATCGTTATCGGCTAAGCTTTCATTTAAACAGACTCTTTACACAAAAGTAAGTAAAATTTATAATCTTTCTCTTATAAGTTAATCTATGGTAAAAGTTTTAGCAATAAATAGTAGCCCCAATATGAAGAGAGGGACTACAGCACTGCTGTTAAACCAGTTCTTAAAAGGTATGAAAGATAAAGGTGCTGAAACCGAATTATTTTATACTTCTAAACTTAATATCAATTCTTGCAAGAGTTGTTTAAATTGTTGGTTTTCAGTAGAAGAAAAATGTTCTCAGAGAGATGATATGGATATAATCCTTCCAAAAATTGCTGATGCCGATATTTTCATTGTTGCTTCACCTATTTTTGTTGATGGACTCACCGGTCCAATGAAAACTTTAATCGATCGAATGCTTCCGTTATTAGATCCACATGTAGAGCTTAGAGATGGGCATTGTCGTCACCCCGTTCGCAAATATTCTAAACCTGGCAAAGTAGTATTAGTTTCTAGTTGTGCTTGGTGGAAAAAAGATAACTTTGATCCAATGATTATGCATGTACAAGCAATGTGTGCTAATATGGGTAGGGAATTTGCCGGAGCGCTAGTGCGACCCCATGCTGGAGCTATGATGTATTTAAAAGCAACTGGGGGAAGTGTAGATGATATTTTTGAAGCTATTAGAGAAGCTGGACAAGATATTATTGAAAAAGGAGAAATGTCTATCGACAATCTTAAGATAATTAGCCGTGAATTAGTCCCAATAGATTCTTATATTCAAAATTTTAATCAGAACATGACAAGCAACATTAAATCTATTAGAGGGAAATAACGAAATTTCAACCTTCTAAAGGATTCATAACTCTGCCTATAAATAAGATGCAATTGGTATTTGAATCCAAGATAATGAATACAAATGGATGATCCGCCCGGAAAATCAATGGAGGTTTTACTTTTAGAGAATGACCGAGAAGAACCATCCCAATTGCAGTAGCTGCCGCTGCCTCTGTACCTTTCTCGTTTACTTCAATGAAGGTTTTATGAATGACTTCTGAAATTTTAAGTTTCTCGGGTTCTGTCATTCCCGAAAAATCAGCATCATCATTAAAAGCATCGATAATTCCTAAATTAGTTAGGTGATTTTTAAGCCTATATTCAGTATTTATCAAAAACTTGGGCAGAGAAAGCTTAACTTTCTCGAGATTAAAGCGTGAAATGTAATTATCTAAAATTGTAGCTGTAAGACCGTTCTCAAATTCTATAATACCATCAGCTTTCTTTGGTAAAAAAATAATCATTGATATTCGATGCCCCTCGTAAGGAAGCTTAATTGCTTGGAAATTCTCATCTTCCAAATATTCGTAGGAATCTTTTTGGTTCATCATTGAAACAGTAACCTTTTCACCTGAGATTAGAGTGAAGGAGTCATCCTTCGTTAAGGAATCCTTGAAAGGGGACATCCAAAAACCTTGGAAGTAAATTGCGTTGATTAAGAATAATTTTGTGTCCTCATTTAGAGAATTTTCGTTGATAATATTCGTAATTTTATTCCTTGTTTGCTCTGCTACCCATCCATTAATTTTAGCGCACGCTTCTGATTGTATATTGAAGTTCACATCAAATGCGGACCCTCCGTAGTTTCTATTGATGATATGGGTATATTTATGTAATAGGTTGAAACCAGTTTGAATCCACAATGAATTAGCAATATTGAGCTCAATTCCCCTACTTTTTAATAGATCCATCATTAAATCTTTCATAGCGGGGTGGAGGATATCCTGATCCATATTAAATTTCAAGACATTCGCTATTTGCGTTTCAGTTTGGTTACAGGCACCACCATACACCATAGCAAAAGCAGAAAAAATACTATATGGGGAGAAAAATAAATTTTCCTCTGATTCTTTTAATTGTGAGAAGAGATTAAATGTAAAACTTGTATTTGCTTCTATGAGTACGTTTTCTACAATATTCACCATATATAATCACCAATTTTTATAGAGTTATATTTTTAATGCTTTTAATTACTAATCGCTAAATCTCATAATAAATCGTATTATTAAAAAGCTCACATAAATTATTTTTTTAAGCATTTTTAGAGTCATTTTCAAGTTCACTACCTAATGCACTTGGTTTTAGTACCTTAGTTTCTCTTACTTTTTCAAGATATTTTGAAATCAAAAATTCGATAGAGATTTAGGAAAATAAAAGAAGTATTAAGTATCGGTCTCCCTAAGAATAATTATATAAGAAAAACTTTTTATATTTATTATATTGAATTTATTCAGTGAGGATAAAAATGGGATTTTTAAAAGACATCTCGAAATGGGTTTCTGGTGGAAGAAAACCTGACACGGTTCGTTCTGCCTCCGTTAAGTTAAAGGTTTTTAATAAAAGGTTGATGCGCCAAGTCAAAAAATTGGAAATCACCGCGAAGATTGCTCGGGATAAGGCTGTGAACTTGCGGAAGCAAGGAGACCTTGAAGGCTCTAAGTTCCATGCTAGGAATTTCCTCCAAACGAAGCGTCAAAGTCGTTCAGTTGAAATGTTTCGTACAAATTTAGAGGGACTACAATTCAAACTAGACCAAGCAAATGCGGTTAAAGATGTTTCCCAAATCATGACGGGTATTGCCCAATCTCTCTCTGTTTTAAAAAATCAATTTTCAATTCCTCAGATCCAAGAAGTAATGAGCCAAATCGATATTGATATGGAGGATTTTGCCGTTACTGCTGACATCGCTACAGAGGGTATGGATAGCATCACTATTGATACTGCCGTGACAGATTCAGATGTAGGAGAAATCTTAGGAGAAATCGACGCTGAAATCCAAGTAGAGATGGGTGCTGCTTTACCAAGTGCTGCCTCAGATGAAAAAATAGCAGAATTGGAAAAGGAATTAAATCGACTTAAATCTGACGAATAAATATTATTTTTTTCTAAAGAATATCTCTTAGCAAAATTATTAAAAGACTTCTTTCTATTTTAAAAGTATTCTACAAAATCACAAAATTATCTTTTCCAAGTGAATATTATGAATTTTCCAGACCTAATTACAATTGGGAGTAATACTTTAGATATTTTAATACAGATAGACGATATATTACGTTTTGAATTGTTTGATAAAGAAATAATTAAAAAGTATACTGCTATTGAATATTCTCGTAAATTAAACGTTAAAGATGTAAAATTTGTTCCCGGTGGATCAGGTGCTAATATAGCCGCTAACTGTTCTATGTTAGGGTTAAAAGCTGCATTTATTGGTGTTATGGGAAATGATTTTTCAGCAGATATTTGCCTAACCGATCTTGAAAAGCGAGGAGTAGATTTATCTCAGGTTATTCAAACCGATGATGATTGTACGGCCCTTTCAATAATATTAAGGACGCAATGGGGTAAGGATAGAAGTATTCTTGCTTACAAGGGGGCAAATAATTTGCTAAAACCATCGGACGTGAAAGAAGAATTATTTAAAAATATTAAAGCATTCGCTTGGACATCTTTGACTACTGATGAAAGTTGTAAAGCCATTGAAAAAGCCATTAGACTCACGAAAGAAAATGGTGGAATTGTTTTTGCGGCTCCCAGTATGTCAATTATTAAAAATGCTTCAGAATGGGCAAAAATTCTGATTTCTAGCTCTGATATCGTTTCAATGAACTTAGAAGAAGCCCAAGAATTTACAGGAGAAAATAAGAAAACCTTAATGATCAAAAATTTCTTAGATATGGGTATTAGGTTGATATCTATAACTGATGGGCCTAATGGTTCAATCATCTCAGATGGTAAATTTATCATAAATAGTGGAGTTTATATTGGAAAAAACCCTATTTCTGATACTACTGGAGCCGGAGATGCATTCTTAACAGGTATTCTTGTTTCTACTTTAAATAATTTCCCTTTGGATAAAATGTCTAAGTTTGCTACAGCTATGTCTTACTTAGAATGCAAAGAAGTAGGTGTAAGGGAAGGGCTTCCTGAAAGTTTACAAGAATTAGAGGATTTTATATCTGATCATACAATTAAACAAGTTATTTCTGAAATTGTCTGAAAGGTGCAATTTAATAATTAGAAACAATAAATTTTAATTTTTACAATTATTATCTTTATAAATTTATGCGCTCTTAGTATAGTGGTCATTATGCCAGGTTGCCATATTTTAATGAAATATTAGAATGCAAACACTTGGCGGCCCGGGTTCAATTCCCGGAGGGCGCATTTTTTAAAACCAATATAATGATGCACTATGTTTAAAGGGGTTCATATTGAGTTAATAAAACATTTTATAAACCCTAAATTTCAATTATAAATAATATATTTTTTTTAACTTGAGTCGTATGGAAGAATTAAAGCAATTATATCAAAGGTTAAATTATGCTTCTGATGAGGAGCGAGAAAAACTTTGGAAAATTATAGTTGAAAAAAATAGAGCTCTTTTTGACAAAAATAGGGAAGAATTAAACAAACTAATAAAGAAAAAATAATAGATATTTTTATACACCAGACGCAGTTGTTTCCTTTATTACTAGATCAGTTAACATAATTCTTAAAGATCCTCAACATTTAATTTCTCTTTAAGAATTTGAAAGACGAGGAATTGAGACCTCGCGTAATGCAATATAACAATATCTTTGCGAATGGTGTCGCGAGAGGTGCTTGGGGTATCATTCACATCTATGCACCCGTTATTCGTGCCCTTCTCGATGGTATATTGCGATATTGGTACAATGGTGACAATCCAAACGCATTTATAGAAGTACTTAGTGGAATTCCCGAGCAAACGCAACAATTTAATGACGATTATGCTTTTTGGGAACTTGCAGAAATGATCAGGCATTCCAAGAAGCTACGTACGTTGTTCGAGAAATTCAAAGGAGCAGCATTCTTCGAGGAACTCAAGAATCACGAAGAAGGACGTGCTTTCCTTGCCCAATACGAAGAATTCTTGGAGGTAGCCTTTTACCACGGTCATGCTGATCGAGATATCTACTTTGACCGACGTATTGAGGATCCATCCCTCGACTACGAAGCTTTACGAGTGCTCTTAAAATCGGAAGAGATCGTCTCGTCTGACGAAAGGGAAAAGGTCTTGAACCAGTGACGAGAAATCGCAACTACTGAGGTGATTGAGAATCTCTCCAAGCAATCACTAGGTGATATAAAGGTATTTATCTTCAGGTTCTTATTGAATTATAGTTTGAGATTCTTCATGGGACGTGATGACTCGCGCCCGATGTCCGATATTGTAACCTACCAAAAGAAGCTAGTTCTCTGCGAATTCGGCCACAGAACGGTGTCTCGAGGTCTGCTAGAGGGAGAACGCGATTTCTATTTCCTTTCGATAGATGAGCTTGAAGACTTACTTAAGGGGGATGAGCCGCAGGCACTTGCCAAGGTAA
>Ga0209976_10002708_pt1 | contig 9992 bp, 12 predicted proteins | sample SumtaG_FD_182806 | JGI IMG/M metagenome (GOLD analysis project Ga0209976, IMG submission 182806) | Deep subsurface microbial communities from Indian Ocean to uncover new lineages of life (NeLLi) - Sumatra_00157 metaG (SPAdes) (version 2) | ecosystem: Environmental > Aquatic > Marine > Oceanic >... | reverse complement strand
GGGAAATGTCCTTGCGATAAAAGAAGGAGAAGATCCGGATAAAAAAATATTGTTGGATGCTCACATCGATGAAATAGGTTTTATGGTGTCACATGTTGAGAAAAATGGGTTCCTAAGATTTGTTTTAATAGGAGGATGGGATACACGGATTCTTTTGGGTCAATCTTTGGTTTTAAAATCAAATATGGGTGAGGAGATCCACGGTATAATTGGCTCCAAGCCACCACATTTAACTACAATTGAAGCGCGGAAGAAACCAGTTCTCCCTGCTGATATGTATATTGATATTGGCATGACATCTGAGGGAGAAGTTAAGAAGAATGGTATTTCAGTTGGTGCTATTGGAACATTGGTGTCTCCTTTTGTAGAGTTTCCAAACGGAATGGTACGGGGAAAAGCTTTTGATGATCGTACTGGGTGTAATGTTATTCTTCATATAATGAAATTGCTGAAGGTGAATCCCCAAATAAAAGAGACCGTTCTCTTTAATTTTGCTGTACAAGAGGAGATAGGACAACCAGGTGCCATAGTTGGAGCATATAGCTTAAAGCCTACAATGGCTATTGCTATTGAAAATACAACTGCTGCAGATGTACCGGGAATAAGAGAATCAGAAATTCCTGCTTACATTGGAAAGGGGCCAGCAGTAACTATTTCTGATAGAACTTTAATCTCCCACCCGAAAGTTAACGAAAGGATTTTTAGAAACGGTGATCTCGAAGGAATTCGATATCAGATTAAAAAACCGAGGTATGGGGCAACAGATGCTGGAAAGATTCAGGTTTCTCGAAGAGGTGTACCAAGTTCAGTGATAAATGTTCCATGCAGATATATTCATTCTCCTACATCATTATTAAAGCTTGAAGATTTACGCGAGACTATACGCTTAGTTGACGTTTTTTTGAGGAATCCTGCGAATATTAACCTATAATAAAAAAACCTATATTTCCTCAATAAATTCTTGTTTAAAGAATGTGATATGTTTAATTTTTATTCTTCTAATATATCTCAAGGCAAATATATAGAAAAATCCTATAGAACACCAAAGTAAGATAAGTATCAAAGGATTTTCTTTATTTTGACCTGAGAGAATAATTCCAACTATTAACGAAGCCATAGCGGGACCCATTGTTCTTATAAACGACGAGAGTCCATAATATGCCCCTGATATTTTTGATAGAGCAATATCAATATTTTTCTCTTCAGAATTTTCTGCTGCTTCATGTACTAAAGCGGCTTGAATGGGAATTGAAAATAAAGGGAAAGAATACATTGATCCTAATACCGTGCTCCATGTTATGATATAAAGAACTACTTGAATGTTAAAAGACAAGATCCGAATTAAAAAGAACATCCCCAAAAATGACCCAATAATACCTAAAATCATCACATATGAATAAGATTTAAGAATATGGTTCCTTTTTCGGAGTTTCATCCAAATAAAATACCAACCAAACTTACCCCCTATTGATATTAAGATATAAATGTAAAATTGCACTGAGGAAAACTCAAGTACATAAGTTTGGAATGGAAATACTAAAAGACCTAATAGTTTACCTGCAATACCACTAAAAAATGCCGCAATTACAATATTTCTAAAATTGTGATCCTTTGCTGGTATTGCCATTTGACGAAATCTTCCAATCAAAGTGATCTTTTCTCTTTTATCTGCAATATTTATGTCATGAAAGGTCTCATCAACCGAAAAAAAGATCATAAGAACTGAAATAAACCCGAATATTGCGAAACAGATTCCTATTATAGGGATATAAAAAATAACAATTTGACCAGAGGTTGTCCACCATCCAGCATTTTTAGGATCTTCAAGAAGACTTTGAATTATCAGAGGTAACGTTAATGCTATTACAGAAGCAAGTATAGCAAATGCTGATCTCACTGAAGCCACAGATTCTCTATTTTTAAGGGTTTGGGATTGTTCTGGTAACATAGATATATATACATTAAAAAGTAGAGATCTAGATATAGATCTGGCAATTAATATAACCCAAAAATATATAGCTGTAGGTAAATACAGTGAATTTCCTTGTGGAGCCCGAGGTGGAAACCATATCAGGATAGTTGTTATGAACCAAACTGGCAAACCAATTAACAAGAATGGTCGACGTTTCCCCATTTTACCCGGTTTCTTATTGTCTACAATTACTCCAAAAATTATAGCAAAAAATGCTGAAACAATTAACTGAGCAGTAATACCAACTGAAACAAGTAAATAATCCAAATTAATGGTATAAACATAAAATGTAGTAATAAATACCCCCGTAAAGATGTTGGGTAAAGACATCCCTAAATCCCCCATAGAATATCCAAATAATCGTTTACCTTTTAATTCTCGTGGTGGTAGGGGTAATGTTTCTTCCATAGTAAATCAAAATAAGTTAATTAAGTTTGAAAATATGAGAGAATTGAAATATTTATTGCTTTTTTTATACTAAAGTGTGTAGACTATTTTTAATTTAACACTTTGATATTGATTTACTTACCAAATTAATCAATTACTAATTTATAATGCCTTTGGAAAGTAAAAACAATATTTTCTTTTTTCTAAATAGTTGATTCCAAAAAAAACAGAAAAATAATTCAGGAATGAGTTCATTGATAATTAATCATGAGTATTACGATTTTCTTTTAACCATTGGACAGCATAATCCACAATAACCCTTTGTGATATCAATCTTGCTTCTGCAAGACCAACTTTCCCTGGTAAATAACCATTAGCCGATTCAAAATCCTTACCAAGTTGCTCAAAATCGTCACTATCAATATCCAATCCTTCCCATACAACCCAGGTTTTCTTTTTATTAAGCATCATAGCAGCCCCATTTGAAATAGATTTCTTACCAGAAAAATCACTTCTGTATTCTGCGAGGTGTAAGGAAGTATTATTGGAATGATTGACGCCTAACAATAAAACTTGACCGTCAAGATCATAAATCCTTGCGAGTGGAGATTTTTCACCTAAATCAGCAGAAAGATGATGGTCTTTCGTAATATATTTTGCATGCTTTCCCCAAGCAGCAAAGGATACATTAGGGTGATCACTACGTTTAATCCCGGGCCATTTCCGAAAAACTTCAACAATCACACCTACTCCTCGACTAGGGGTTATCTCTGGGTGATAAGCCGGCATTTCTTGCCTAATAGTTTCCCACCAATCTTCGGGTACAGGAGGATTTTCCCAGTAAGATGGTTCTGTATTATCTCCAGCAGATGCGAACATGACTAATGTACCCTCTGGAGTAAGAACTTGCATTAATGCTTTAATTACAGAAACGGGTCCACCAACGGTCCAACCCAATTTACTGAGAGAGCTATGCATGATGACAACTAACCCAGGTTTGATACCAAGTTCTTCAAACTCTTTCACCAACGTCGTGATAGTATTAGGATGTGTTGTTCTATTGACGACATCGCTTTCAGTTTTTTTTTCATCCATAAAAAAAAAGAAATTTTTAAGATTAAAAAAGACTTTGAAATAAATAATAACTTACATTAGTAAACGAGAAATTGAATAAGTTCTTCTGGTCTGTAAGTGCTGGCTCTTTTTCTCGCAGTAGTTTTCATTTCTTTTTATTTTTTCCTTTTCTTTTCTTAATCTTTTTTTGCTGTTCCACAATAACGTTACTTATAAATTGAGTTGTCGAATATGCAGATTCAGCCTCACCTAGACTTAAACCCTCGAGATCTTTTTCCATCTCTTCGGTGTCTTCGTCAGAGAAAGCCATTTCAGCTTGAACATACTCCTTAGCACTCTGTTTATGACGGTCAGTCCTCAATTCGGCACGCTGGAGATAGTAATGACTTGTCATATGAAGTACGGTACCCCCATCTCCATAATCATAAGTAATTACAATTGGAGCTTCTCCATATTTCTTTTCCATTTCTCTACTGGTTATCAACACTTTGACTTTATCTTTATCGAGAATTTCGATTGGATATGATGAAGATTCTAACCACCAAATTGGTTCCTCATCTGCTTTAAATAATCCTTCTAAAAACTTATTAGTTGTGTCTACTACTTGGACAGCAACGCAATCATCACCAGTTGGCTTTAATTCGAATCTTCAATTATTATTGTATTGGGTTTTCATGATAACTTTAAAAACTTGGATGCCAAGCTTCTAATCTGAGAGCTCCTGCCATTATCACTTCTTGAGGAATCTCCTCAATTGGAACCTGCCTTTTTGAATGAAATGGATATAGAAGATAAATACCATCTTCAGTCTTAAGAGCAGATGGCTCTTTGAATAAAACTTTAAATGATCTTCGCTGCGTTAGGGGTGTCCATTCTTCGGGGATGGAGTAGGAATCAATATATTCACCCGTCAGAATTACTATTCTTTCATTACCGATTGAAATGACTCCTTTCTTGCTTAGCAACTCATCAATGAGCTTCACTGAATAATATTTCTCCGGTAAAAAAGATTGGTTATGAATCCCCATCTGGTGCTCTATGTAAGGAGATCTTATAAAAGATAATAGCATATCAACGTAGTGTCCTATACTCCCTTGTAGGTCATAAAAAATATCTTTAATAATAACTTTCACACCACTCTGAAGCCGTCCAACTATCCAGTAGTAATCAGGACCATATTTATCTTTTTTAACAATAATATCTGAGATAAAAACCCTCAAAATTAAAGCTCCATATCTTAATAAAATAAAGGAAGTTTTTTATTTAAACTTGAGTAGTGTGTGAGAATTCTAAAAATAGTCGGTTCGAGAGGGAAACACTGTGACAATAGATCCATCTTCATCAACTTTCATCTTCAAATATTTGTTGCTACCGAATTTATAAACATATAATTTAGATCCTGGAAATTCTCCATCATAATCTCTATGTATTATTTTAGTCTTAATTGCCCTAAGAATAAATTCACCAATGAGTCGAGGATTATCTATTTCAAAGTATTCTTTAAAATCCACAGTATGCTTTTGTATGATATGTTCAAAACCTCTTGTTAGTGTTCCTTGTTCTAAGTAAATAATTTTGCCTTTTTGATTTCGAATTATAGCTAATAATTCCTGTTCATTTAATTAACCAAAACATCAAAACAAAACCAGAACAAGACCAGAACAAAAATCGAAACAAATTCAAATTCAAATCAAATGAAAATTATATTAATCTTTGAAGAATAAATTTTTATCCTGAGAGCAAAATTTAGCTACCAAAAATTTTTCAGGATTAGGATTAAAAAGAGGAAGATTTATAGTAGTTTATTAATATTTTTTTAATAGAAAGGATATAATTTAATCTGTGAGAATTGACAAAAATTAATACGAGCCAGGAATCACAAATTTGTTATTGTTTTTTAACTAATTTACAAGCTGATGGTGATCTAACTTCTTTTTTAAGAAAACATCTTGAATTTGAATTAGAAGAAATCGAACAAATCGAAGATATGCATACAGAGATATCACAAACAGAAGATCCTAACCTTTTAGAAATACAAAAAAAAATATCTGAAGTAAGTAAAAGTATGAGTAAAATAGACAAGTTAATCAAAGTAGTAAAAACTGAGCACCCTGATTACCTATATGACGGAAAATTCAAAAGCAAATCAGATTTATTAACTTTAAAAGTAAATTTTCATGATGTTAAAAAGAATTTAATAGAAAATAGATTAAATATTTTAAATGCAGTTGAAACTAAATCAAAAATAGAAGATAAAGAAATTGAAGTACTTAATAAATTTATAGAAAATGAAGAAATAATTGAGTATTTTAAAGTAAAGATTAATTACAAAAGCGACCTTAATTATAATGAGTTCATTGAGGAACTTCAAAAAGAACATAAAAATTTAATACAATTATTCAAAAAAATCAATAAAAAAGCTAAAGATCAAATTTTAATTACTTACTGTTTAAATTTCAAATCCTTAAAGCAAATTTATCGATTAAAGGGAGACTTAGAAAAAACCTTTAATAGTCAAATTTTTTCGGATCTTTTAAAAGGGGAAATTGGAGATCCTTCTATTTCACAAATCTCAATGAATATCAGAGATTCTAAATATAATTTAGAATTTTTATCTCTTGGGTTGAAAGAAGGAGATTTAACAATTTCTACAAGAAGCAACTTAATCTGTAAAGAATTATCAATTGAAAATTTAATAGGAAAATATTATGAAATTTTAAATATATTAATTGAAAGAAATGAGGTAGGAAAAGATGGAAAGATGTGAACTATTTATTAAAGAAAAAGAAGAAAAAGTATTTTTCAAAAGACCCGAATTATATATGAGTGGTTCTCATGTTTTAAATGTAATGAGTAAATTAAAAAAAAAATATGAAACTTTAAAAAGAGAATACTTTCAAAATCTTTATAATCCACTTATCAAATTCATTGAACAAAGAGGAAGAATAATTGAAGACATAAAACAAATATTATTTTTAGATAATGAAAACTATTTAGAAATATTATTTCTTGTTAATGAACCAAATATTAATATAACAAATAAAATTTCAGAGTTAACATATGATATAAGAACAGAATTTCCTGATGTTGAGCTTGATTTCATGGTTCTTGATGAAAAGGAATTAGGCACCGAGGCTTTTAAGAAGAATTATATTTATCATATTTAGTTACTCTAAATAACTCAAAAAAGATGAATCAATCTGATCATATTAACCAAATGAATGCGAATGATAAACTTATTAGTGAATTATTATTCAAAAAGACAATTTTTTATGATTGGATAATAATCATTATGTTTTATGCTTGCCTTCATAAAATTGATTATCTCCTTCATCAAAGAAGAGTTTATGGCAGTGCTCTTAAAAATCATCTACAAAGAAATAGAAAAGTTTTTCAAAATCTACCTCGTAATTTATATAATTCATATAATACTCTCTATTTAGAGAGTGTTAGGTTGAGGTATAAGCAAGTTAATCTATTTCGTATAACATTAGAAGACCTTAGAAAATACTTTAAACATTGGAGAAAAATTAAAAAAGTGTAATCTTTATTTAATTAGTTTGGATTTTAAAAATTACCATTGTATAAATTTAAAACTTATTAAGGAAAATACTCATAATAAAGATTCATCAAATCAATATAATCATGAGGAGTTTGTACAATTTTGGTATTAATTAATTCAGGCTACTTTTTTTTAAAAGATAAAAAAATCTCCTTATAGTTCTTCTTATCCTTAAAATCTAAATCCAAAACTAAAAAGTTATTAGAAACCTTACCGCAAATAACCGTATAATTACCATTATTCTCATGGATCGGTTTATCATATCGCTTTTCTTGGTATATCTCCCATTTAAAGATGGGGATCTTGCTATTTCTTGGGATAGGTATAATGTTAAATTCTTTTGGAAAAGTCTCATTCAGAGTTATCAATCTCCCTCATTTCAAAATATTCGTTGAAGTAGTCATCGACCTCTCTTTCCCAAGTTTTATGTTCCTCTAAGCATTTCCCTACGCTAGAGTCTTTTATACATCTAGAAAAAGGCTTCAGTTTGGAATTGTAGCATTTACAATTTTTATAATCTGTTGGGCAACTTTTTATAGTCCGTTTACCCATATTAGAATTAGAGCAAGATTTTTTTTCATTTGACATGCACGTCACCTCTGATTAAATTTCTTGTTCTTTTTCCAATTCTTCTAGTTTTTTATCAGCTTCCTCATACTTTTCAAACATTACATCTAATATTCGAAATTGTACTTCCAGCTCATTATTTTTACTCATTTAGGGATCACCTTTTTTTGTTTTTCAAAAAATTCCTTTACGAAGATCCTTACTAATTTACTAACTGAAATCCTATTTTCTTTAGCAATTTTATCTAAGTTATCCTTATCTTCTTGATCAATAACTGCATTTAAAACAGACCTCTCACTTTTAGGTTCTTCATACTTTTCAAGCAATTTTTTATCAAGCAATTTTTATTTCACATCATTCTTTAATAAGAAACATTAACAATATTTAATAATACTAAAAACTATTATTCCTATAAGTTGATTTGATAATAAAGTTTTGATTTAAAAGTTTATAGTGACCCAAATGGTAAAGACAATAATGAAATTAGATAAAATGCAACTACTAATTGAGCAAACTCCAAAAGGTTTAACCATAGACCAAATCATAAAAGAACTAGAAATATCAAGACCAACTGCTTATAAGTATAGGGATATTTTGGAAGAAAAACAACAAATTGAAATAGAAGGTATGAATCCTCAAATATTAAAGCCTTTGATTCCTAAAAGAAAGATCCTAACTTCTTCTAATACATTTTTTAACCCAATTATGGAGGAGTTTGATTTTATTTGGATTATGGAGAGTAAATTAAAACTGTTAAAATTTGGGTTCAAAAAATTAGAAGGACAATATGAAAAAAAATATCTAGAGATTATGAAAAGCTATCTAAGAGGTTTGGTTAATTCTTTTAATGACTCAGAATTTTTTAGTTTGAAATTAAGAGATGAAGGTAAGATGTTTAAACATATTATTGAAGTAAGAAAAAAAACCACTCAACAGAGAGTCACATATAATACTCTAAGGGGATTTAAGAGAGATCAAGTAATAGAAGATCTATTCAATGATGTTTATTATAATAAATTTCTAGATTTTGATTTGAGTTTACCTTCTTATGAGTCAGGTAAGTTAATTATTGATCTCATGAAAGATTTAATAGATGAATTTTGTAAATTGAGTCATAACGATAAAACCCTTCAAGTTCTCCAAGAATATTATCCAGAAGAAAATATTGTTTTAAAGACAAATGAAAGAGTAGCTTTTTACAAAACTTTATTACAAGATTTAAAACATGAACTAATCTTTACGAGTTCTTTTGAGAAAGAAATTGAACTATCCTTTGATTTGGAATTATCTATACAAAAAGAGATATTTCAAATCATTCTTAGAGCACTGTTTATGAACCCAGAGATTTATGAGCAAATCGAGAAAATAGAAGACCTCTTCTTTAAATTTAAATTTGAATACAAACCAGGAGAAAAATTGAGGAATTATATTTATAATAATCCCATGAAAAAAAATAAAGAAGACAATGAAGAAAATCTATTAAAAAATATTAAAGCCTTAGCACAGTATTTATTTGGAGTTGATTTTTCAAAAAAAGACACTCCTCAATTGAAATTTATAAATGTATATCAAAAACTTCTAGCAAAAAGTCTTTCTCTATCGATTATCACTGTAGAAAAAGAACTTTATAAATTTGAGAATGAAAAAAGAAAAGAATTTTCTCTTAATGAAGAAATAACAAAAATAATTAAAGACTTTTCCATTGTTACACGATTTAATCGTATGCACTCACATAGTATTGGTGGTACTATAATGGATAAAATAAAATACAAACAAGTTATACACCCAATTTTTAGTGAAGCAGCAATTTATCATGCTCTAGAAAGAGATATTGAAAATCTCTCAACAAGTCTACAGACATTTAAAGATTTCTTAAAGGGAAGATTAGATTCTCTTATTGAAAAGCATTTAGAAAATGAATAAAAATTAAAAATTTGATTCTTTATAGGGATTCCATCTATCATAGAGCTTTCTATGTCTAATAATATCTTGCTTGGTATAGCCTGATAGAAGTTTCTTGCTGAAATTGCTTATGATTCCACTCTCATGATCTAATGAGTCATGTTCATGAATAGATGTATTCCTTCACATTATGTTCTTTATCAAGAATTTCTGATAATGCCCGTTCAAAATGTAAATTCGTAATTTGAGTCTTTCTCTCTCTAAGACACTTAATACCTGCTTCAGTAACTAATGCTTTAATATGTGCTCCACTAAATCCTTCTGTTTTCTTTGCCAAGTTTTTAAAGTTTACATCTTTCAAATTCATTTTTCTCGTATGAATTTTTAAAATCATTAATCGAGCTTCTTCATTCGGTAGATTAAACTTAATAATTCTGTCAAAACGACCTGGACGTAAAATTGCTGGATCTAACACATCTTCTCTATTAGTCGCCGCTAAGAACATGATTCCTTGGGTATTTGCAAAAC
>Ga0209976_10002706_pt1 | contig 10000 bp, 7 predicted proteins | sample SumtaG_FD_182806 | JGI IMG/M metagenome (GOLD analysis project Ga0209976, IMG submission 182806) | Deep subsurface microbial communities from Indian Ocean to uncover new lineages of life (NeLLi) - Sumatra_00157 metaG (SPAdes) (version 2) | ecosystem: Environmental > Aquatic > Marine > Oceanic >... | reverse complement strand
GTCTGCCTATCAACCTATGAACCGGGCTTTTGTAAACAGCATTTACCTCATTCTTGATCCTGAACCTTCAAAGATCCTCCCCTCGACCTTCCCCAGCCAGTATATCGCTCAACTAATACCCGGAATTGCCCGCGAAATGTTAGAAACCAACCGTTTCTCTCCCCCGGTCTCTGACACCGGGGCGGGTGAAGGCGGGTGAAAACCTCACCGAAGGGCAAGTATTCCCCTCTCCACACTACCACACCGTCCGTGTCGGTGAGGAAGAGGGGTGTTCCTAAATGATCGGAATGGTAATAATAGAGATGCTCACCGTTGGAGTCGGCGATGGCTGAGTTGGAGAACTGGGCGAGGAGGCCGGGGAGGAAGTACAGTGACGCTACCTGGATATTTCCCCCCTCACCCCGACCCTCTCTCCTTCGGCAAGCTCAGGATGGTGAGCCTGTCGAACCACCTCCAGGGGAGAGGGAGAATAAGGTATGGGACTATTGTTCTGCTGCGTCCGGAATGACGAGCATTCAAATCCTTAATCTTTTCTCTGTGTCCTCCTTTTTCTGTGGTGATGCTTGCAGTGCTTTTAGATCTCATAAAAAAAGGGCCGGGAAAATCCCGGCCCATATCGTATATGTTTGTGTACTGTGTACTGAATTTAACCATCAATCTTAGTTATACGGTTCCCGCTGACTGAAAGTCTGTCAACCACCTGGCCGTCACTGGAAACGGTGGCCTCCTGGTGGCAGCCAAAGTCATCGATCTTGACCTGAACGTCAGTGTATCCCAGCTTCCCGGTATAGTATTCTTTCAGGTAGGCCGTGATCTGATCTGTGCGGGCCTTGGCCTCGTCCGGGCTTAAAGCTTCCCCACCGCAGCCACCGGCGGCACCGCCACATCCGGCTGATGCACCGGACCCGCACCCTCCAGAACCTCCGACTACTCCGCATGCCGAACTTGAGTTGGAAGCTGCCAGAGGCGCTACTTCCTCGGCCACGGCGGCCTTCCCGCTCTTACCCTGGGGGGCCAAAACCGAGACCGCAACAAGGACTAACACAGCAACAGAACCGATGACGATGTACTTCTTCAATGTGATCCTCCCCTAGCAGACTTTCGCCCTTCCCAATGCAACATCAATTACCTGACAACACTTACTATAGCTTTCAAGTTATTGTTACAAAATCCAAAACCCGGCAGCGTGTCGCAAAACCTTGCAAGCTGCCATGTTTTGGGTGTTTCCCTGAATCGGGAACCATACCGTACCCGTGCCTGCTGCCGCGGCCGAAGATGGCAGTGAGGAGCATACCGATGACGAGAGCGACAACCATAATTATCAAAACGATGTCTGATTTTTTCATGTCGCTCTCGTCAAGGCCTGGGATCTAGGATTTGGGTTCTGGAAAAGAATTCAAAATTCAAAAAATAATTTCTCTTTATGAAATCATTTTCTCCATGTGTCCGGTACAAAAAGGATGAGGATCGAGTAAAGCTCCAGACGTCCAGCGAGCATGAGAAAAGACAGGACCCACTTGCCCGTCGGCGATATCCATGCGTAGTTCTCCACCGCGCCTACCTGGCCGAGACCGGGGCCGATATTTGACAGACTGGCCACAGAGGCTGAAAAAGCTGTGAGCAGATCGGTTTTTTCCGTAATGGTCATGACAACGGTTCCAAACACGAAAAGGAATATATAGATGATGAAAAAGGCCGCGGCCCTGATGACATAAGTATCCGAAACCGGCTTGGAATCAATCTTAAGCGGCATGATCGCGTTGGGGAGGATAGCCTGAATGATACTTTTAACAGCCATTTTTAGGGCTATGTAAACCCTGATCACCTTCATCCCACCACCGGTGGACCCGGCACAGCCGCCCACGAACATCAGGGAAACGAGGGAGATCTTCAAAAAAGCGGGCCAGAGGTTGAAATCGACCGTTGTGTACCCTGTCGTAGTCAGGATGGATACCACCTGAAACGCGGACTGGCGCAACGTTGACTCTGAAAAACCTTCTCCGCTCAGTGCCAGTATCACAGTGAACAGGGGAATGAAGACCAGTATAAGAGCTAGGTAAACCCTGAACTCTTCGCTACGCCAGTAACTTTTCACCTTACCGTGCAGTCCCTGGTAATGGAGGATAAAGTTGCATCCAGCCAGGAACATGAATCCGACTATGACCCACTGGATATAGCTCCCATAGGCCGCTATGCTCGCGTTTTTTGTTGAAAACCCGCCGGTGGCCATGGTCCCGAAAGTGTGACTTAAGGCGTCGAACAGCGGCATCCCGCCGGCAATGAGCAGGAGTGTCTCCACCGCAGTTAAGATAAAGTAGACGGTCCAGAGGGTCTTTGCGGTCTCCTTCATCCGAGGCCTGACCCTCTCGGCAGTGGGCCCCGGTGCTTCGGCCCTGTAAAGCGCGTAGGCACCCCTGCCGATGGCCGGGAGGAGAGCGACAGACAGCACAATGATCCCCATTCCACCAAGCCAGTGGGTAAGGCTGCGCCAGAACAGGATACCCCTGGGCTGCCCCTCTATCCATGTCAGAATAGTGGCCCCGGTGGTCGTAAACCCGCTTACCGTTTCAAAAAAAGCATCTGTAAAGGTTGGCGCCACACCGCTCAGATAAATGGGCAGCGCCCCGAGAAGAGAAACAGCGATCCACGAAAGGCCTACTATGGCGAGCCCATCCTTGGCTCCCATGATGTCAAAATCATCGCCGGTGGCAGGGGAAAATTTCATTATAACTGCCACAATCGCGAGACCCAAAATGATCGTGATGATAAACGCTCGGGACTCAGCGCTCGAGGGATCGTCCAAAATGGCCCAACCCAAGGGGATGAGCATAATAAGTGACACGACCAGCAGTATCCTGGAAATAATATTTAAGACCTGTTTTTTATGCATTGGGTGCTATTGTAAATTAGCTCGGCAAACGCAGCCTTTCACTCCTATTGGTTTCATTTCGAATGTAACCCTTTAATTCATCTCTGTTTTTCATGGGAACAGTGTATTTTTTCCACCAAATTTTATCTAGAAATTTGCCGGGTTTTCGGGCAAATTCCTAGATCAGCTTTTTTTTGTGAACAGCTTTTCAATTTGGGGGACCGCACCCTCATGACAGAAGACCACAACCGGTTCACCTGCCCGGACATGGCTGTCGCCTGAGGCCAGGACAACTTCATCCCCCCTGCTGATCGCTCCTATGATGGAGTTCTTGGGGAATTTGAGATCCCTGAGAGGTTTTCTGGTGATGGGTGAGTCTGGTTCAGCCACAAGTTCGAGTACCTCCGCCTTTACCTCGGGAAGGCTTGCCACGTGACTGATCCTTTCGCCCCTTACGATACGCATGATCTGATCCGTGGCGAGCAGCCTGGGATTTATGAAGGCATCGATACCCAGTCCCTCCACTATCTGTGTGTAATCAGGCTGGTGGGTCGTTATCACGGTCGTCTTGGCTCCCATCTGTTTTGCGAGCACTGCGCTTATCAAGTTGTGATGATCGCTGGCCGATACCGCTATGTAGGCATCTGCAGCTTCCACGCCGCACTCCCTCAGGATATCGGCCTCCGAGGCTAATCCGTTGATCACCCTCACATCCTTCAGTTCGCCGGCCACCTTCTCCGCCCTGGATCGGACCTCCTCCAGGAGCACCACATCCGGCACCTTCTCCGAAAGGCTTTTGGCCAGACTGGTCCCGGTGTTGGTGGCGCCGTAAATGATCACTTTTTTGGGAAGCCGGACACTTGGGTAGGCAAAGGTGAGAAACTCCGCCAGAGAGGGCTTTGGCAGCAGAACATAGATCCTGTCACGAGCTTCTATGACATCTTCACCGCGTGGGATATTGACCTTCCCGTTACGGTTGATGGCCACCATGATAAATGGCCATGGAAAATCAGACTCCCTCAGATCACCCAGGCGCTCTCCGACCAGAGGCGACTCTTCAGGAACGTCGAAGGAACGCAATAGTATCTTGCCGCCGGCAAAGTCAGCCACCTCACGAGAGCCGGGCGCTTCCATGATCTTGACGATGGTCTGGGCGGTTACTTCGTCGGGGTTGATTATCTCATCGACGTGGAAATGATCGGGACCGTAGCGTTCAACGATCTCGGAAAGGGCCGTGTCCCGGATACGGGCGATCATTTTCTTTGTTCCATAGGCGGCAGCCAGGGAACAGATGCCCAGGTTGGCCACATCCGAGTTGGTCACGGCGATGACCATGTCGGCTTGGGCAACACCGGCATTTTCCAGGACTTTTGGATCGAAGGCGGACCCTACCGTTACCTGGACATCCAACTTTTCACTGGCCCGGTCGGCCACGCTCTGCTTCTGCTCGACAAGGTTGACCTCGTGCCCCTCCTCGGCAAGGTTCTTGGCGAGGTTCGAGCCTATGACACCTGCTCCGCAGACGATCAATCTCAGTGACATGAAGACTCCCCTTAAAATGCCCCGGGGTCACACCCGAAGCATTCTAAATACTGAAAGTTCTTTTATCCAACAAGATTTTATGTTTCCATTATTCTGGTGTTTTCAGCTTCGCAATTAGCGATGCTTTGAAATACATTATCGATAATTGCGAAGGAAAATGGTGACACATGGAAAGATAGGGGTCAAGTGGGGGGAAATAGCCCAAAGTCCAAAGCCCAAGGCCCAAAGTAGTGGCAATATATGATGGTTCCTTCCTTTCGCGTTTTCCCTTTGGTCATTGGTATTTGGACTTTGGCCTCGTTCCGGAGAGAAAGCCGCATCATGCCTTTTTGCGCTCTTGAAGCTTTCTCTCTGGGACACAGTATATCCCCCCCTCCCTCATGCCCGGCCTGAAACACAAATTGCATGAAATGCAGGTTGACCGATGGCCGGGATCCTCCCTCCAGATATTAACCAGATCCGGTTCTCGGATGAGAGGGCGTGAAAGAGAAAACAGGTCAGCCACCTGATCGTCAAGCAGATGTTTAATGACCGAAAAGGACCTCAAGCCACCCACGAGCATAACCGGCACACTCACTGCCTTACTTATCCGCCGCGCCAATCCGGCATTGTAGCCTTCCTTTTCCTCGCTGTTGATCGCCTTGCGCACCGGTACCCCTTCCCCCGAACCGGAGGTGCCGGCGCTCACTTCAATGGCATCTATGCCGAGACCCTCCAGTGCTTCAGCAAAGAGGACGGCATCGTCTATCTGCAGACCTCCCTCGAGGTTGTCGGAACCAGTGAGCTTGATGGTCACGGGGAAGTCCGGGCCAACCTGCTCTCTCACGGACTGATAAACCTCCTCGAGGAACCGGAACCGGTTCGCCAGGGAGCCGCCGTACCTGTCGGTTCTCACGTTGGTCAGGGGAGAAAGAAACTGGTTGATGAGGTATCCATGAGCCCCATGCAGCTGAATTCCGTCAAACCCGGCTTCCCTGGCCCTGCGGGCAGACTGCCCGAAAGAGGCCACAACCTCATCGATCTCACTGTTTTTCATTGCTCTTGGGACACCCGAGTAAAACGGGCTTTCGACTTCCGAAGGCCCGACAGGGAGTTCACCTATGGTCCGAACCGATGTCTGGGCGCCTGCGTGAAAGAGCTGCGCCATAAGCCTGCCGCCGGCTCCGTGCACGGCGCCGGCCAGATTACCGAGCATCGGGATCTGTTCGTCGGAACAAGCCCCTATGGCGCCGGTCATCTGACGTCCTCTGGGGTGGACAACCATGTAGCCGGTAATGATAAGTCCCACGCCCCCATCGGCCATCTCCCGGTAAAGTCCGGCCAATTTTGCATTTGGACGGCCATGTTCATCACACATGCCCTCCCACGTCGCGCTCCGCACGAATCTATTAGGCAACTCCAGAGTCCCTATGTTCACCCTGTCGAACAACGTTTTTCCCATACCTGTTCCTTCAATCCCTTTCGGATAAAATCTACCCTATGGATGGACTGTTTGCGACCCTATCAATAGCTGATTTACATAAAACGGGTCAGGTAATTAGCATAGAAGTTCCCGAAAGGCAATAGTGCCCTGACGGGCAGTGTCTGGGGTCTGGGGTCTAGAGAAGACGATTCCGGATTGAGGATTGAGGATTGTGCCTTTTGGTCTGAATCCTAAATGCTCAATTCGTAATTCTCAATTGATGTCCTTCTGCGTCCTGCGTTCTGCGTTCCTGCCCTTTCGCCCAGTCGCCCAGTCGCCCAGTCGATGGTTTTCTCCTGCGTCCTGCGTTCTATATTCTGTTTTTCCAGACCCCAGACAACTAGACCCTAGACACTGCCTTTATAACTTCCCTGTATTTATCCGCCATATTCCCCCAGGAAAGGTGATTGATATCCGGCGGTTTTCTCTGACGGGTCGCCTCAGGGGCTGTACATAAACGCTCAAGGTGTACGGACAAGCTTACTATCTCCTTTTCTTCATCATCCTCCAAAGAGACATATCGGAACTCCTCCGGGAAGAACTCAGGGTAAGCCAACCTGTCCGGGACAACCGGCAAACAGCCTGCGGCCACCCCTTCGAGAACAGCAAGTCCCTGAAAATCGTGAAGCGCCGTAGAGATGACCAGATCGCTGGAAGCAAGGAGAGCCCTGTATTCCCCGTTGTCCTCCACAAATCCCCATGTCAGGATGTTGTCGCGCAGCCTCTCACGGGCCTCGTCAAATTCAGGGGGACAGTCTCGAAAACGTTGACCCACAATATTCACCTTAAAGGGAATATTTTTATCCCTGAGCTTATAAAGCGCCTGAAAGAAACGACCAGGCGCTTTGTCATGTTCCCACCTGTGATTCCAGACAAAAACAAGAGGGCCACCGGATGGCCTGGAACCACCGGTAAAAAGAGTCTCCTCCAGGGGAACAGGTAGAACCTCGGACCTGTCTTGTACTGCCTTAACGATACCTTTCGGCACGTGATCAGGCATGACCGAGAGTAACCCCGTGGCCCCGCCCAGGAATGTGTCCATGTTGTATAGAGAGTTAAACAGAACCCTGTCTGCGGCCAGAGCAGTGTATAGATTTGTGAATTTGTAGTTCTGGTACTCCTTGCGCTCGTGCTGCTCCGGGTAGGCGAACTGGTTCTCGTGAAAGTAGGCTATGACTGGCGTTGCGGCGAGAGACGGGACGATCCCCTTGAGCGCGGCCAGGTTGGTCATTGAGGTGGCCAGGAGCAAGTCGTAACCCGCCTCCAAGGCATCTCGCTCACCAAACGCCCAAGACAAGGGGTTACCCCGGGATCTCCAGGCGAAAAACCTCGGTGGGAGGGTGAGAACAGTCCATTCATGCTCGTCAAGATGGCGAACCAGGCCCTCACGCCATATTCTATGGCTGGCAGCGTCGTAGGCTGAAAGAAGGAGGATCCTCATGAATGAGATAGGGAACGATGGCTATCGATACCTGAGGTCTGGCGGGGTTCTCCGACAGACTCCTGAAATCGCATCAGTCACGTAGTGTAGAGAGGGCCGATTCGTAATCCGGTTCCCGGCTTATCTCCGGCACCTGTTCAGTGTAGATCACTCGGCCCATCTGATCGATGACGATAACCACTCTTGCCAGGAGGCTCTTCAGCGGACCGTAGAGGATCCGAACACCGTAGTTGTTAGCGAACGCCCTGTAACGATAGGTGGAGAGGGTCGTAACGTTCTCAATCTCCTCAGCTCCGCAGAAACGACTTTGGGCAAAGGGCAGGTCCTCCGATATGCACAGTACCACCGTATTCCTGAGAGAGGCCGCTTCCTCGTTGAAACGGCGCACCGACATGGCGCACACGCTTGTGTCCAGACTGGGAAAGATGTTCAAAACAACCCTTTTCCCCGCAAAGTCCGCCAACGTGATATCGGTGAGATCGTTCTTCGTCAGAGTAAAATTCGGAGCCTTGCTACCCACTGCGGGCAGTTCCCCGCTGGTCCTGATCTCCTGCCCTTTGAAAGTTACTGTCGCCATGTTTTTCCTTTCGGACTTAATGAATGCCTGGCAGCTCTGGCTTTTTATGACATAAAATTTCCTGCTCAAAAAGAGAAATTTCATGTTTGATGACTTCGCAAAAAGCCATCAACGCGCCCCGCGCGGGGCGCCCAAATCAATGACGGGCAATGTAAGTCATTGATTTGTAAGGAAAGCGAAAACCACGCTTTTCGCTTTCCCCAAAGAAATTATGGATCTCAAAAAAGTCACGCCAGGACTTTTTGCGACCCTATCAATGTTTAGTCGTCGTAATCCCCGGCCGGTCCCTTGTCCGAGTCTATGGACGCGGCTTTTGCGCCGATCTTCACCTTGGTCCACTGTTCCGGGTTTTCTGTTCGTCGCACTTTGGGCCCCAAGTCAAAGGATCCGGCCGAGAGAATCGCCTCTATTGCAAGGGGCGCCGTATCACCCGCGTTAAAAACATCGGTGAGAAGTCCGTAGGTGAACTCCTCAACTGCACTGACCATCCTGTCACGCACCTGCTTGGCCTGGCCGAGGAGCCTGTTCTCGAAGGGCAGATTGAGCTTTTTATAGTCGCCTTTCTTCCAACCTTTATCCGCAGCGAAGGCAACCATCTCAGCCCACACCCCGTCTGTAACGCCGGCACCGCTACTCTTTGTGAATTCACCGTTTACGTCAAGCTGCGCGTTTCCGTAATCGTTGACCTTCACTCCCCAGGAGATCATCTGAAGCGCGGTAGCCACATTGGCCTTGGTGGTGGAAGTCTCCGATGCGATTTTTCTGAGCCTGGCGCTGCTGTTTCCGGAGGTCCCGTGCTGGGCTCCAGAGATCATATAAGCTTCCAATGCTTTGTGTATTTTGGAGGTGAGTTCGACCTGGATCCCCGCTTCGCTGGCCTCGATCCCGTGGGTCGTCCCGTTGTTCAACGCTATCCAGTCGGGGAATATATCGTGGGCGTTCAGTCCCTGGATGAGGAAAAGAGCTTCATCGACCGTGGAAAGCCCTTCCTTTCCCTTGATCTCCCCCACTTCCGTCTCCAACCCCGCCCAACCCGGGACGTACTGCGCCAGTTCAATGCCGGCCAAGAGGTTTTGCTCGTCCGGCAGGTGGGAGGCATCAACGGCTATGGATGTCACACCTGCGTCGAACATGGAGGGGATCTCCACGCGCGCCTTTTCCACATCGGCGTCTCCCTTGATGCCGTAATGGTCGGCGTGAATGGCCACGGGGACTGTTATATGGAGCTCGTTGGCAATGGAATCAACCTGGCGGGCCAGGTTCCAGAAGTTCACCGCGCAGTATGCCCCGGCGCCGCCTTCCGATTTGGCGATCTCTACGATAATAGCCGCATTGGCTCTCTGGGCCGCTTTAAGCGTTCCCCGGATAACGATCTGGTTGCGTCCGTTGGCGGCAATGGTCATGGCCTTGCCCTTGGCGATCAAAGCCCGGTCAATGACCTTGCCGCTGACGATGAGTGCCTTGGAGTTGGGGAACAGCTGAACAATATTTGGTGGACGCCCTCTTTCAAGAGCTTTTTTAAAATTCTTCAAGGAAACAGCTGCCATGGTTGACCTCCTTGCCAGCCTGGATTGATTGATCCGTGATCGAGTGGAAACAGACTCCCAGTATAGCAGGAAGAGATTATACGGACAGGAGGGGGGAAAGCAAGAGAAGAGCCGTAATTCGTGACTCGTGACTCGTGATTTGAAAATCCAAGATCAAAAATCCAAGATCCAAGAAAAACTTAATTGCATATTTCAAAGGAAAACTGCTGTCGCCTTTCAGGTTTTGACCTTCTCCTGCGTTCTGTGTTCCCTGCCCCGCCTGCCTTGAGCCTGTCGCCTGCCCCGAGCCTGCTGAAGGGAAAGGAGCTTGTCGAAAGTTTCGTTTCGGGTTTTAATCTTTCTCGCTCAGTCGCTCCGTCGCCTGGTCGAGCTTTTCTCCTGGGTTCTGGATTCTGGATTCTGGATTCTGGATTTTATAGCATTTATGTATCCCCGGTCGCCTCTCAAAATCCCTGGGGATAGTGGCCTCGGTGATATCTTCGATCTTGAGGCCGTTCAGGGCATCTCTATCCAGGGAAAAACCTCTTCGGTTAGTGGAAAAGAGCAACACTCCTCCCAGAGC
>Ga0209976_10002703_pt1 | contig 10007 bp, 10 predicted proteins | sample SumtaG_FD_182806 | JGI IMG/M metagenome (GOLD analysis project Ga0209976, IMG submission 182806) | Deep subsurface microbial communities from Indian Ocean to uncover new lineages of life (NeLLi) - Sumatra_00157 metaG (SPAdes) (version 2) | ecosystem: Environmental > Aquatic > Marine > Oceanic >... | reverse complement strand
AACTGATTTAACACTATCTGGATAAACTGTCTTAAAAATGGAACTAAAAATTCGTGCTATAACCTGAAATTGTTTTACGATTCATTTTCTTTTTTTTTCCTTTTGAAAAATTTTCTTTTTTTTTTCTCTTTTAGCTTATCATAGCATTCAGGGCAATAAGTGAAAGCTTCTGTAATCATTTCATCACATTTCTTGCAATGTTTGTGAGGATAAATATATGGTTCTGCTTTTTTTTTATATCTTTCAAATTTACTCAAACTAATTCTCCCGTCAAGTTTAAAATATATAATATCTAATAAATTATAACTTTTTCAATTCATATATCATTTCCAACATATGGAAATTATTTCAAGACCACAAAAAATTTGTGTTTTTATATTTAATAATCAAACATATAATGTATGATTAAAAAGGGTAAGTATCAATTACTATCATATATAGTAGATCGACACTTAATATTTTATAAAAGTTTGAATAGAATAAAGAAAATTGTCGCATTTGCTTTGTTTGAAGCAAACTCATTTTATCCAGTTATTCCTATTTTAAATGAGTTTTTAAAAAAGAGGTTTATTCAATATTATTCAATTCAATTGAATACTTTAGATGAAAAGAAAATAACGTTTTTATTAAATTTAGAAGATATTAAAAAAGAAAATATTATACGCTTATTTAGCATTATACACCAAAATTTAACTGAAAAGAATCTAAATATTGAATTTCAGAAAAACTCCGTCTTAGAACATACATTTTTAGAAATTATTCTAAAACAAGTAGAGTCAAACTCAAGCATTATAAAGCTTAGTGAATCGATAACAGTTGTAAATAATAATACATCACTTCAACTAAATTTTTATTCCATTAATTTAGTAGATTTAGATAAAAAAGATTCTTTTATCCATAATTTCATAAACATTATTAATAATTTTAATAGAAAAGGATATTTAATTTTTAATTTTTTATTAGATAATGATGATAAAATTAAGTATTCTATTTATTTCGCTGAATGTATAATAAATGGAAATGATTCATATAATACAGATAAGCAAATTAATGAGTTCTTCGATTATAATGTTATGAAAAAACATAATGTGAAAATTAAAGAACTTTTTAGTTTTTTATGGAGAAGGGGAATATCTACTGATCATTTTTTACTTAACAATCACTCAAATTTGTTTTTAGGAAAGAATAAGTGTGATACACATGACTTGATAAAATTTAATCAAAAATTTGAACAAAACCTTATAGAAAATAATATAAAATTCATTAGATTTAGTAAATATTTAACATTTATTGAGCAAGGCTTTCTATTCTTAGTTATGTCGCATTTAAATTCCGAATTTATTCAACGAATAATTAAAAAATATTTTTCAAAATATTTCATATATATTTTGGTATTTAATAAAGAAGATACTAAGAGGATATTAGAAATAAAAGGCTTGAAATCATTGAAAAATGTTCGAGTATTAAATTCAGATGAAATTTCACATTTTAATTACAATAAATTCAAAGGCAAATCAAAAAATTCCTAGGTCGATTGCAATATCCTGTGCGGAGTTATCAGGATGTAGTTTAACAAATGCTTTTTTCTCTCCTTTTGTGGTTATCATTGTATTTACCTTTATCACCTTTACATTATGTATTTTTTCTATTGCCGTTTTGATTTGATTCTTATTTACTAATCTACTGACGATAAATACTAATTTGTTTTCCTTTTCAATTAAGTCAAAAGTTTTTTCAGTTATTAGAGGTCTTTTAATTATTGTATAAAATCTTTCCAAATTAAATTGACACCTCGTAATTATTCAATTCATTGAAAGCGGATTGTGACCATAAGACAAATCTTCCTAAGGCGCCCCCTGGTGCTAAATTATTAATAGAAATATTTTCTAATTTTATAATATCTGTTCCTGGAATATTTCTTGAGGCTTTAACAATCCCAAAATCATCTTTTATTATAATAAGTATTCCTTTTTTAAATTTATATTTGCGACCTCTAGCTTTGCCTTTACCACTTCTTATTTTTCTGCTTTTTTTTATTCTAAATAATTCCTCTTCAAATCCTAAATTACACAAAGCTGTAAAAATTGTTTCTGTTTTTTTGATTGTCTGAATTTTATCATCAACAACTAAAGGAAATTCAGGAATATTATCAATTTTATAACCTCGTCTCTTTACCCAGAGTTTATTACCAGAAGCAGAAATTGCTGAAATGATTGATGCTTTATTTGTCTTTTTATTAATTTTCTTTGTTCCTACTTTTTCAGATTTAATCGGATGTGTGCGACGACCACCCTTAGCGAAAGGAACCCTTCCTACATGTCGTGATGTAGGAAAACCAGACCCTTTTCTCCGGGGGGCTCGAGACATACCATAACCGGTGCCCCAACCCTCCGAAATGTTCTTTAATCCTGCTTCCCTATCTCTTCCCTGAGCTTGTTTGTTTTTACTTTGAAATACATTATTAGCCATCTGAATAAGATCTTTTCTTGGATTAACGCTGAATATCTCTGGTTTATCAATTAATCCTTTTTTTTTCCCGTCTAAATCATATACATTGATTTTTTCCATAAGAACACTGTGAATTTATTTTCTTTGGTGACTTTCTCTACTTATGAAAGTGATTTCTGGAGTTTTAACTAAAAATGATTTTATAGGTCTAATTGTTTTTCTTATTCGTATTAATCGTTTTTTTGGTCCAGGGATTGAACCAAGAATTAATAAATAATCTCCCTGAATCTTTCCATACCGAATATATCCTCCTTTTGGGTTAATCTCTTCTTCATTTTCACCGATTAACATAATCCTTTTATGATATTCCGTTCTTTGATGGAATCCCATTTGCCCGGCTCGGGGAACCGTATAGAGAACTCTTGCGGGATGCCAAGGGCCAATACAAGCGACAGTCCTCTTAATTTTACTATTTTTTCTAGTCAAAATTTTGATTCCAAATCTTTTCACAGGACCTTGAAAACCTTTACCTTTGGTTACTGCAATTATATCTATTAGTTCACCTTCATTTAATATATCTCTAGCTCTAATTTCTTTACCCAAATTTTTCAAAGCAAAGTTTAATTCATCCTTTGGTGTATTTGATGAATTAACCTTAATTTCAATTATATCCGGCTTTTTTCTAGGTAGAGAAGTTTTATGTGGCTGAGTTTGAAAAATCCCTCTAATTTCACATGTCTCATTTAAGTCTTCAAAAATTTTGTTTTTTAATTTTTTAATATCATAATTTTCAATATTTGGAAGACTCACCTTTCGAGCTAAAAAATTATTATATTCATTTGTAAATATTTCTCCAGCAATATACTTACCATAATCATCTTCTTTATAGACTCTAACGCCAATAAGCACTAATGGAGGAACCTCAACTACGGTTACAGGTTTCATTAATTCTTTTCCGTAGTATGGACTATTTGGTTGATCTTCAATATAGAGTACATGAGACATTCCTACTTTAAATCCCACGAAACCGAGGAAATTTATCTCTTCTGAATTATCTTCCCAATGTCTTATTCTTGCTTTTATTGATGATGCTCTTTTTCTTGGAAGGAATGCTAAAGATCCATGCCTTGGTGCGTGCTTTTTACGATGACCCATTATTACCACTAACTTTTGGAATTGAATTTTTCAAAATAAATAAATTTTTTCATTCTTATTAAAATCTTTGCGGATTTTCACTTTAGATAAAAAGGGGATATTTATATTTTTCTTTTTAAAAAGAAGTTTAAATGATTTTAAAGGATAATAGTTATTTTCAAGAAAAAGAAAATTTAGCTGGAAAAAAAGACGTAGTACTATTTATCGAGTGTAAAAAATGCGTTTTAAGTGAAGAAAGCAATATTCAAGATAAAAAATGTATAAATTGTTTATTATATAATTTATTTCTTCACAAAGATCGTAATGTAAGTTTAATTTCAAATTCTAGGAATGAAATTCTAATAGAATCTCAGCATATTAAAATCTTTTTAGATTATTTTAAAAAAGTTAAAAAAATTAAAAAGAGAATTAAAAAGATATTAAATGTTAGGAATCAAAAATGTAGTTTCGAAGAGTTTAAATGTAAGATCTCTTCTAACTATATGGAGTTACAAAAAATTAATGAATATAATTATTGTGATCCGCTCCAAATTTTCAATATAATCATAGAATTGAAGTCAAATATTGAAAAGATACAATTCAATAATTCAGTATGCAAAAAATGCCGAGTTCACCATGAAAATTTAATTAAATTCATTTTAGAAATTCTTAATAATTTAAACATAATTCGATATTTTAAGAATTATCATAATAAGGATGTCCATTTTTATAAATATCTATTTTCTAATTTGCTGCAGTTAAATAATAAAACTCACAAAGTACTAGAATTTCCTTTGAAGGAAAATGAAGTACCAATAACAACTTATAACATTGGAAAATATAACATCTTTAAGGTGAATATACATCAACGAGCATGTGAAAATGAAAAATTATATCTAGTAAAATTATTTCTTGAAGAAGATAAAGAGAAAGATTATATTGAAAAAATCATAAAAGATACTGTTTTAAATGTAAAATTTGCTGAATTTAATAGTATAATTCCTTTAGAAACGTTAATCAATCTTTTTAATGATAAATCTATAGAATATTTGAAATCAAAGTACAAGCTTCCAGAGTCCAAAATAAAAAAAATTGGGCTACTGGCAGCTTTAAAAAAAATACAATTATGTAAATTATTTCCATTATTAGTCGATGATCTAGTGGAAGAAATATTCTTAGATTCTCCCTATAATGATATTTACATAAATCACCAAAAATTTGGTCGATGTCGGACCAAAATAAATTTGAATTTAAAAGAAATAGAACGCCTAAAAACAATGGCTAGATTATATAGTGGTAAAAGGCTCGATTACATGAATCCTAGCATAAAATTGGTAATAAAGAACCAATATTTCTACTGTAGATTTGCGATTGATGTTGATCCTATCCAAATACATAATTTCGCCTTGGATATTCGAAAACTAAATAAAAATATCCTCACCATACAAGATCTATTGAAAAATTGCACTCTGAATCCATTAATGGCAGCATTTCTCTATTTTAATCTTCTACGAAAAACAAATATAACTATTACTGGTAAAACAGATACAGGTAAAACGACCCTAATTAATACATTAGACTTATTAACCCCAAAAGAATTTAGGAAAATATATGTAGAAAATGTGACGGAATCATTAAAGCAAGTCGATTTTGGTAAACATCAATTAAAATATCAAGTAGATTCATTAGAAGATCATCTAGCACAAAAATATTCAAAAAGTAATATTATTAAGACACTCTTACATCGAACTCCTGACATAATTTATTTGGGCGAGATTTTAACAAAGGAAGAAGCTGAAGCCATGTTTCATTGTTTAGCGGCAGGTTTAAAGGGTTTTCAGACAATCCACGGAAATACCATAGATTCTTTGATAAATCGTTTTCTCCATCATTTCAAAATTAATGAATCATGTTTATATGATCTTGACCTCTTGATATTAATGAAAAAAGAACGAAATGTAAGACGTGTTCTTTCAATATATGAAATATGTGAAAGTAAAACTGGCAAATATTATGATTTAATTTTTAAATATGACCCATCTTCAAAGACATGGAAACAATTAAAATCCCTTTATGAGACAAAAATAATAACTGAATTAAAAGAACATGAAGATTTACCAATTGATAAATTCAACTCAATGATTAAGATTTACAAGGAAATCTTTGAATTTATATCAGAAATAAATGATTTAGATAAAATCGAAGAAGTTGACTTATTTCACAAAATCTCCTATTATTCATTTATTTCTGTTGATTCTCTTAATCAATTCTGGGGTGAGTGGAAAAAAAAGAGGGATTTAAATCCTTAATTTTGAAATCTTTTTTATGACAAATCTTCTAGAAAAGTCATTACTCTTAGGATTTAGTATTTTTTTACTAACGATTTTCTCTTCGATTTTAATACCTTTTCTCGATGATATCTCTGAATTTAACAATTATGAAAAGAACAATTTAGAAACTTATACAGATTTTCTTGATGAGATTAACGATGCTGTTCTGTACATTATTGATAATCCAGAAGAATCTTACCTAAAAGATATCCAATACCCAAGCAACCTTAACTTGACATTTATTGACTCTTTTATCATTAGTGAGTTTATCATCAGTAGTAATACATATAATAAAATTTTTTCTTACAATAGTAGTTTCCTTAATTGTTTCTTTCATGGCGTCACCCCAAATAAGTATATCCTAAACGTTTCTTTTCCGTTTTCTAATATAATCGTTAATTTTATAACTTTGTATTAAAGATGTAGATTTTATGAAAAATATTGAAAAGTATGTTGAATTTTGTCTAAAATTTCATAAATTTAAAATCCCAAAATTAAGATTTAAGGAACTAGATGAAAGATATCAAGATTTGTATAGAACACTATATAATATTAATGATACTGATGTCAATAAAGCAAGTTTTGTAATCTTTGTATCTTCCCTTTTAATTTCTATAACATTTTCGATACTATTAACTTCTATTGATTATTTGATCATAATTTTATATTCAATAACTCTGTCAATGATTTTTTCATATAAATTTAATTCAATTCTGTATACGGATATATCCAAAAAGGAATCACTGTTAAATTCAGTTCTTTACCTTATCAAAATCGATTTCTCATTAATTCAAAAAACTAACAAAGAAAATTCTGAAAATTGTATTCATTTCATTGAATTAATTAAATCATATAAAATCCCAATTTCCGCTTATTTTAAAACTATTTTCCAAAAAATTCATGAAGGAAAAAACCCTGAAGAAGAATTAATTGAATTAAAAACGCCATCCCTTGATTTTGATAATTATGTTAAAAGTTTATTAATCAATAATTTTAACTTTTATGATTATAACAATTTTAATGAAAATACTTTAGAAAAGCAATTTAAAATTTATCTTAGACAAATACAATCAAAAATTAGTATTTTATTTTTTGTTGGGCTATTTTTTCCCATAGGTATATGTTTTCTAATTCTATTTCAACTGATAAATATGATATTTTTAATTTCTTTTATCCCATTTTATGTAATTTCCACTAATCTTTTATTTAAGAAATTTGTCAGAAACCAGAGTTATTTGATAGGATTAATAAATGACTTTTCGAGCCATGAAAGAAAAAAATTTGAGGAATTCATATTATTCTTAAGGAGTTTTGCTACCAATTTACGGAGTAATATTTCGCCTGAAAAGGCGCTGCTTAAATCTTATAATCAAAATAAAAACTATATTACAATCTTAAAAAAACCTTTACGGAACCAAATATCATCTCTCCTAAATTTATCCCATTCAATTAGTGATATTTTAAATATTTTAAGAGCAGAATTGAAATCTTTAAGATATTCAATTATTTTAGATGCCATAAAAAAATATATTGAAAGAAGTGCTTACTTTACATCGGATAAAATTTTTGAAATCTTAACAATAATAAACTATCATCAAAAGCTTGAAAGAAAATTAGAAGTTCTCCTAAAAGGTGAAAAGTTTAAAATTCTTTTCTTTATTTTTCTCCTCCCAATTGTTACAGGAACTATTTCGGGATTATTCCCTATTTTTAATATAATTATTGGAAATATTAACTTAACTGGAAATGAAGTTCTGTTGTTCTTTGAAAATTCGCTTGATCTCTTCAATATAATCATCATAATAGCAGTTTTACTGTCAAGTATCTCAATAACATCAAATTATTTCTTAAAAATTTTATGCTATACAAGAAAATTTCTATTAATTTTAGTCTCAAATACCCTATTCCTCCTCACATTTTTAATTTCTTTTATAAATATCTCTAATTTCTTTTAAAAATAAACTGCGGGGCATCCACCTTCTAACAAAACATAAAAAGATATATTAATTCAACAAATAAGCCTATCCCAATAAAAATATTCAACAGCCAGGAATAAAAAAAAATTAATTTGAAAAATGGTAAACCTTCTAAATTATATGCAAATACTGTTGCTTCTATTTTTTCTATTAATGTATAGAAAGGTATTAATAAAATTAAAAAAATAAGAAATGACAATGAGGATACAAGGAGATCTGTCGAAACCAGAGAGAAAATGAAAATTAAAATATTGATACCTAAAATTACTGAAAATTCTAATAATAGAATATTTAACTCTATCATCCACAATTAAATTTATATAAAAATATTTAAAGTCAACACCTTGTTTGGTTGGGAGAAAAAAGTATGGCTTTTCATTTTTATTCAATTTGAAATTGTAACAAATAAAATATTTATCATCAAATTTGGTTTTTTTAATTAAAATTAGTTAGAAAATATTAATTAAGAAAAAAAGCTGATAATAATTATGAAAAATTTAAAATTAAAAGGTTTAAAATTTAGTAAAGGGAAGTATCAGCTTTTCAATGAACGCTTTGTTTTTTTCCCACCGCAAGTAATTGATATTTTAGCCTCTATTTATGGGGAAGGTGTCAAATCATTATTGGTATGGCTAGGTAAAAAAGCAGGGTGGAAGTTGATACAGACCTGGGAAGAAAATTTAAAACCAAAATCTTTGGATGACTTAGTAACCCAATTCACTAATATTTTAGGTAACCACGGATGGGGGCGGTTTAATCCTAAAAACGTGTCCGAGGATTCAATAACTATCGACCTTCATCATAATATTTCATCAGAATTAGAAAATAAATCAAGTTACTTTTGTTATTTTATTACTGGATTATTAGCCGGATTTGGAGAATTTGCATTATACAGAGTAAATGTAGTAGAAATTCAATGTTGTCTGGAGGATTTAAATCTAGAGAACTGTGAATTTAGAATTGAAACAAAAAAAAATTAAGTCATATTACCAAGGATCCCATTCCTCGGGATTTAGTTCATCATTATCAGATTCTTTAATATTATTTTCAAATGATTCGGTATTAATAGGATATATTGTATTATCTATATCAGAAACATCCTCTAGCTTCTGAGATTCTATTTCCTTTAAATGTGGTTCATTATCAACCCTTACGGTTTCTTCTCCTATTACAACATCTTTAAATGCAGAAATTAGAGAAAGAAAATTAAAAAATTCTTCTCTATTCATTTGAACTTTTATTGATTCTTCATTCCTTAGAAGTGCAAGTTTGATAATTCGAACTTCACCGCTAATTTCTACAGAAGTTATTTCAATATTTTCATTTCTATTTTTTAACTGAATTCTCCATGAAGTTTCTCTAGTTTTTTCAATTTCCATAATTAAATTTTCACATAATAATTAAAGTTCATAATTCTAGTAAAAACCATTAAATATAAAATTAATTCGAAGTATTTTGTCAAGGTATTTACTTTAAAAGAAAACGATATAATAAGAGAGGATTACAAACAATATTAGAGGAGGACGGATTTGACATAATATTTGAAACTTATTTTTCTTAAAATTATATATTAAATTTAATGATTTTATGAGATATTTTTTCTCAATGTAATCACTTAAATCTGAATAATCAAAGAATTTATAATATGCTCTTATATATGTTTTTTTAAGAATTGAGAGCTTTAGATTTAAATTTAAGAAGAGTATAAATGAAGAACTATCTCCAAAAGATTTATTGAGGATCAAGTTAGCTATAAAAAAAAAGACAAAGAATGATGAAAAGACTAGGAAAAAAGAAAAAATAATTGTTAAGTTTAAAAGCACAATAGGATGTACAAAAAATATGAAGATAAATAATTTACCATCGGCACCACCAATAATCTTTAAACTAAATAGTAAAAGAGATATGGAAAACACAAATATTAGAATAAAAATTTTTAAAAAAATAATAATTACAAGAAAGTCAAGAAATAAAAAAAACTCAAAAATGTTTTCGACAATCCCTAATACATAACTGAATTTAAAGAATCTTTTTGGTACTTCTCTACGTTTTAAATCTAAATAGAGAAAGGCAATGAAAGATATACTTATAATATTAAAATTGATAATATAAAACAGAT
>Ga0209976_10002702_pt1 | contig 10008 bp, 6 predicted proteins | sample SumtaG_FD_182806 | JGI IMG/M metagenome (GOLD analysis project Ga0209976, IMG submission 182806) | Deep subsurface microbial communities from Indian Ocean to uncover new lineages of life (NeLLi) - Sumatra_00157 metaG (SPAdes) (version 2) | ecosystem: Environmental > Aquatic > Marine > Oceanic >... | reverse complement strand
TGGATGGGGGTGCCCTGTGCGGCGGATAGCTTCAACCAGGATATAGCCGCACAGCAGGATAAGGGCTGTGCCGTTAGCCAGGCCGCCGAGGATCTCGGCCCGGAAATAGCCATAGGTGCGGCGGGGGTCCTTGGGCCGTAAGGCCAGCCAACTGGCGAATAGAGCCAGGCCGATTGCACCCACGTCGGTGAGCATGTGCCCGGCGTCAGATAACAGGGCCATGGAGCCGGTGATCAGTCCACCAAAAAACTCCACCAGCATGAACGTGAAGTTCAATCCCAAAGCCCACCATAGTGCCCGATGGTATTTTTGTCTATCGAAGGTAGCCTGCGGTTGATGCGGTTCGATCCTCATGGGACCTGGAATCTACAACCTCCGCCTGGGATTGGTTAGGAATTTCGCAGCGGATGCTACCCGCAGGACTGGTCAGTAGTTATTTTTTGCCGGGTTGGGGCTGAACCTGGTTGCGGCCGTTTTGCTTGGCTGCATAGAGCCATTTGTCGCTGCGGTTGATGAATTCCTCAATGGTAGGATCGTCTTCGTACTCCGTAGCGCCGATGCTGATGGTGACGTCCTTCAGAACCTGCCCATCGATGGGGATAGTCAGTTCGGATACCTGCTTGCGGAGCTTCTCGGCCAGAATCAAGGCCTTTTCAATGCTGGTTTCTGGCAAGATGATCAGGAACTCTTCACCCCCGTAACGGCCGACAAAATCACTGCGGCGGGTTTGTTTCTTCAGGGTCTGGGCCACTTCCCTCAGGACGACATCTCCAATGAGATGGCCGTGGGTATCGTTGACCTTCTTAAAGTGATCAATGTCGATCATCAGGAAGGAGAGATCCCTCCCATACCGCTTGGTACGCTGTCTTTCAACCTCAGCCTGCTCAAGGAGGGCGCGCCGGGAAAGGATATCCGTAAGCGCATCGTACATGGCCATGTGGGCCAGTTCTTTCTGCAGCCGCTCCTTCTCCCTCAGCAATTCCCACTTATCCCGGGCGTTAATCAGAGATTTAAATAACAGGTCGTAGGTCAGGTAGGCCTTGGGAATGTAGTCAAAAGCGCCGCTCTTCATGGCCTCAACCGCGGTTTGCTCATTACCGGATCCGGTGACGATTACCACCGGGGCGATGTCGCGCTCTGTTATCTCATGCAGCCATTCCATGCCCGATTTTCCCTTAAGCCCCAGATCAAGGATAATAACATCACTGGTGTGGCGCTTCAATGCCGCTCCCATCTGCCGGGTGTTTCTGGCATCCAACACGCTAAACTCCACCTTGCGTGATTGGCCCAACATGCTGCGGACAAGTTTGCGGTAAGCATCATCATCATCATAGACCAGTACGGTCAGGCTCTCCCTCTCGCTGGTCCGGCTTTTACTCTGTGGTCCGGATTTTGACATAAACTTAAATAAACTCTGTCCTTAGCTTAAGAATGATAGCAAAGACTCCACACGACCCTAGTTGAATGGTGATATTAAATAAACTATACATCCATTGGAAACATCATTTTTTCCCTGTTAAGTTAAAGTTATGTGCTGCATAAGAAAGGTTTTTTCGGGAGCTCAAAGTCGGTTCCCATCAACTTCCCTGCTCCTGCTATGCCTGACGCTTGCCGCCCTGCCGGCGATAATCCCGGGGCAGACTTCTCCCTGGCGACCCAATCGCATCGTGAGATTCTGGGACCTGCGCGTCAATCCCCTGGAATTCCGCACACCGGTCCGGTTGGTGCCTTTTGATGTGAAGGCGAGCGTAACAGTCTACGGTGGACCGGGTATGTTCCGGGCTTTTCCCCTGTCCCTTTTCCGAGGGGATCACTCAGCGGTTATCCTGGACAGCACCGAATCGGAGATGACATCCATCCAGTCACTTTTTTCACGATTGACATTTGTCTATGACGTAGACCTGGCGAAATTCAATCCGCTGTACCGCTTTTTGCCCTTCAGCATAGTGGATGTAATGGTGGGGGCGGGGCTGCGTACAAACTCGATTCCTTTCCCTTCTGCCTTACCCGGCTACTGGCCGCCAGGCGAGTTCGACTACGAATTCGCACCCGTCTTCCACCACCTACTGGCGAATATGACCATCGGTTACCAGCGATCTGAAAACTGGTACGCTTATCTCCAGTTGAGCCGGGGTATCGCCGTGGGAAGCGTTTACCGGTTCAGCCTCATCAAGCGGTACCTGGGAGGGCGCGGTTCCAGTGCCGACTTTACCGTGGGCCTTAAATTTTTCCGTCCCGGGTCGGGTAGAGTCAGATCCAGCTGGGGTGGTGAACTGCGTTACTATTCCCTGGATGTCCCCGATCTGGACGATCCGGACCTCATCTCGCCTATCGAGGGTCTCCAGGTGCGCGGCCTGGGTCTGTTCTTCACCTTTGGCACCGTTCTAGGTGGTCGTCCCTCGACCGCTGACCGGGCTAAGCGGGACCTGTACTCCGGTGATTACATGGCCGCCGAAGAGAACCTGCGCGCTTTCCTGGAGCAGCATCCGCGGCACGGGAAAACACGCCGGGCTCGAAGGCTGCTGGCTCTGGCGGAAGGATTGGTCCCTTACCAGCAGATCGACCTGGCCCGGACTCTGCAACAGAAAGGCCGGCTCGAAGAGGCCCTCCACTGGCTCGACCAGGCGGAGACTAGGGCCGACTCCTCCCTCATGACCTCAGTTGACCAGGGCCGGGCGGAAGTTGGCTATGTCTATCTGGAACGCGCCGACCGCTTTCTGCGCCAGGGCAACCTGGATAGGACGGATCAAATCCTGCGAACCGCCAAACTGCTGCTGCCGGCAGAGGAGCAGCTGATTGAACGCTACGAAGCCGAGGTGCTTATCCGCCAGGGGCATAACCTCCGCTCACAGGGCGCTTTCACCGCCGCCCTGAAGAAATACAACCTCGCTATCAGCGCCGATACCTCCCGCCGGGTGGAGATCGAAGGCTACCAGGTACGCATAGCCGAGAACCTGTTGCGGGATGCGGCAGCGGCCTCCGAGCGGGATGCGGTGGCCCTGGCCCTGGAGTCACTCCGGCTCAGCCAGACCCTGGACCCCCGGCGAAAGGCCGAACTGGATGAGATGATCATGGAATTGGAACGCCGCCTTGAGCGCCTGACCCGGGGGGAGATCCGCCGTAGTATGGAAGACCAGATGCAGGAAGCCCGGGAACGCCGCAGCGTGATACCCCCATCCAAACCCCGCATCGGCCTGCTGGTGGCCCAGATTGAGGATATTCTGGGAACACCCGATCACGTGACCCAGGAAACCGACCGCTTCGGCATCAACCACCAGCTGTGGGAATATAAAAGCGGGGAGTATCCCGGATTGTACTATTTTGAGAACTATATCCTGACCAGGGTGGAGACGCTGGGAAAGAAGTGACTGGTGACTGGGGCCTTGGGGGAAAGTGGCAGTAGCAGTTGGCAGTTGGCAGTTGGCAGGGAAGAGGGATAAGGGATCAAACCGCCAAGGCTTGCCCTTAGCTTGCCGGAGAGCTTGCCCCGCGCCTTTAGTCCCGCCGAAGGCGGGGTCATAAATCCCGTCCTAAATCCCGCAGAATGCGGGGCCAACGGCGTGGCGGGAAGCGGGGACAATGGCAAGGCCCCCGTTGGGAAAATGAAAAAAGTGATAAGAAACGGTGAAATAACTAGCTTAGCGACAGCACTAATGGCTGCTGCCATGGATATGAGATTCCACTTCCTCCCGAGATTCTGCCAAAACTGGGTGAAATGCAAGTAATTGATTCACAACGTAGACGACATGATGGCTGAAACCGGCCTTTAGCCAACTTTCGGGTGAACCAGGGTGTTGAATATTCCCAGCTGTATTCATTATATATCTATCACCTGGAGAAAAATCATGGCCACAATATTCCTCAAGGTCAATCAATAACGAGGCTTCTGCGGGATATTGCAGATAACGTTCCTTGCTCGTAGCCTTTTCATTCCTATGTGGGCGCAGTGCGCGTCCCCGTATTACTAGCCAATATTCATCAGCGGTGTATCTGATGCTTGCACTTGGATTGGGTATGACGCCAGGATCAAATTCTCTATAAATAGGATGTTGGATTGTATAGTCGGAAAAAAGGAGTGGATTCTCTTGCTGCGTTAATAGAACCATGCCCTTCCATGCCAGCCAATCATATCTTGGTAAATAATAATTTCTTGGTATTATTAGTTTAGTCAAGTCTACAGGAAAAGCCCCACCAGAAAAGATAACACGATTCCATTCATTCAGGTTAGGAAGCTCATTGGCTACCACCCTAAATACATCAGAGTCATCGCTGATGATTTGCGCATCAACGATTAAATCACACATTTCACGCTCTATATTGTAAGTGCTTAGAAGGACATCTAGTTCACTTGCCAATCCTTTGATGGGGTGGCTGCCAAGTCTTGCCTGGATACAAATCTTGAAGCCATATATTTTCGCGATTGACAGCAGTCTCTCTTTTGTCGCTGCTCTGGCATCCAAATTTATTACTGGGATTACTGTTAGAGAAAGCTCGCTTGCGGTAAAGAATATGCGGTCGAGGAGTTCCGGGCTTTGGTCAATATAGTATGCTAATTCATGAGTGCCGATATAAACTGGCGCATTCCCCCAGTACCTGGTTATTTCTATTACAGCAGTTTCTACACTATTTAGCATTTGCCGTAGATCGCTCGCACCCTTGAAAATATAAGGATGTGTAAACTCAATAATTGGAACAATTTGATTCTTCGTCTCTATAGGAAGCTCATATAGTGCACCTTTTTCTGCTCGTCTCCACCTTAATACAGGCGCATAAATTGGATGATTATCCATCGATCAATTCCATTCTACTTCTGGAAAGAGGCGGCGCACCTCCCCCTTGCCAACCATATTCGACAAAATCCTATATGAATTTGCTTCATATCTCATTCTCCCAGCGACAATAGCAGAGTGAATATCAAGCTTATTAGCAAGGTGTTCAGCTGCCTCTGGGGTGTGCAAGTGTTTTGCTGGGCTTAGCACATAGTCATTCTCAGAGATTAGCATTTCGCGCGCAAGTTCGTCTGCCTCATGTTCGAGCTTGCTATGAGTGATGGGAGTCTCAAGATCGTCGTAGAATTGAGAGATACCGGAGTTCGCATGTAGAATTAAATGTGCAATTTCGTGCATCAGCGTGAACCAGAAATAATCAATGCGATCAAATCGGAGGGTTAACCCAATTAGCGGGTTTCGATCAGACTGTAAAAATAAGGAGCCATCCAGAAATGTTTTTTGCAAATGCTTTTCAACACAAACAACCACCCCAAGAGATCGTAAAGCTTCAATTGCCTGAACAGGGCCGTCAGAATATGTGCTCAGTTTTACTATATTGTGTGCTACTTCCATATTGAGATTCTCTGGGTCGTACTCTTCACTTGATGGAACTTGATCGGCTAGATGCCAAACTCGGGCTGCCCAAGCAATCATTGAATATTCATTTGGAGCGCGGCCGGAGCGGTAATTGATATTCCGGCGGTAGTATGATAGCGTTGCGTTCATATCGATGACTGGGGCTAAATAGCTGGCTATTGCCTCTGCAGTGTCAACCATTTTTCCTTTTACGGGCGATAACCACCCCCGCTTGAATAGTTCGTCAACGGGAAATTGATGGATATCTAAAATGTCATCGTTTGTGTCCGTGTGGGGATCGCTTAATAAAATGTCGCCAGGGATGCCCAAATTGGAATACAAGGACTTTATCATAGAGAGTGATAGCGGTTTTTTCCGTGAAAGGACCTCAGAGACTCTACTTCGGCCACCTAGGTACGCTTCAAGGTTCTTTCTGGTTAGCCCAAGCTGATCCATACGGAATATAATGGCATCGACTGGATCAGGTGGCAAGATGTTATATTCACGCGCTTCATAATCTTCTAACAGAAGCGATATGACTTCCAGTTCATCTCCTTCTGGTGTGTTCTTAGGCGGGTTGATGCTTATCAGCTCTTGGAGCCTGTTTAGGCCAAGATTGTGGTCCTCTTCCGATTTAATCGTGTTGAGCAAAGTTTTTTGGGATTGGGTCATTGTTTTAATCTCCTCTTGAACCATCGCTCGTATTCTGGATGGGTGAATGCATGGGTTATTATCACAACTCCAAATTCATAGGAAACCTCTGCAACTATTCGATATCTGCTCCTTATTCGGAAAACGACTTCGCAATCTGATAATGTACTTGCGCGAGGGAACTGGTCCATAACATCGAGTGGCGTCTGCCATCCTGCCGCCTTAACTTCGTGGAGCCAAGCACGAAATGCTTTCTCTGCATCACGGTGTTTGGCGTAAAAAGCAGTCAGATGTCCAATGCCAACAACACGCATGTTCACTATCGTTCTTCATGGTAACAATGTTACAAATATTGTACGGTTGTTGCAAGAAAAAAACGTCAGAATGCTGGGGCTTGACCGCCCGCCCATCTTTCCTCTCCCCCTCGCACCTAAAATTAGCAGTCCTCTCTGGTGTCCCTTAATCCCTAGCAAAAGGAGTTTTGTCTTATAACCAAGTCTTTCCTTTTACAGTTCATCCCCGGTTCCCTCTTCTGGTCCTGCGTAGCCTAGCAGGAAAATCCCTCCTCAGACGAAGTAGACTGGATTAGCCCGATTCGGTCCGCCGGTTGGCGGCCGCGATGACAAAATGGGGGTGAGTGCCGCACCAGGCGCACCAGGCGAACGACAAACCGCCGCTGCCTGCGTATATTCCGGCGTTATGCTAATGCCCGCAACATACCGCAGCAAGCTGTCATCGCGAGTCCCGACCGGCGGCAGTGAGCCCAATATGTTGATATTTTCGTATTATATCGACATATTTAATTGATATGTCGATGCCATCGACCTATATTCCAAACATGTTTAATACTACCTGTGGAATCAACATATGAGCGCATTTCACCCTGAAAAGCCTTATAATGACTTACCGCTTCTGCCCCCGGTGGTGGAGTTGGAAACTCACCGGGTACTGAAAAAGTGCATTATTGCCCACCGTGCCCTGGCGCAGCTCCAGCAGGCGGGGGCACTCATTCCGAACCAGGATGTGCTGATCAATACTATTCCCCTGCTGGAGGCTCAGTCCAGTTCGGCTATCGAGAACATCGTCACGACCGCCGATACCCTGTTTCGCCACGTCCATGATGCAGGCGCGGCTGCCGATTCTGCAACCAAAGAGACTTTGCGTTACCGCACTGCCCTGCATGTAGGATACGAGGATCTCACGCGACGGCCTTTGACTACCAGGACGGCCATCGATGTCTGTCGAACAATCCGGAATGTGGATATGGATATCCGCAAGACACCTGGCACCGCGCTAGCCAACCAGGTAACCGGTGAAGTGATCTACACACCCCCGGAAGGAAACCGGCTGTTGGACCTGATGAAGAACTGGGAGCAATTCATCCATAAGCAGGAGAAGATTGATCCCCTGGTTCGTATGGCCGTCATGCATTATCAGTTCGAGGCAATTCACCCCTTTACCGACGGGAATGGACGTACAGGGCGTATCATGAACCTTCTGTTCCTCATCGAGCAGGGTCTTCTGGAAATCCCCGTCCTCTATCTAAGCCGCTACATTATTCAGCATAAGGATGATTACTACCGTTTATTGCTGGAGGTGACCCGAAAAAACTCCTGGGAAACCTGGATACTCTTCATGCTTGAAGCAATCAGCCAGACAGCCGATTGGACAAATTCGCGTATCCACCTGATTCGGCAATTGCTACAGCATACGGCAGATTACATCAAGGTCAGGAAACCAGGTTTTTATTCAGCTGAGCTTGTGGAAGTAATTTTTACCCAGCCCTATTGCCGGATTGGGAACCTGGTGGACACCGGAATTGCCAAACGGCAAACAGCATCCAGCTATCTCAAGCAACTTTGTGAAATCGGCGTACTTGAGGAGATTAAGGCCGGTCGTGAGAAACTCTTCGTGCATCCCAAGTTCATTAAAGTCCTGACTCAGGATACGGACGGTTTTACCGAATACCACCACTGATGCCCCCTCCAGACACCTACTTCCTCACCGAGTCCGTCTCCCTGTAGACCCGGCAGCTGATCCAGCGGGGTATCCGCCTGGACAAGGACCGCAAGGAGTTTGTCCACGAGGGGCTTACACACAGGAAAAGCACTACCAGTGGGTCGAGAAGCGGCGTCGGGACTGATCCGCCAGCTGGCGGACTGACCGCTGAGGGCTTCTTTTACTCCTTCCCTTAAAAGGGAAGGAACTCGCGCCAGCGAGAAGGAAGGGTTATTTCTCGCGCACCTCGCGCACCAGGCGAACGACAAACCGCCGCTGCTTGCTTATATTCCGGCGCTATGATGACTGCACCCCCAAGTTTCCCGGTTCACCTGCTCTGCTGCAGCAGGATCCTACATAATAGGCCGAAAACGCCCTTTCCAGCCGCCTTACCGATGAGAACATTTTTAAAAGCGTCCATTTTTGGCCTGGTTTTGTCCAGTTTTGCGCCGTCGCCCATAGTGCCCGCCGGAAAACTAAACACCACCCCAACAGTGCTCTCGTCGGGCGAAGCCCTGAAAAAACGGAATTTTGTATAGGTTTTGTTAAATTCCTCGCCGGTCCCCACCGGGCCCTGGGCGGGTGCGGCCAGGGTTGGCCTGCCCGGGATTCCCCGTGGGTCCGGCCTGGGCCAGGGCTACGGCCAGAGGATTCCCGCTCTTCTCTCTTTTCCCCGCCAACTGTTGGAGCGCAGCGGAAATCCCGCCAACGGCGGGCCTGCCCCGACCTTTGCGTCGGGGGCCAACTGCCAATTGCCTACTGCCTACTGCCCCCTGCCCCTAAAGTATCCTATACGCTTTGAGTCCCCACACTACCTCAGACAGGGTCACTTTGAACACGCCGAAGGTGGGCACGGCAAACAGCATCCCCAAGGGGCCCATGATGGACCCGCCGATCATGATGACGACGATGACCACCAACGGGTGCATCCCCACGCTGGCGGACATGATCTTTGGAGAGACGAAGAAGTTGTCAATCGCCTGGACGAAGAGGAACATGCCGATGATAGCCCCGATCATGGCCAGGTTAATCCCGGCCGGCTGGGGGGTCATCAGGTAGACACCGATGGCGGGGACCATCCCCACAAAGGGGCCGATGAACGGGATCAGGTTGGCAAGTCCGGCGAGCATGCCAATAATAACGAAGTAGGGGATTGCGACCCCCCCGAGCTGGGAGATAAGGAACAGCCCGATGGTTGAGAGGACGCCAACCGTAAGGGCAGCCATCCCCTGACCCCGCAGATAGCCGCTGACCTGCTCCTGGGTCTTTTCCAGCAGGTTGAGGACCATTTCAAAGTAAGCATTGGGCACCGACCGCATGAGGGCCACCTTGAAGTTCCTCGACTCCAGCAGGAGGATAAAAGCGAAGACCAGAACGAGGATAAGTTTGCCAACTACGTCAGCCAGTTTGAATACAATCCCGGCCAGGCTACCGGCAAGATTTGAGAGGAAGGCGGGAGGCTTCTCGACCACCGAAAGCAGGTATGCGTCGACTTTCGCGTGCAAGGATTGCGGGACGAACGCCAGCACCGATTCCTTCAGGTTGGCGATGAGGTCCTCAAGGTTTTTCCCTTGAAAGGACGAAACCAGGGTGTTCGCCTGTTCGATCAGCGTACCCCCCAGTATATATACCGCTCCGACTATGATGAAGATGATTGTCACATAGACTGCCAGGACCGCCAGCAGGCGACTGCCGCCGAACCGGGTTTCCAGCCAGTTGACAAGGGGCGAGAAAATGCTGGCCAGTAGCAGGGCCAGAACCAGCAGCAGGAGTATAGGGGCTACATGCCGCCATAGCAGGATCACTGCCGCCAACGGGAAAATGATCTGCGAGCCCCGCATCAGGGCCTTGATCAGTCGCCGCGCCGGAGTGGAAGGAGTGGCTGCCATGCTAGGAGCTCATTGCGAGGTAAGGCCCCGGCGCTCCCTTAAAATGATACCGCGCCTATTTCGACCCACCGCTGGTCTGCTGTTGTGCTTCGATGAGCAGATCGTTGGTTTTGCGCAGCCGCCGG
>Ga0209976_10002698_pt1 | contig 10016 bp, 7 predicted proteins | sample SumtaG_FD_182806 | JGI IMG/M metagenome (GOLD analysis project Ga0209976, IMG submission 182806) | Deep subsurface microbial communities from Indian Ocean to uncover new lineages of life (NeLLi) - Sumatra_00157 metaG (SPAdes) (version 2) | ecosystem: Environmental > Aquatic > Marine > Oceanic >... | reverse complement strand
AAAATTCGATATGCTAAGACAAGTTTATATTTTCCATAATCAAAAAATGGTATTTCGTGAGTCTTTAACTTCCACTTTGGGAGAGGATGAATTAAATAATATTATAAAACTCATAGAATCATATATGGCTAAGCCGATACCAAATCAAACCCATCATCGCTCAATATCTAATTATCAAATCTTTCATCGGGGTATAGGAAATATATATTTCTTATTAGTAACTGATTTGATTGATAGCGTTGAATATTTTGATGAGGAAATAAAACGGATAATCCAAAAATTTAGTGAACTATTTCCAAATCCGGAAGATTTAATAGAAACAAGTCTCTCAAAATATGAATTTAGAGAGTTTTTATATGAGATTTACAAAAATTCGCTAAATGTACCTATAAAATTGGAAAAGGATGAGATTTTAACAGCCACTATGGATAAAGAGGATGAATTGTTCAATATTTTAAGTGAATCACAGAAAAAGTTAGATGATCTTAAGGGCATTAAAGAAAAACAAATTATTATAGAAAAAAAAGCAGAAGAAAAAGAGAAACCTTCAGTATCGGGACAAATTCAGTTCACTAAAAAAATTATGGTAAAAGAACTTCCTAAAAAAGAATCTCGTGCTACTAATGTGTCTCCGAAACCTCCGATGTCCTATATTCCTAAAGACCCCCCAAAATCAAGTGATCAAATTAAAACTCCACAAACTAGTTCTGCTCCTAGGGTTAAAAAGCTCACATTAAAGCCTCAGGATATTAAATTGAATATCTTGTCAAATGTAGATAAAAGAAATGAGATTGATAACTCAGTTAGACCTTTAAAAATTAAAATTAACAAAATTGAAATAAAAAATAAACTCGATTCACTCAAAATACCTGAGCGATTAAGAGATATTTCAAACCAAGTTAAAAATTTAATTGGCTTTAAAGAAAAAATTGATCCCTCACAAAAATCCGATTTTCCAACTAAATTACAACAATTAATACAAGAAAGTGGACACAATTTAAGCACAGAATTATGTGCACAATTTATTGATGAATTGATTAAAGCTTTAGGAGAACCCTTCACACTTGAGGATATTAAAATAGCAGCGAATTATTTTTGCAACGTAGAACAAAATTTATAATTCTCTTTTTATAGAATATACCTTATTTTTGAACTTTCCTCAAGAATATAAAGATTTATTTATTTACAATTTTTTTTGTAAATATGAATATTGCAGTAATTTATTTTTCCGCAACGGGAAACACTGCCAAAATTGCTAAGACTATCAGTGAATATTTAAAATCACACGAAGATGTTAATATTGAAGAGATAGATATTACATATTACTCATCAAGAGATAAAGAGATTAAATTGGATAAATATGAGGGAGTATTTTTTGGTTTTCCAATCTATGCTTTGCGAGCTCCAAAATTATTGAGAGATTGGCTTAAAACTTTAGAAGGAAAGAACAAAATGGCTTCCGCGTTTTTCACGTATGGCGGTGTCAAAGTGGGTATAGCTCATCACAATATTAAACAAATATTAGAAGAAAAAGATTTCCAAGTTGTAAGCACTGGGGAATTTTTAGGTAAGCATACTAGTAACTTGGCTGGATGGACTTTAATGAGTGATCGTCCTAACCAAGAAGACTTAAACATAGCAAAAGAATATGCAGAGAAAACTTTAATGCGATTTATGGGTAAAGATCCTGGATTAGTAGTTTTTGATGCTCCTGAACTGACAGAAAAACAAGTCGATAGGACGGAAGAATCAGCTAATAAAAGGAGAATACCACCATCACGACATGGTGAAGAATGTAGTTTGTGTAAAACTTGTGAAGAGAATTGTCCTACAAATGCTATGGATGCTGAATCAGGTGAAGCCAATCCAGAAAAGTGTATTAGTTGTTTAAAATGTGTAGATAATTGCCTTGATGTAGCTCTTAAGGTCGCTGACAGAAAAAAAATGTTTGCTCTAATGGAAAAAGCCCTTAATTTAACACCAGAAATATTGGCAAGCCGAAAAAGTAAATATTTTTTATAAAAAATCTTTATAATTTTTAATATATTAATAGTGGATCAATATGAATGCTATAAATGACCTCAAAGATCGTTTTGCAGATTTACTTAGGCTGAACTATATATCAAATTTATTAGGTTGGGATCAACAAGTGTACATTCCGCCTTCTGCAGATTCTACAAAGGGAAGGGCTGAGCAAATAGCTCTGATTCAGGCAGTAAGCCATAAAAAACTTGTTTCCAAAAAAACGGGAGACTTAATTAAGCAAGTGGAAAAAATACCTAATCTTAACTTATTTGATTCTGCCCTTCTAAGAGAAGCAAAAAGAAAATATGAAAAAGCGATAAAAATTCCTACGGAATTAGTAACTGAAATCGCTAAAACTGCTTCTCTTGGATATCAAGCATGGGAAAAAGCAAAATCTAAAAGTAATTTTGAACTATTTAAGCCTTATCTTGAAAAAATGGTTTCACTTCAAAGGGATTACGCCGAGAGAATAAATATAGGTCCAACTTTGTATGATTCTCTTTTAGACATTTATGAACCAGGGGCCACATCAGATTGGATTTCAAAGATTTTTGGAAGTTTAAAATCCAAAATAACTGACATCTTAAATAAAATCAATGACTCTTCAGATAAACCCGACCAGTCTATTTTAAGAAAAACTTTCGATCCTCAAAAACAGTGGGATTTTAGTATTGAGATCTTAAAAGCACTTAAATTTGATTTTAGCATGGGTCGTCAAGATAAGTCTGTACATCCTTTCACAACCTCAATTTCATTTCGTGATACAAGAATAACTACTCGAATCTTGGAAAATCTCCTTCCAACATGCATCTTTGGAACAATTCATGAATGTGGTCATGCTTTGTATGAGATGGGATTTAAAGAGGATCTCAATGAGACATATTTAGCAGATGGTAGTAGTTTGGGTATTCACGAATCTCAATCGAGATTATGGGAAAATATTGTGGGCCATAGCAAAGAATTTTGGAGTTACTGGTACCCAATTCTTAATAAATACTTCCCTGAAAATTTAAAAGATTATTCTAAAGATGAATTCTATCGTTCAATTAACGCTGTGAAACCTTCATACATTAGAGTAGAAGCGGATGAGGTTACATATGGTTTACACATCATTCTTAGATTTGAGATAGAAAAAGAGCTTATTAACAATAATTTTAATATCTCTGAAACTCCACAACTATGGAATGATAAAATGGAAGAATTATTAGGGATTGTTCCTTCTAATGATGCAGAAGGAGTTTTACAAGATATTCACTGGGCGGGAGGAGGATTTGGTTATTTCCCAACATATACTCTAGGGAATCTCTATGCATCACAGATCTATACCTATGCATTGAAAGAACACCCGAATTTGCCAGAAGAGTATAAAATTGGAAATTACAGTAATTTACTGAACTATCTAAGAGAAAATCTACATCAATATGGAAGAATATATAGACCTCTCGATTTATTGAAAAAAATTACGGGTGAAAAGCTAAACCCAGATTATTTCATAGATTATTTAGAGAAAAAATTTTATCCGATTTATAACGTATAACTTGGGAGAAACCTAAATCTGAATTAATTTGTCTTTATTTATTTCAGTAAATTTATTAATAAAAATTATCTTCTTAAAGAAGATAAATTAACTAATTAATTTTGAAATAAATGGTTAAAAATAAATTTATTGATAATTCTTCTAAGAGATGTAGAAAATGACAACAACTATTGAGCCAATTACTATCAAAATAGCAATTCTTGGGGATGGAAATACGGGAAAAACTTCACTAGTAAATCGTTTTTTAAAAGATACTTTTCCAAAAAAATATATCCCAACGATAGGGTCCATTATTCTTAAAAAGGACTATAAACTGAAAGATGTCGTTATAAAAGTTAATATTTGGGATCTTGGTGGACAACGTTCATTCAATCCTTTAAATCCATCTTTCTATACCAATGTCGATGCTGCTTATTTAGTTTTCGACTTGACCAAACCAGAAGAAACATTAAATGATGTAAAAACTGTTTATCTTAAGAATTTGGAAAAATACGCAAAAGATTGCCAAGTAATTTTAGCTGGAAATAAATTAGATTTAATCTCCATTGAAAAGGATTTGAAAGGAATTAAGAAATATTTAACAGAAGATGTCCCATTAGTTATAACCTCCGCGAAAAATGGAGAAAACGTAGCTGATACTTTTGAATTATTAATCTATAGTTATCTTGAAGAGTGGGAACATGACCATGAGGGAGATGAAGGAATTGCTGATAAATTCCTTGAGAGTATCGGTAAAGACGAAACTTATTTGTTAAGTCAATTTGTAAATTTTGATGATATTAAGTCAATAGTTGTTCAAAAACCTGCTAAAAAAAAACCACCAAAGTCAAAACAAGCAGTAAAAGCAAGTACTAAAAAAAAGCCTGCTGTTACTCAGAAACCAAGGGAGTCAATAATAGATTATTATGTTCCGATAAAAGAGGAATTAGAAAAAAAGCATTTAACTAATGATAAGATTATTGAAGAATTTAATAATTATTTGTCAAAAGTTGAAAATTTAGTATTAAAATTAAAAACTGTACCAATAGATTCATTAGTTCATTCAATTGATAACACAAAACAACAGATAGCAAATATGAAAGAAGATTTTAATTTAACCCTAAAAGCTTTTATGAAATCCCTAAATAACACTCAAGTTGAGAAAAAATCAGTGAAAAAATAAAAAAATAATTAAACAAATAATAAAAGGATTAGTTCAAAAGGTGTAAAAAATTTCAAAAAAAGAAGTTGAAACTCCGGAAAAAGAGATCCAAAAAGTAAATGAGCAAATTAAAAACTTGGACCAAAAATTGAAAGATCAAGTAGCTAAGGTTGATCAGAAGTTAAGTAGTCAAATAAGTAATTTTGATCAGAAATTAATAGATCAAGTTGGCAATGTCAACAAGAAATTAAAAGATCAAATTAGTAATCTTGACCAAAAACTAACCGATCAAGTCAGTACGCTCGAAAAAAAATTAAAAGATCAGGTTGCTTCTCTGGAGAATAAAATTAACACACAAATTACTAGTATAGAAAATAGAATTACCTCTCTAACAGAAGCAATTAAAGAATTAAGCAATGAAATGTCAATAAAAGATTCCCAAATTAAAGAAGAAGTTGATACTCAAGAAGAAATAACTAGGGATATGATCCAAAAATTTGATGAGGACTTTATTAAAGATAGACAAAGGATAGAAGCAGAATTTGAAACACTCAAACAAGAACAAGATGTACTAAAAATTTCTTATACTGTAAATGATAAACAGCTAATAGAAAAAATTGAAGCCATGATATTTAGTGAAGTAAGAAATGCCTGTGGTGATAAAGAAAATGCAATTCTTATGAAAATTTGGATAAATGAGCTGAAGGATATACTTTCTGATTTTGAAAAATTCAAAAAAATGCATGCTAAAGAATTTACAGTAAAAATTGAAGAAATTTCGAATACTATTGATGTATTTAGACAAAAACTCGTAAAAGGCTGAAAAATTTAAGAATTTAAACCAGGTGGTTCGATAAAAAGCGTTCTTCTCCCTTCTAATAAATTTATTGCTCCTTCTGGACAAAAATGAGCGCATACTCCACAGCCTAAGCAAATATCCTTATTTACTTCAGCTTTATCACCATCTATCAGTGAGATCGAATTTATAGGGCATTTTTCAATACAAGTTTCACATCCTTGGCATATTTCTTTATTAATTTCTGCTAAATGATTGGTTGAATTCATCATTGGAAGTACTCCTTCTCTCCAGAATTCAAAAGTTGCGCAACAATCAAAACAACAATTACATATACTTGTTTCGTCTTTAGTAAGGTCTTCGTGGACATGAAATGCTTTATGAACTAATCCAGCATCTTCAGAATCTTTCAATATTTTTAAAGCCTCTTCCCTAGATATAATTCTTCCGAAGCCTTGTTCAGTAATATAGTTAGCAGATTTTCCAAAAGTGAGACAATTTTCTCTAATGTTAGTTTGTTTACATGGTTCGCTTAATAAATCCTTATAATGTCTACAAAAACAATGTCCAACGGCAATCTTCTCAAATTTATTAATCAAATCTATAACATTCTGAGTTAATAAGATTTCCTCTTCGGGTGGATCGATTTCCATATTTAATGATATCTCTATTTCATTCCCTGCAACATTCTTATCTAAAATTGCTATTGTTCGGTCAATCGGAGGAAAACTCTTAAAGACAGGTAGAATTGCATCATATTTACTATGAACCACCTCTTTTACTTCATCAAATAATTTTTTAAATAATTCTGCGATTTCTTTTTCATCATCTGAGAACTTTAATGTCTTCATAAAGGTATATTCGAAAGAACCTACCATTATTAGAGGTAACAGGCGATAGACCATTATTCCTTGGCGATTCGGTTGATTAAAGATTACTCCTTTTTTAGCTAAGGATTCAATTTTTTGCAAAATTTGCTCTTCTTCCATGCCGCTCCTTTTTTTTATTTCTGCAAGTGTTAAGGAGAATTTCCTTTTGTAGGTTTTAATGATGAAATCTAATTCATCCTCATCAATCAAAATCCTAAGAATTTCTAAAAGAGTGTTATTTATCGGAAATGGGAGGCGTCCCGCTTTCACTATTGATTGGGCAACTTTCTGATATTTTTCTTCTGACATTTCTAGGTAAAGTATTAGTTTTACTATATTTATTTCTAAAAACTTTTTTAAATAATCTTAATAAATCAAAAATAAAAAAAATAATCTATTAATTTGTTATTTTTAGAGGAAGTATGCTTACTTTTCTAGGCCTCTCTTCCATAATAATTGCATTTTCAGGACAACTGGCGGCACATATCCCGCATCCCATACAGTCATCATTAACTCTCTCAGCTTTATTATCGTCATTCATTTCTAAGGCATTAAACTGACATTTCTCTAAACATGTCTCACATCCTATACACTTATCCTGATTAATGGCGGAAATATAGCGAACCCAACTTCGAGTAGGAGTATTGATCCCCGCTTGTCCACAACAACAGTTGCAACAATTACATATACTTGTCTCATCTTTATGTATGTCGAAATGAGGATGGTATGCTTTATGAATTAATCCTGCTTCTTCGGCTTCCCGCATTATTTTCATTGCTTCCTCTTTTGAGACAATTCGTCCAAAGCCATTTTCAGCTACATGATGTGCAGATTTTCCAAAGGTAAAGCAATTTTCTCTTGGACCGTCCATTTTGCATGGATCATCAGTCATATCTTTAAGATGTCTACAAAAACAATGTCCAACAGCAATATCATCGAATTTATTGATGATTTCTTCAATATCCTGTGAGGGAATAATCTTTTCTTCTGGTACATCAAGATCTTTGTTAATACTGATTTCTACATCTTCCCCTGTCTCTATATTTTTTAATAAAGGAACCGTTCTATCTACAATCGGTTGATCTAACAGCATAGGTATTATTTTATCATAATTGTTTTGCACCATTCCAAATAATTTATCGAACATATTAGAGTATAGTTCTGCTAACTTCATATTATGTTCATTTCGCTCTAATGGTCCCATAAAAGTATATTCGAATAGTCCTACATCTACAAAGGGCATTAGTTTATAGACCATTACACCACTACGATTCGGTTGATTAAACATTACGCCCTTTTTAGCTAAAGCAACAACTTTTTCTAAGAGCTCTTCTTCAGATCTTCCACTACTCTCTTTTAATTGTTCCATGGTTTGGGAAGCTTTTCGCCTGAAAGACTTATTGATAAAGTCTAAATCATCTTCTTCAGTTATGATTAGTTTTAAGAGTCCTATTAAATTTTCATCAACAGGTACTGCCGTCCCTCCTGCTTTATTCATTCTAAGGGCTGTTGTTTTATACTTTTCATCTAACATTTTTATTCAATTAAAAGTTTATAATTATATTAAATCAATGGTTATTGATTGATTGAATTATTGTAAGGAATGGCATGAAACATTTATATTTTATTATTGAGAGAAATAAGGCCACAAGGATCTTTAGAATTATTTTTATGAATTGTGTTTAGTGCAAAAGAAATTAGTCAGGTATAATTACTCATTAATAATTAATGTTTAAAATTTATTGAGATATTAATTAAATCATTAGAATAATTTTATTGTTGATTATATATGGTCAATTGTTTAATTGTGGGTCACGGTGCGAGGGAACATGCAATAGCAGAAGCATTATTTAAAGGAGGTGGAAAGTTATTTGCCTTTATGAGTTCCAAGAATGCCGGATTGGAAGATTTAAGTAACGGTAGAATAAAAATCCATTCTGAGACAGATTTTAAAGAAATAATTGAATTTTGTAAAGAAAAAAAGATAGATTTTGCAATAATCGGGCCCGAAGCGCCTCTTTGCGTCGGAATTGTGGATGCCTTAGAAAAGGCAGGAATACCATGTGCAAGCCCTAAGATAGAAGCTGCCCAATTAGAAGGTTCAAAAATTTTTATGAGGGAATTACTCACAAAATTTAAGATTCAATCAAATATAATGAGCCGAAGGTTTACCTCCATGGATGGTGTAGAAAATTATATTGATGAAGTGGGAGAAGCAAGCATTGTAGTAAAACCGGATGGTTTAACAGGTGGTAAAGGGGTTATGGTGTATGGAGATCATTTGTTTTCTAAGGGAGATATTTTGAATTATTGTCAAGAGGTAGTTGATAAAAGAAGTCCTTTCCTACTTGAAGAAAAATTAGATGGAGAAGAATTTACCCTTCAAACATTTGTAGATGGCAAAAATGTGATCCCAACACCACTAGTTCAAGACCATAAGAGAGCTTATGAAAATGATGAAGGTCCAAATACAGGAGGGATGGGATCGTATTCCATGGAAGATCATCTCATGCCCTTTATTACCCAAGAGGATGTTAATGATAGTTTAAAAGATATGAAAGATGTAGTAGCCGCTTTAAAAGCTGAGACTGGTGTAGAATACAAGGGACCTCTCTATGGACAATTTATGAAAACAAAAAAAGGAATCAAATTGATTGAATTTAATGCAAGATTCGGGGATCCTGAAGCAATGAATGTCTTACCTCTACTTAAAACTAACTTTGTAGATATCTGTTGGGGAATAATAAATGGCAATTTAGATACAATTGATATCAAATTTGAGAAAAAAGCAACAGTATGTAAATATCTAGCTCCTGAAGGATATCCTGTATCCCCTGTAAGAGATCAAATAGTAACAATTAATGACAGTAAATTAAAGGAAATCGGGGCTAAATATTATTATGCTTCAGTATACCGCAAAGACCAAAATATCTATACTACCTCATCGAGAGCAATGGGAGTTCTTGGTATAGCAAAAAACCTTGAAGAAGCCGAGAAAATAGCTGAACGAGGAGTTAGCTGTATAGAAGGAAGACTTTTTCACAGAAAAGACGTGGGTACGTTAAAATTATTACAAAAAAGGATTGACCACATGGATTCCCTTTTAGAAAAGTGATTTATACCTTTTTAACTCTATTTTTGATTTTTTATTATTCATAAACATCACATTATAATAGCAGAACATATTAACTCTAAATGAGATGTACACATGACTTGGCATGAACAGAATAAAGAATATAATGAGATATTAAATCAACTTTTTCTTGATGAAAGTTGGAAAAAAAGAGCAGAAGCAGCTCAAAAGCTCGGATTTATGAGAGATGGAAGAGCTGTAAATCTCCTGTGCAGAGCACTTAGATCAGAAAAAGATAAAATGGTTCAAAATCGAATTATAGAAGCATTAGGCAAAATAGGTGATGGAAGAGCTACATTAAGAATTGTGGAAATTTTAGAAGAAGAATTAAAAAATGATACCATTGATAAATTCAGATTAATCTATATTATAGAGAGCCTGATGAATATTAAAGATAAGCGAGCATTAACATACATTGGTCAATTTTTAAACTCACAAGATGATGATTTGAGAAAGTTAACAGAAAAAGCATTTGATTTAATAGAACCTAAATGGCATGATATAGTAGAAAAAGA
>Ga0209976_10002697_pt1 | contig 10019 bp, 9 predicted proteins | sample SumtaG_FD_182806 | JGI IMG/M metagenome (GOLD analysis project Ga0209976, IMG submission 182806) | Deep subsurface microbial communities from Indian Ocean to uncover new lineages of life (NeLLi) - Sumatra_00157 metaG (SPAdes) (version 2) | ecosystem: Environmental > Aquatic > Marine > Oceanic >... | reverse complement strand
AAAGTGATGATAAAGTGATGATAAAACAGAATAAAATAGAATCAATATAAGTAGACAGAATATATATTATCGGAAGTAAGATGTGTGTAAAATGGATGTTAAAGCATCGGAATGTAAAGCCGAAGCATTCCTGCTTCGTAGCCCTACTTCGGCTCGGTTACCTTGCCAAGCAGCCAGATCATGAACATTGAAGCAATGAATGCCGCAATAACATTTACCGAATGCAAGTCTGTTAGAAATTTTATAACATCGGCAAATACCTGGTCTATTAAACCGCCCAGGAATGCTCCTATAACACCGACAATCAAAGCGCCCCAGAACCTGCCTAACATGGGCTTTCTCAGAATAAGGGCAAAAAAGATTGCACAGGAAAAACCTATGACCACATAGGTAAGACCAACATTGAAGTAATAAAAAAACATCTCTATTCCTTATAAGGTAATTCAATATCAATTTCGCCCAGGTAAACTGCTATGCTATAAACGTCAATTATCAGCTCCCGTTTACCGTAACTTAAGGCATAGATAACCAGGGTTACATCATCATCGCCGGAAATAGCATTCCATATGTCACTCGAAATATCAGAATCTCCCTCTTCAAAAACAGTGAAAGGTTTATATTGATCCTCAAAGCCTATGCGCTTATCAGCGATCCCTCTTCTCAGTTCAACCAGCACCGTTGCTACGGGTTCGGAATGGATTGGATCCTCAAGCCCATCAAAATCAACCGTAATCTCACCTGAATATAAAGAGATTAAGGGTTTGCTGATGTTGTTTATCCGGTCACTATTACTGGCAATTCGCTTAAAGCCCTTGGAAGTCAATTCACTCAGATTTAGCAGATCGCTGTCAGTTATTGCGTTGTTAAGGTAGATTTTATAATATAGCTCAAAACCCCTGAAATAATAGGTGTCATAGTCACCGGTTGCCCTGAATATGAAATAATTCACCGCATCGGAAAAACCTACGAACTCGGGAGGCTTCAGGGTAATAATGTTATACAAACCGCAGGAGCTGGTAAGCAATATAATTAACCCAGCGATAATAAAGAAAGCGAACTTGCTATGAGACATCGCGAAAAGCTCTCTAGATTTCCTACCCCCTACCCTTCTCTTTAGTTTGCGCAGTGGCGGCTGGTTCATAACCATCGGTAACATCACTAAGTTCATAGATTAAAACCGGCTTGTTTTTGCCCTTTACCCGAATATTATCCAATTCTCTGGCAATTATCCTGTCCTTGACAAGGCCGTAGGTAAACTCACTAATAATAATGTTGGTTAAGTATTGCTTGTTTGTGCCCTCCAGACGGGCGCCGAGGTTAACGTTATCGCCCATCAGGGTATAGTTCATCCGGCCCATGGAGCCCATATTGCCTACGGTCATAATTCCGGAATTAACACCTATGCCTATATTGATCCTTTTTTCCGGCGGCCAGTTCTCATTCATCTTGTTCAAGGTTTCCATCTGCTGTAAAGCACACTGGCAGGCTAATATGGCATGCTCTTCCTGCGGCAGCGGCGCGCCCCAGAAGCACATAATCTCGTCTCCCACATACTTATCGAGAGTACCCTGGTAATCAAGGATAATATCAGTCATGGCAGTAAGATATTGATTCAGATGATTAACCAGTTCCTGGGGGGTCATGGCCTCTGAAAATGTGGTAAAACCACGAATATCGGAAAAGAAAACTGTAAGATCTTTGTCCACTCCCCCTAATTCCGGCGGATTGGCCAGAATCTGATCAACAACCCTGGGACTCACGTATTTGCCGAACATATCACGTATGCGCGCCTTATCCTTCTCCTCAGTCATAATCCGGTAGACAATTACTGATAGAAAAGCAAGCAGAATGCCGAGTATCGGAGCTGAAAGGGTTATAATTGTATTGTAAATATCAAAAATCAGGGACACGGAAAAGAAGAAGACGACCACCATAATCATCGATATAATCAGTGACCAGATAGTGGAGAGCCTTGATACCATAAACGCTGTAAACATGGTAATAGCCAGGAGTATCAGGATATTTGCCCATCTCGGCGGATAATAGAGAAAATTATTCATTAAAATTGTGTTCAGGGCATTGGCGTGGATTTCAACACCATACATCAAACCGTAGGGCGTGGTTTTTTCATCTTCGGCGATCCCCTTGGAAAAGGGACCGACCATGAGTATTTTATTTCCTACTGCCTTGGTACGGGGCCATTGCTGCGGGTCAGGGCTGGCCACTCTGCCGGCATAACCGGAGAAAGAGCGTACCGGGAAGGTCTGATGACCTTGAGGAGAGGAGCTTGAAGCAATACCCATGAAATTAATAAGCATCTGCCCTCTTTCATTAATCGGGATCTTGATCTCATTGATATCTGTGATCTTTCCATCCGCCCTTTCCAGCACATATGGTTCCCATTTTTGAGTTTCTAAATTGAACTTCTGGGGATCGGGGATCAGGATATATTCTCCCAGTACTACCTCGATATCGGAGAGTTTCTTATTGAAATAATCTAAAGATAAAGAGAGAGTAATTGAGGGAAGAAAGTTATCTTTGTATTTCTTGACAACATAGTAATAGAGATCCGGTTTCTTATCATTATCAGTATCAACAGCTTTAAACGGGGCATTTTTTTCCATTTCTTTGGCCAGGTCGGCAAGAACTTTATCAGTAAGAGGAAAGGAAACATCATGGAGGATGTTGTCCATATCGATCCAGGCCAGTCTGGTGAAGTTCAAATATTCCTGTTCAGTTAAATCATTAACGGTCAGGTCATCGAGACGGAATTCCTCTAAAAATACCGCTGATTTTATTATGTGAGGCTGTTTACGGTAAACCTCGTCATTATCTTCAACAAAATTAGGATGACCATAACCGTGAGTCGCCCTGGCATATGGCTTTAAAGGGGGAAACATTCCGTGAAATGTTTCAATTTTAGTCCAGTCGCCTTTAATATTGGTAATTTTGCCAAAATTCTGATACATAATTTCCTGACGGCCGAAGTACTCCTCCTCCGTACCAGGCGGATTCTCGCTGCGCGTCAGGATGGTTTCAAGGTAAACACGGCGGTTCTGTTCTATGCTTTCTACCAGCAGCGCATCATCCTCTGCCGTATTCGAGGGCTCCACAAAGAAGATATCCATAAACAGGGCACGCTCACGCTCCTCCTGATTTTTTATACGGCTGAAAGAGTTGATAAGATTAGCTTCAGTATAACGCGGGAATGGCCACCTGCCGAATTTATCGAGACTCCTGTCGTCAATGCCTATTATCAGTATGTCGGAGCAGATATTGGGATTCCTCTTTTCAAGGGTTACTCCTTCCTGAACCCTGGTGCGCCGTCCTATGTTTTTTAATCTGAAATTCAGATCCAGGACATTGAGCTCAATATTATCAATGAGAATGGTGCCTTCCATAAATGCTGTTAACAGCAGAAATACAAGCAGACCGATAACCAAGCCGAAATACTTGGTTGCAAAAATCTTTGAGTGTTTTTTTGCCATGTCGCACCTCCGGTAATAAGAGTTTTACTTTTCTATTTTACCATTTATAGTAAGTTCAATTATACGGTTTCTGGCAATCTTTGTCCAATTACTGGCTGAATAGTCATCTTCAAGACGGTTATAGCTGGAGAATGCCAGATCATACTCTTCTTTTTGCTCGTAGATCCTGCCCAGCGAAAAGAGAGCATGGGGTAAGAGGTAATTGTCGGAATAGTTCTCAGTTATCAACTTGTAATTAGCCAGAGCATTATCCGGCTCATTAAGTTCTTCATAGGCTACTGCTGCATTAAAAAGGCTTAGAGGGGCAAGGTATCCATTAGCAAAGGAGTGCGCTAAATCCAGATATGCTTTGGCAGCGTCATCCCAGTTTTCTTTTTCAAAAAAGAGGTTGCCTTTAATAAAGAGTGCCCTTTCCGCTGCGTATTGATGTGGGTACTTCCTGATTACCAGATTGAGAGCTTCCAGTAATTCTTCTTCTATCTCATTTTTTCTATTCTGATCCTCTTCAGTGCTCCATTCCTGATACAATCCTTGAGCATCTTCAGCCAAAAGGCTTGAGTTTTCTATAGTGTGCTTGTTCCATTCAAACCAGATGAAATAACCGGTAATCAGTACAGCGATGCTGATTAACAGTGACCATAGGAGGACCCGGTTGCGCAGCAAGAATTGTGAGAATTTTTCCATAAATTTAGCTTTGGTAGTCATTTCCTTGGGGTTTAGCATGAGTTCTCCTTATTATTTGTTGATTTCTAATTCTTTTATTAATCTTGACAGATATGTTCTTTGAATACCCAGGGCAGAAGCAGTCCTGGTCTGGTTCCACTGATTAGCTTCCAACGTTATGATTATATACTGTTTCTTGAATACATTTACCGCATTTTTCAAAGACTTCCCCTGATAATCGTTTTCTTTCTCACCTGTACGGACTAACACCAGATCATGGTGATGAATATATTGATCGTGTGAGATAACTACAGCCCTTTCGATTGCATTCTCCAGTTCACGCACATTGCCGGGCCAGGTATAGGATAATAAAACCTCTATAGCTTCATTAGTAAAGCCAAGGATCTGCTTTTTTATTTCACGATTTAGTTTTTTAAGAAAAAAATCAGCCAGAAGAGGAATATCCTCTCTTCTTTCTCTTAAAGGTGGGATATAGATGGGCAGGACATTCAACCGGTAATAGAGATCGGCTCTGAATCGCTTTGAGCGCACTTCATTCTCAATATCTTTATTGGTTGCCGCAATAATTCTAACATCAACTGTAGTGGGTTCGCTTCCCCCTACTCTTTCAAAGGTTTTATACTGGATCACTCGTAAAAGTTTGGCCTGCAGATTAAGAGGTAAATCCCCTATTTCATCAAGGAAGATGGTGCCGCCATCTGCCAGCTCAAAACGGCCCCTGCGGTTCTGAATAGCTCCGGTAAAGGCTCCCTTTAGATGACCAAAGAGCTCACTCTCTAATAAATTTTCAGGCAAAGCTGCGCAATTGACTCTGATAAAAGGGCCTCCATTTCGGCGGCTGCCCAGGTGTATCTGTTCGGCAAAGAGCTCTTTGCCGACACCGCTTTCTCCCAGCAACAGGACTGAAGAGTTTGCTTGAGCAGCTTTAAGGGCAATACTGAGTTTATCTTTTATTACCTTGCTCTCGCCGATAAAGGTATGATAGCCCTTTTCTGCCTGCACCTGTTCCTGCAGCAGGTGGATCTCTTCCTGTGCCTGCTGAAAAGAACGGGCATTCTGAATAGCAATTCCCGCCTGGGTAGCGAAAATCTCAAGCCATTGCAGATCCTCTTCATTGAATTTCTGCTCATTCTGTTTATTGATGATCTCAATAACGCCTATACACTTCTCTTTAATCTGCATAGGTACGGCTAATATGGAAGTGGTGGTAAAATCGATCTTCTTGCTGATATCTGCATAAAATCGATTGTCTGTGCTGACATCATTTACGATTAACGACCGGTTATTCTCATAAACCCAACCTGCTATACCTTCACCCTTTTTCAGGGAAAATCTTTTTACATCAGCTCCTTTAGTGCCCAGGGCAATCTCAAAATATAATTTATTATTTTGCGGGTTTACTAAGAGCAGAGATGATGCTTCACCTGCTGTAAGTTTGGTGGCAAACTCAATTATTTTTGTCAGCAGATCCCTGATGTCAGTATAGGCAGAATTAATAAGAGTATTTATCTCAATCAGTGTGTCAAATTTATTACGGTCAATCTCAAAATCCAGCATCTTAAGAACCAGAAGACCGCCTAATTTGTAGATTTGTCTTTAATAAAATCCGCGAGTGTTGACTTTTCCTCTGTTGAATCATCGTGAATATATTTTACCATTTCTTCCTGTTGTATTTTCTTGTTATATTCCCGTATAGAGAGGGAAAGTTTCTGTTTTGCCGGCTTGATATCGCTGACAATAACTTTAATGGCATCTCCTACTTTATATTTGGCTAATGCTTCTTCTATAGTTTCAACATCTTGATCAAAGATATTGACCTTATTTATCAGCCCGTCAATGCCTCCCTGTACTCTAAGAAAAATGCCGAAATCAGTGATACCGGTAATTTCTCCATCAATTACGCTACCCCTGGGAAAGGCCCTGGCCAGGGCCGTCCATGGATTTTCTTCCAGCTGCTTGATACCAAGCTTTATTTTTTTGTTTTTCTTATCAATGACAATTATGCTTACTTCAATTTCCTGACCTTCCTGGAATATTTCGGAGGGATGCTTTACATTTTTAGTCCAGGACATATCGTCAAGGTGCAGAAGTCCGTCAATTCCCTCTTCCAACTCCAGAAAAGCTCCGAAACCGGTGAAATTCTTGATTTTTCGGGTTAACCGCATGCCCACAGGATAGCGTTTATCTATATCATCCCAGGGATTAGAATAAACCTGTTTTATGCCGAGAGAAAGTTTTCCCTGTTGAATGTCATAATTAAGTATTTTTACTTCCACCTGGTCCCCAACCTGCAAAATCTCTTTAGGATGTCTTATTTTTTTGACCCATGACAATTCAGATATATGTGCTAATCCCTCGATTCCTTCTTCCAACTCGATGAAGGCGCCAAAATCCGCCAGTTTAGTAACCTGACCCTTAATGACATCATCGACTTGATATTTTTCCTCAAAATGAGTCCAGGGATCCTCAGTAAAATGTTTTAAACTTAAATTTATCTTGTTTTCTTCCGGATCCAGGCGGATCAATTTTAATTTCAGCTTTTCATTTAAAGAAACGAGGTCTTTTGGGCTGGTTATATGACGCCAGCTCATATCATTGATATGCAGCAGGCCGTCAAAGCCGCCGAGATCAATGAAAGCTCCGAAGGAAGTAAAACTTTTCACAGTTCCTTCAAGAACATCGTCAATACTTACTTTGGCAAAGAATTCTTCTTTTTTCTTTTTTATCTCATCTTCCATCCATTCTTTACGGGTAACTACAATATTGACCTTCCCTTTACTATACAATCTATCTACATAGAAATGAGTATCCAGGTTTATAAGAACTTCTGAATCTTTGACCCGGCTGATATCGGCTTTAGATTGTGGCATAAAAGCTCTTAAGCCATTGCCCAGGTCAACCTCAAAGCCTCCCTTGATTTTTCTATCTATCTTCCCGGCAACAGCTGCATGGTTATCAAAGGCCTGCCTAAGATTTTTCCAGAAGATCTTTTCATCAGCCTTCTGTTTGGAAACAATTACCTCTCCGCGCTTGCTTTCCTTGCTAATGAGTATGACATATACGATTTCACCCATTTCGGGAGGTTCCGTGAATTCGTCATTTGGAACCTTTCCTTCTGATTTCAAACCGACATCTAAAAAAACATATTCAGGGTTAATCTCTACGACCTTACCGGGTATCATCTGTCCTTCCGCTACAGATTGAAAGTTTTTTATATACTGCTCCTGCAACTGTTCTTCGTTTATATTGTCTTTTGGCAATTTCTTTGCATCTCCGCTTATCACCTGAATTATTCTCCCACTATTTTTGCTTTTTTCGGATTTCAGAGTGTACTTTCTCACAAACTTGATCAATGGTCAAGTACGAAGTATCTATATAAAGCGCATCAACCGCCTTTTTCAAGCTGCCCACGGGTTTATTCTTATCTGAATGGTCTCTGCTCTGGATTGTTTTTTTAATCTTTTCCCTTGATAGACTGCTTATACCCTGTTCAAATCTTCGACGTGTACGTATATCAATATGGGCATCAAGAAATATCTTGACCTCTGCATCAGGAAAAACCACTGTGCCTATATCACGACCTTCTGCAACCACATCCCTGCATCGAGCAATTCTTTTAAGATGGCGGTTAACAATATCCCTGACCTCCGGTATGGTCGAAAAAAAAGAGACCCGGTTATCAATCAAATCAGTGTGAATCGACTCCTCCACAGGTTCTCCGTTCAAATAGAGACAATTATCCTGTATGTTAAAATTACATTCATTAGCAACAGCAACAATATCTTGCTCCTTTGCCTGATCAATATGCGCTTCCAGCACTGCTTTGGTAACGGCTCTATAAAAATTACCTGAGTTCAGATAATAAAAACCGCTCTTTTGAGCGGTTCTGGCAGCTATAGTGCTTTTACCAACTCCTGCCGGACCATCTATTGCAACAACCACCGAACTTCTCCTTTACTTCAACTTTTTAAACCACATTATCTCTTTTTGGGAAAGAAAGCGGTAAGCGCCCTGAGGAATACCTCTGATGGTTACGATTCCTATTCGTACCCTGTGTATTCTTTTAACGGTCAGGTGGAAATGGTTAAAAATATGACGTATTTCCCGGTTCTTTCCTTCCTCCAGGGTAAAAAGTACACTATTTGCTGTTTTGCGGGAATAACTTCTCAACTTGTACTTTACTCCCTCTACAGTTATGCCCTTGAGGTAGCTTTCAAGTACTGCATCCGGTATTTCATTTTTACTCTCTACACTATAGACTTTTTCGATCCCTGAAGAGGGATGGCTGACCAATCTGCTGAATTCACCGTCATTAGTGTAAAATATAAGTCCGCTGGATAAGAAATCCAGGCGGCCGACATGAAAAAGCCTGACATTTACCGCATCTCTAAAAAGATCGGAAACTAAGGGTCTGTTCTTGTCATCACTGTTTGAGCAGATATATCTTGCTGGCTTATGTACTGCCAGGTATACCTTCTTTTTTACCGGATGCAGGGTCTTACCATCCAGAGATATCTGATCATCTTCAGAGACTTTATAACCCTGAGCTGTTACCCTCCTGCCATTGATACGAACGCGCCCTTCGGCGATAAACTCCTCACATTTACGCCTTGACCCCGCGCCTGATCTGGCCATGAAGAGCTGAAGGCGAATTTTATCCACTTAATTCAAACCTGTCCTGCTCACGATCTTCCAGTCTTGGCAGATCCGCTATACTGTTCAATCGGAAATATTTTAGGAATTCTTTTGTGGTGCCGAATTGAATGGGTCTTCCGGGAGAATCTTTTTTACCAACTTCTTTAATCAAACCTTTGCTCAGAAGCAGCTTGATCATACCATCTGCGGATACCCCCCTGATACTCTCAATTTCCGCCCTGGTAATAGGTTGTGAATAGGCGATAATGGACATAGTCTCTAATGCAGCTTTTGATAGTCTGCCTTGATATTTTTTGCCGTATAAAGGTTTCAGATGCTCCCAGAGCGCCTGCTTTGGAGCGAAGGTATAATCACCGCCGATCCGGATGAGTTCTAATCCATGTATTTCCGAATCATACTCTTTACGGATAATTTCAATAGCCGCCGATACTATCTTGCGGGTCAAGCCGGTTTTTCGGGTTAATTCAGGCAAGCTAAGCGCTTCGTTTTCTAAATAGAGTATGGATTCGATCAAGTTTGCCGCTTTATATACCTCCGTGTATACCTCCATGCGGTTATGCCTTTTCTCTGCTCTTTATTCGAATATCACCAAAGAGCTTATTCTGCAGAACAACTATTCGTTTAGCTTTAATTAACTCCAAAGTTGCCAGAAAACTGCAGATAATCTCCATTATTGAATCGGGTTTTATAAGAAGATTACTGAAATAGAATTCATTCCCTGATTCCAGGAATTCGTTTATCAGGGTAATTTTTTCATTTATTGTTACTTCCTCATAAAGATCAATAATCCTCTCTGAAGAGATAGTTGAAATTAGTGAGGAAAATGACTGGAGCAGGTCCCAAACGTTGACCTGCTGCCAGATTTCATCGTCGACAAAGGGAAGAATATTCTGTTTTTTTTCTCTATTTACCGGCCATTCCGTACCCTTTTCCTGATCAGCCATTAATTCACTGAGCTTTCTATATTTTTGATATTCAATTAATTTTTCAACAAGCTCTTTTCTCGGATCATCGAATTCATCATCCAGATAAAGCTCAACCGGAAGAAGCATACGTGATTTGATATAGAGCAAAGTTGCAGCCAGCACATAGAATTCAGTTATGTTATCCAGATCAACCCTGGTGGCATAATTCAAATAGTCAAGATACTGCTCAGTAATTGCTGCAATCGGAATATCATAGATATTCACT
>Ga0209976_10002693_pt1 | contig 10025 bp, 11 predicted proteins | sample SumtaG_FD_182806 | JGI IMG/M metagenome (GOLD analysis project Ga0209976, IMG submission 182806) | Deep subsurface microbial communities from Indian Ocean to uncover new lineages of life (NeLLi) - Sumatra_00157 metaG (SPAdes) (version 2) | ecosystem: Environmental > Aquatic > Marine > Oceanic >... | reverse complement strand
TAAAACTCTTTATTAATTTGATTTAATATCTTAATCGTCTTTTTATCCATATGTCTAAGTTTGATTTTAACCCAGTTAAGTACAAGAAAAAACTCTTACCTCTATTAAAAGAGTTACGTTCTGCTGCTAAACTTACGCCCAAAGCCTATCACAAAATTATCAGGCGCCACCCCAAAGCCAAATCTCAACTCTTCTCTAAATCAGAAATAATTGCTGGCCTGCGCCATTTTAACTACCCCGCTTTAGTCAAAAAACTGCAAATGAAGCCCATCCGCACTCTTTCCGGCGTTGTCCCGGTCACTCTTTTAACCAAGCCCTATCCCTGTCCCGGTAAATGTATTTACTGCCCTAATGATCCTGATATGCCTAAAAGCTATTTATCCAATGAGCCTGGCGCCCAACGAGCCGGCCTTAATCAATTTGATCCTTATCATCAAGCTTACACTCGTCTTCAAGCCTACTATGCTAACGGTCACCCTACCGACAAAGTCGAACTCATCATCCTTGGTGGTACCTGGTCAGCCTATCCTTTGAAATATCAACTCTGGTTTATCAAACGCTGTTTTGACGCTTTAAATGATTTTCAACCCGGTAAAACTAAAAAACTCCCAAAAATTCAAACTACCAGTATTGCCACTTGGACTCAGCTTAAAAAATCTCAACGAACCAACGAAACCGCCACCACTCGTTGTATTGGCCTTAGTCTTGAAACCCGACCTGACTTTATTACCCAAAAACAGATTATTAATCTCCGTCGCCTTGGCTGCACCAAACTTCAAATTGGCGTTCAAAGCCTAGATAGCCAGATTTTAAAACTCAATCTTCGCGGCCATACCCTTAAATCCACCAAGCAAGCCTTTAAACTTTTACGCCTAGCTGGTTTTAAAATTCAAGCCCACTGGATGGCTAACCTCTATGGTTCAAATCCTCAAAAGGATATTCAAGACTTTAAAAAGCTTTTCTCTCAATCAGATTATCGGCCTGATGAACTTAAAATCTATCCCACCAGTTTGCTTGCCACTGCTCCTCTCATGGATTATTATCACCAAGGCCTCTGGCAGCCTTACACTCAATCAAAGCTTCTTAAAATCCTAACCACCATTTTACCCACCATTCCTCCCTACTGCCGACTTACCAGAATGATTCGGGATTTTTCTGCTCAAGATATTGTTGCTGGCAGTAAAACCAGCAACCTTCGTCAATTAGTTGAAAAACAAGTTCTGGCTAAAAATAAAACCATCCAAGAAATTCGCTTCCGTGAAATCCGCCATCAACGCTTTAATCTTAAAACCCTTAAACTTAAAATCATCTCTTACTCAACCTCCATTGGTCAAGAAAAATTTCTTCAATTTATCACTCCAGATAATCACATTGTTGCTTTTCTCCGCCTTTCTCTACCCCAGAAACAACCCTTCATCAAAGAACTTCAAAACTCTGCCCTGATCAGAGAAATCCATGTTTATGGTCAAGCCTTGAAAATAGGGGAGACAGCCAAAGCCCAGCATCTTGGCCTAGGCACTCAACTAATTAACCAAGCTAAAACTATCGCTAAAAAAACTGGCTTTAAACAGCTGTCCGTTATCTCTGCCATTGGCACTAAAGAATACTATCGTAATCGAACCTTCAAAGACGGCCAGCTCTACCAACACCTTAAAGTTGATTAATCTCCTCGTCTAAAGCATCCAACTCAGTCTCAAACTCCTGCAAAGTTGTTTCTTCCAACTCTTCTTCAATCATTTCCAAAGAATCATCTTCAGACAGAACCGCCCCATTTCCCTGAGGTGCCGTCGCCTGATTGGGCCAATAGACTAACAATGTCCAAACTATAGCAATTAATAAGCTTAAAAGGAATATTTTTTTCATAGGCCTCCTTCTGGACTAGGTTCTGGACTAACTTGACCAACTGCTTTAGCAGAGCCTAAGGCGGCTACCACTGCTTTTCTTGCAGCTTTAACTTGATCTTTAACTGCCCTTAAATCAGCCTTCAAGCTAGTCTTGGCCGCACTCGCTCCCACCCGTAAACCTGACTCATCAGTAAACTCAATTGTATAAACTTCACCAGCCTGCACATCCACCGCTGCTTGAGCTGTTTCAATCGCCTCCTCAGCCGTAACTATTGCCACCTTAGTTACACTCATATCCTTGCCTCTCTCTTCCATTTTCTCCGCCCGGCTAGCTAGTTTTTCCAATAAAACCCTCATCCTCTCCAACATTCGACTCATTGATATAGTCGATTTTTCATTAATATTGTTCAACTGATCATTAATATGCTCAGCCAATTTTTGCTTTCTCGCATTCTGCATTGCCTGCAGTTTTTCTTGCAACTCTTCTCGCTTAATCTCCATTGTCTCAATTCTTGCCTGCCGTCTTTCTTGTATCATCTCCAGTCTCTCTTCTCTAGTCATTTTTGCCGCACTTGCCGGCATAGCGCTTAATAATAGGATTAAGGAAAGAATGATTACTTTTTTCATATATATAACCTTAACCCCTATAATCCTTAACTGTCAACCTTTAACCTGCTAAAATGATCTTAATGGAATTCTTAAAACCTAAACTTTTACTTAAGCTCGCCTGGCTAGGCTTTGGCTTAGTTGGCCTAGTCATTGTCGCTAAGCAATATTTTCCCAATTTCCCCGGCAAACTTAAAGACTCTAACCTTGTTAAAGGTGTCCAAACCGAGCTAGCTCAACAAACTGGTGACTTTTCCGATCAAGCCGATCAGGCCAATCTCCAAAATCTTGATCCCCAAACCGCCAGCCAAGTTATCTCCCAGGTTATCAAACGACAAATTACCCAAGTTATTCAAGAAGCCTCAACCGAAATCAAACAATTTCCTAAAAAAACCGTTAGAAAAATCAAGATCGGCGCCTGCGAAGAACTTTTAGAAGAAGATATTTGTGCTGTCGCTCAAGAACTCGACTGTTCTTCTACTAATTAGCCGTTAACATCAAAACAGTTATTCCTAAAGCTACCAGCATTCCTAGCCATTTCTTTCTAGTCATGTCTTTAATTTCTTTAAAGCCTAACAATCCAGCACTAGTAGTTAAAACAATAAATAAAGGCATTCTTAACAGTGATGTTTGAGTTACGCTTGACTGTTTTAAAGCCGAAAGAAACAATAATATTCCCAATGAATTAAATACTCCTTGCGTCAATCCTAAAACAGCGAATTTTTTACCAATATAAAATTTATGTTGCCGCCATTTTATCCCCAGAATTATTATCACTAAAGAACCAATATATTGTAGTGACAGGAGTTGAATTGGCTCCACTGAGTATAAAAATATTTTCGCCAGCACTCTTAGTCCTGCCACAGCAATTACATAGATTGTCATATATATAGTCCATTTCTCTGAAGTTTTTCCGATCTTCTCATGCAAAAGATAGAACAATAACGGCACCAGGAATAAAGCTGTCATTAATTGAATTCCTCCTTGAGAATGAAGATTAAAAAGCCGCCATTCATTTAACAGAATTGCCGCAAAGAGAATTCCTAATATCTGATTAACTGGCGCTGTCATGGTTGTTTTGGAAAGACTAATTCTAGAAGCTAGAGTATATAAAACCACATTAAAACCAGTTATCATTCCATAACCAATAAACATCCACCATTGTGATGGCAAACTATAATCAGATAATTTCCATAAAAACCAGATTAATACTACAGAGGCCAAGTATTTATAAACCAAAACTTGCAGACTAGCTGCTCTATGTACTTGATACTTGCTAATTACTTGGCCAATACTGACTAAAACCACCCCAATAACTATCAACACCTGCCATGGGAAACTCCCTAAAGACATGCCGTTATTATATCAGCTATAATTAACTGCCAATATTAATAGAAGGCCCTATGATTTTCCTTAGTCTCAAAACCTATGAACAAGCCAGCGGTGATCAGGTTATTAAACTCTGTCAGATTGTTAAAAAAGTTACCCAAGAAACCGGCGTTAAAATCATGGTTGGCGCTCAAGCCTTTGACATTCGTCGTATCAAGAAAGAAGTTGGTATTGAAGTCTGGACTCAACATCTTGACCCTATTGATCCTGGTCGTCATTTTGGCTGGCTTTCGCCTTACTCAGCCAAACTAGCTGGCGCCACCGGCACCATGATTAATCACGCTGAACACGCTGTTCCTTTTAAAACCATCAAAGCCATCATGACCAAATGCCAAACTCAAGGCCTAAAAACCTTAGTAGGTACCGACTCCCTTGACTTAGCTAAAAAAGTCGTCAAGCTTAAACCTGACTATTTAGCCTTTGAAGACCCTGATTTAATTGGCGGTGATGTTTCTTTTGTTGATCAAGGCGCTGACGACATTAAGGCTGTTATTGATATCACTCCTATGCCTTTTTTTGTTGGTGCTGGCATTAAGACCAAAGATCATGTTCAAAAGACCGTTAAACTCGGTGGCCACGGCGTCATTCTTTCTTCTGGAGTAGTTTTAGCCGAAAACCAAGAAGCTATCCTGCGCGACCTAGCCTTGGGGTTTAAATAGTTTATGTTGGCAGTTGTCCAACGCGTTTCCCAAGCTCAAGTTTCCATTGATAATCAAGTTACTGCTAAGATCGGCCCCGGCTTTGTCATCCTTTTAGGAGTAGTTAAAACCGACACTTCTCAAGATCTTGACTACTTAGTTAAAAAAACCAGCCAACTTCGCATCCTGGCTGACAAACACAATAAAATGAACCTTTCCTTAAAAGATATTAACGGTCAAGTTTTAGTCATTCCTCAATTTACTTTGGCCGCTAATACTAAAAAAGGTAATCGTCCTAGTTTTGTTAAAGCTGCTGACCCCCAGACAGGTAAAAAATATTTCCAAGACTTTGTTAACCAACTCCAAGCCACCGGCTTAAAAGTCTCTACCGGTAAATTCGCTAGCTACATGCAGGTTAACCTGACCAACGATGGCCCGGTCACCATTATCATTAACTCTAAACATAAATGAAAATTGCTATTGGCTCTACCAATCCAGTCAAAATCAAGGCTGTTAAACAAGTTCTCCGACCCCTCTATCCTCAGGCCAAGTTTGTCAGTCTCAAAATTGACTCTCAAGTCAAACCTCAACCCTTGTCTGTCAAAGAAACCCAGCTCGGCGCTCTTAACCGAGCTAAAGCTAGCCTTAAACAAACTCAAGCTGACATGGCAGTTGGTTTAGAAGGCGGTGTTTTTGAAATTAACCAGCAAATGTATAACTTTGCCTGGGCTGCTATTGTTGATCAAACCGGTCAAACCAGCTTTGCTGGCGGCATGTGTTTTCCCATTCCTCCATCAATCACTAAACAAATCAAGCAGGGTGGGGAACTCGGACTTCTTATGGACAAACTTACTGGTGAAACCGATATTAGAAAAAAAGGCGGGGCTGTGGCTGTTTTTACCGACAATCTCACCACCCGTCAAGAAGAATACATGTCCTTAGTTAAAATGGCCTTAGCTAAATTTCGTCGACCTGATCTTTACTCAGTTGACACTTAGCACTCTATCAGATATACTGCTAAATCATGACAATTCTACTTGGTCCTCGTCAGAACAAAAAGCCAGAAAAAACCGTCCCCCTGGTACCCCTGAGAGAAGGAGTGGTTTTTCCTCATACCGAAGCTGTTTTAACCTTTGGTCGGCCTAAATCCAATGCCGGCGTTGAAGCTGCTTTTCGCTCCGATCGTTTAATTGTTTTTGTTACTCAAAAAGACCCTCGCGTTAGTCAACCCAAACTCTCGGATATTTATAAAATCGGCACTCTTTGCAGTCTCGAAAGAATCTTAAAAACCAACGGTGAAATTAATGCTTTGGTTCGTGGTGTGGCTCGTGTCCATATCAATAGCCTTGAAGCCAATCAACCCTTCTTAATTGCTAAAGTCCGAGAAATCCCTGAAGTGGTTGAAGAGTCTGACGAGATGAGCGCTTTAAAAAAACATGTGGCTAATAATTTTAAAAAAGCTGTTAACATTGGCAAATCAATTGACTTCATGATGTTTATGCGTGTCATGAGTGGCGTCACTTCTAGCGAGCTAGCTGATCAAGTCGCCACCAATCTTGATCTCATCACTCCTAAAAAACAACAACTTTTAGAAATTTTTGAGGTAAAAAAACGTCTCCAAATGGTTTCTGACTATTTATCTCAAGAACTTAAGATTTTGGAAATTGAAAAAACTATTGCTAGTAAAACCCAGAAAAAATTTGATAAATCCATGCGTGAGACTGTTCTTAGAGAGCGTCTTAAAACCATTCAAAAAGAACTTGGTGACGCCGAAGAAACCAAAGACATCAAAGATTACAAAGACAGAATTATTAAAGCCAAGATGCCCAAACTAGTCCGCACCAAAGCCCTTAAAGAACTCAAACGTCTTTCCTCAATGCATACCTATAATCCTGAATCCGGCTATATCCGTACCTATCTTGACTGGCTCTGCGATTTACCTTGGAGTCTATCCAGTCCTAATAAAATCGCTATCAAACAAGCTGAAAAAATTCTTGAAGCCGACCACTATGGTCTTAAAGAAGTCAAAGAACGTATTGCTGAGTACTTAGCTGTTATGCAGCTCAAAAAGTCAGCCGATAAAGCCTCTAAAAAAACCGACTCGCCTCAACTTCCGTCTGGCCCAACCATTCTTTGTTTTGTCGGCCCTCCTGGCGTTGGTAAAACTTCCATCGGTCGTTCTATTGCTCGCGCTCTCGGTCGTAAATTCGTCAAAATGTCCTTAGGCGGTATTCGAGACGAGGCTGAAATTAGAGGGCATCGTCGCACCTATGTTGGCGCCATGCCTGGCCGGATTATTCAAGGCATTAAAACCACTGGCACTAACAATCCTGTTTTTATGCTGGATGAGATTGACAAGGTCGGTACTGACTTTCGTGGTGATCCCTCCGCTGCTTTACTTGAAGCCTTAGACCCAGAACAAAATCATGAATTCTCAGATCACTATCTCGAAGTCCATTTTGATCTCTCCAAAGTTATGTTTATCACTACCGCCAATATTCTTGATACCATTCCTCCTGCCCTCAAAGATCGCTTAGAAGTTATTCGTTTTTCTGGCTACACTGCTGATGAAAAAGAAATGATTGCTAAAAAGTTTTTAATCAAAAAAACTCTCACCGCCAATGGTTTGAAAAAATCTCAATTTAGATTATCTCTGCCCACTCTTCGTAAAGTCATTGATTCATATACCAAAGAAGCTGGCGTCAGAAATCTTGAACGAGAAATCTCTAAAATCATGCGTAAAGTGGCTAAAAAAATTGCTGAAGGCAAACGCGGCCCCTTTAAGATTTCTATCAAGAGTTTAATTGACTTTTTAGGTCCAGCCAAATTCCTCCCCGTCTTAGCCGAAAAAAAGGACGATACTGGTGTGGCTACTGGTTTAGCCTGGACCGAGTCTGGCGGCGATGTTCTTTTTGTTGAAGTTGCTCTTGTCCCTGGTAAAGGTAAAGTTACTCTTACCGGTCAACTCGGCGATATCATGAAAGAATCAGCCAAAGCCGCCATTTCCTATACTCGCTCTCGTTGGCAACAACTTAAACTCGACAAAAATTTCTATAAAACCATTGATATCCACATCCATGTTCCTGAAGGCGCTGTTCCTAAAGATGGTCCTTCAGCTGGTATCACCATGGCTACTGCTTTAATCTCTGCTCTTACCAACAAAAAAGTTAAAAAAGATGTGGCCATGACCGGCGAAATCACTCTTAGAGGCAGAGTTCTAGAAATCGGCGGTGTTAAAGAAAAAGTTATTTCCGCCCACCGAGCTGGTATCAAAACCATTATCTTACCCAAAAACAACCAAAAAGACCTTAAAAACATTCCTAGTAAAGTTAAAAAAGATATCAGCTTTAAATTCGTTTCCCACCTCGACGAGGTCCTTAAAATCGCCTTTACCTAAGATTTTTTCTTCTTCTTCTTCTCAGAAAACAGCACTTTATCATCCTTGCTGGTTTTTAAATCACCTAAATCTTTTACCTCAGATAACAAAAAGCCATCGCAAATAATGCCTAATTTGGAATAAATCTTGTTTAGCTCAACCGTGATCTTTTCTTCTACCTGAGTTCGATAACTTGTTAGTTGATCCAAAGAAATCTCAGATAACACACTCCTAATTCTGCTTCTAGCTACCGGCCTAACAATCTTAGAAACAAAATTATCCCCAATATTCTCCCATAACTCATTTGCCCTACTCTTATCAATCTTAAGTAAAATTGAGCCCTCTACTTGAATGTGGCTGCCATCAGAAGTTTTACCAGTAATCGCTTCATCACTCATACCTTCTGCATTAGATAAATCAACATCATGCCGAATTAAATACTCTATTACTTGAGCATTAAACAACTTAGCTCTTTGCCAAAAGGGGATTTTTAAATGCAAGCCTGGTTTCCAGACTTTTTTTAACACTCCTCGTCCTAAATCATGAATACAAGCCACATGGCCTGGCGGCACATTTACAAAAAACCCGCCCACTACCTCATCAACCAAAAAAGATACCACTAATTTATCAAACTCCATATGCTTTAGATTATATCAATTAAATCTTCAGTTTTGTAAACAACCATTATTGTAGCAGGAGAAGGGAAGAGAATAAAGTTAACTCGCAGGCTAGTGGATGATGTTAGAACCTATTTCACGGGTGAAAAGTTGGTGATGGTATAATACATTGACTGCCGAAAGGCGGTTTTTTAAATAACAATTTCATATGCCTAAAGAACAAGTTAGCTCTATTGATGGTTTTGATTCAGATATTATTGGAAACCAACTTGGAGAAGCAGTAAGACATTTGAATCCTGTTTTAACTAGATTAGACGAGGCCTTTTGGCAAACAGTTATAGCTGTTGATTTTGGTGGTGCTCAATATTTAGTAGAAAGAGCTAAAATAAATAAAGGCATTGCAGGAGATAAATTTCCTTTAGGATTAGAGAGTTTAAATGCAACAGAAGAATTTCTTGAAGGCTCAATTCCTGCAGTTATTGGAGCTTTTGGAGGTAAGATGCTGTATAGATTAATTTCTAAAAATTTTTCTGATGACTTATCTTATAAGCAAAATAGAATGATTGAATTGAGACTAATGACGGCTGGGGCTGCTTTTGGTTACGGAGTTATGATGGAGCTTGGACTTCTAATAGAGGAACATTTAGGCATTCATGATATTAAGTGGGGGCCTTTTAAGTAAGTTTCCTCGAGAAAAAACCTTTGTGCAGGCAGTAGGATTCGAACCATGGATCTGAGACCACGATCGTAGCGCTAGATCCCTATCTGTTAGAATGCCACTTCCAAGCTGTTTCCACAATTGTTTTTAAATCAGAGTGTTTAGGCTGCCATTTAAATTCCTTTTTCAGCTTACTGCTATCCGCTACTAGCTCATTAGCATCACCTGGCCGTCTCGGTTCAATCTTCACCCTTAAATCTTTCTCCGACACCTTTTTCACCATCTCTATCACTTCTTTATTAGAATACCCCTTGCCTGCACCAGCATTATATACATCAGTTTTATGCCCTTTCTCCAATGCCTTCAAAGCCAAGATATGCACTTCAGCTAAGTCCAAGACATGAATATAGTCTCGAATACAAGTTCCATCAGAGGTAGGGTAGTCATCTCCAAACAGCTTAAACTCCTTTTTCTCCAACACCGCCTTAATCACATTGGGAATCAAATGACTTTCTGGTCTATGAGCCTCGCCTAATTTGCCGTCTAAAGTCGCTCCCGCTGCATTAAAATACCGGATCGAGATCGAACGTAATTCATGAGTCATATCATAAAACCTTAAAATTTTTTCTACTATTAACTTTGACTGACCATAAGGATTTTCCGGCAACTTTCTATCTTCTTCCTTAATCGGCAGCCTTTCTGGATTACCATAAACCCCTGCTGTAGAAGAAAAAATCATTTTTTTTACTCCAGCCTCCACCATTGCTTCCAACAACCCAACTGTGCCAATCACATTATTTTCATAATACTTACTCGGGTTTTCCATTGACTCACCCATTTCAATATATGCCGCAAAATGCATCACTGCCTCAATCTCATACTGCTTTAATGTTTTCG
>Ga0209976_10002691_pt1 | contig 10026 bp, 9 predicted proteins | sample SumtaG_FD_182806 | JGI IMG/M metagenome (GOLD analysis project Ga0209976, IMG submission 182806) | Deep subsurface microbial communities from Indian Ocean to uncover new lineages of life (NeLLi) - Sumatra_00157 metaG (SPAdes) (version 2) | ecosystem: Environmental > Aquatic > Marine > Oceanic >... | reverse complement strand
ACCCAATACCAGTGTATAAGGCACTTAGAAGCACGATAATATTAAAGAAATTTGTCAAAAAAATTAATAATTCATTATTTAATAGAACAAAAATAAAGAGCTCAAACGTTCCAAGATAAGCTATATATTTTAGCATTTTAAAATTAGAATTAGATTGAGCTATCTTTTTTGTTGCTGTAGAATATGTTGCCCATAATAATGGGGTTATAAGGGCAAATAAATATCCTACAAAATTTGGAGATTCAGGGGCGAAAGTTGTCAAATCTCCACCAGTAATTAAAAGAAATCCACCAATAGAAGCTATTAAAAAGCCAATAATCTTTAAAACATTTAATTTCTCTTTAAAAAAAATCAATGCTAATATCGTGATAACTATCGGGGCTAATAGACACACGAATAAGGCTGGGAGAGAAGGGCCTATTATTTGTATTGCTGTGTATTGAGCAAGGAAGAAAAATGAGATCCCTGTAAAACTTGCGAAGATCATTAAAATCCAATCATTTTTTACGAATTTTGAAGATTCCCCACGCTTGTTACTATCAACAAATCCTTCTTTTTTTCTTATCTTAAAATAAATATCAATGATTATAAACGTAAGAGAAGCAATAATAAACCGATAAAATGCAATTGATAATGGAGGAATAAACTCTACTGCGATGTCTACTACAACAAATGAAAAACTCCACATAATAATCATGAAAATTAATTCTAAATAAACTCGAAGCATTTTCTTCTTTCAATTTGCAGTTATAAGGACTAATTTTAATAGAAGTTATCCACTAAAATGATTTATTAGTAATTATAAATTTAGAACAATAATAATTGTTTTTGGTAGGATTATAGTTGAAAAAAATTAGTTATAGTCTGCGAATAGGGATTGTTGGTAATAAGGACTATAATAAAGAAATTTTTTTAGACTACATTAAGCGATTTGCTATAAAACATAGTTTATCTGAGAACTATTCAGATTTTTTGGTTGTTGCTGAAGATATTCCTATAAAAATTAAAGTGTTTTTGACTGAGAATCTTGATGAATTAATAAATAAAATTGATGAGATAGAGAAACTTGATGTAATTATATTAACAGTTAATTTATTTGATACTAAATCTATTTATCAATACTACAAAGACATAATTGAAGAATTTAATGAAACTTATTACTTTCAAGGGATTTCGATTCTTGTCGGAGTAGATCTCGAACAAATCCTCAAAAAAAAACCTTCGGAAAATCTACGTATTAGCAGGTTTAATTTGGAAGACATTACAAGATATCTGAATATAATTTATTGTTTTGAAATTTTTAACAATAATAAGGATATCTTAGAGATTTACAAGAAAATTTTTAACGATTTTATTTTTCGTTTTAGATATTCTAGCCCAGAATTATTTGACCAAGCTCAACTTTATGGAAAAGCACTCCTAAAGGAATATAATGGACAATTAAAACAATTCTGATCAATTGGTTTTACATGAAATTATTATCTTGCCCTAGTAAAAAAGAGAAAAGTTATAAAGAAAATTTAATACATTTTAAAATATAATTTGTAAAAATGAGAGTTTTATCATAAATTGGCAAATTTGGAGTTGATAAATCAAAAATGTTTGAAGAATTAGATGGTATACTCACTATAGAGAAGACTGAGGGACGGCGAAAATGTCCCAGTTGTGATGAGGAAAACAAGTATATGATTCATGAGTCTACAGATAAATCAAATGCCATCAGTGACTATCCTAGAGTGTATGGGCGTAAATATCGTTGTGGCCGATGTGGGCAGGAATGGCGCGAGAAATAGCCTAAAATACGGTTATCTTAATTTTTTATTTTTTACTTCTTTTATAACCTTTTGATTAATTAATAGTTCGTTCTAATAGTTTAAAAAAAGATTTGAATCATATACCTTTAAATTATTAAAAAACAAAATATATAATATTCTCTATTAGACAAAACTACATTAATTTTCTATTTGATAAGGGGATATATTAATAATGGATTTGGCGAGATTTCTACAGATTTATGTAATTCAGGGAGCCTTTACAGTTTTCTTTTTTTACATGGCTAGCATTGTGTTAAGAAGAGGGAAGAAAAGACCCAATCTCTACTTAAGTGGTTTTTACCTTTTCACTGCTTTTGGTGGGTTAATTAATATCATTTATGCCAATATCTTTATAGAGGGTATCGTTTACATTTTACATTTCATAACTTATTATATTTTATGTTTCTCTCTGATTTTCTTGCTAATTTTTACACTTATTATTTTAAAACCAATTGATAAGGTTAATACAAAACTCCAAATTACATTGTTAATCGTAGTTGGTATAATTTTATTAGGGTTACTGATTATTCCTGGTGGAATTCAGATAAATCAAAGTACAAATTGGAAACCCAATTGGAGCTGGAGTTTCTTTATGTATTCATTTATCGTTTGTAGCTCTATATTAATTATCCCTACAAGTTATTATTCAATAAGGATCTACTCAAAATTTGAAAACAAGAATTTAAAGAAAAAATGGAAATATTTTTTGATGGGTCTGGTTGCGTACTTCTTTCTTTATTATGGCACTACATTTTCTAACACATTACATAACGACGGTTTTAGATTGATTTGGTCTTTAATCTCATTACCTACTTTAATAGCATTATACCTCATTTATTATGGCGTGGGAAGGCAACTTGAATAATCTCCCCGCTTTTTGAATGATTCCTAAAACTTTCAATTCCTTTTACATTAAAAACAGCATTAAAAATAAATATAAAAGGGTAAATAGTTACTATAATATAAATTTTTAAACTAAAACAAAATAAGCTTTTTAATGTGATTTTAAATGGTTTTGTTACAACTAGAAAATCCTATGCGTTTTATTACCATCTACGTTGCTCAAATGCTTGTTTGCTTATGGTTTGCTTATTTAGCTATTCGTATTCTTACACGAGACAGAAAAAGGTTAAACCTCATATTCGCAGGATTTTATATATCGGGTGTGATTGGAAATATTTTTAACTTTATTTATGGACCTATTGCTAATGAAGAAATTGTACTCGTATTAAATTATTTAACGAATTTTGGTCTATTCTACGCCCCGATTTTTCTTGTGGTGTTCGAATTAATATTGCTAAGATCAGAACAGGTTATTAATACTACTAAACAACTAGCGATATTAATTGGTTTCGGAATACTTATGTTTTGTATGATCTTCTTTGTCCTTACACCCGGTTGGGGTGTATCTCTTAATGACTCTACAAATTGGGCACCAGTTTGGGAACTACCTTTCTTTCTCTATGTAATCTGTATTGAATCAATATTTGCTGTTGGACCAATATTTTACCTTTCATTTCGAGTTTACAAGAAATTTGAAGATGAACAATTAAAAACAAAATGGAAAAAATTTATTCTTGGATTCTGTGCTCTGATGGTTTTCGTTTACGGGATCTTCCTTTCAAATTTCTTAGCTTCCCTCGGTATTAATATAAGGACCGTTATGGGTATTGTTGGGATTATAGCAGGTATAGCAGGTGGGTATTTAATGTATACTGGTGTAGGTCGTCAACTCGAGAAATAATTCCTATTTTTTTTTTTTTAAATCCTTTCAAATTCAACCCATTCACTTTAAAAGAGCAATAATATTATATGCAAAAAAGTAAATAGTTACAATAACAAAAAATTATAAATTTAACAAACTAAGCTTTTTAAGGTAATATTAAATGGTTTTATATCAATTGGAAAATCCAATGCGGGTTATAACCATCTACGGCGCTCAAATGCTAGTGTGCTTATGGGATATTTATTTAACTTATCGTATTCTTAAGCGAGACAAGAAAAAGTTAAACATTGTATTCGCTGGATTTTATCTATTTGGTGTGATTGGTATTATATTTAACTTTATTTATGGACCTATCGCTAATGTAGAAGTCGTACGAGTTTTAAATTTCTTGACGAACTTTTTTTTATTTTACTCTCCGTTTTTTTTTGTAGTGTTCGAATTAATGCTGATCAAGTCAGAAAAGTATATCAATACAACGAAACAATTATTATTATTTGTTAGTTATGGTATACTAATGTTCTGTATGCTATTTTTTAACTTTGCAGTCGGTTGGGGTGTAAGTATTGGTCCAAGTACAGATTGGGCTCCGGTTTGGGGTCTACCTCTTTTCATTTATGTTGTCATTGCTGAGTCAATATTTGCTGTCGGCCCCGTATTATATCTTTCATATCGAGCTTATAATAAATTTGAAGATAAACAATTAAAAAAGAAATGGAAAAATTTCATATATGGTTTCTGTGGTTATATAATCTTTTTATACACGATAGCTATTTCGAATTTCTTAAATATTTCGCTTGTTAGAACAATAGCAGTAGGTATAGGTATTATTTGTGCTATTGTAGGAGGATATTTAATGTATATTGGTGTAACTCGTCAACTCGAGAAATAATTCCTTTTTTTTTTATATTTTTTCAACTTAAATTTTATTTTTACTGATTAACATTATTTATATGAAATAGTTGAAATTACAGATTTAGATAAAGATTTTTTGCATGTAAATATTTTTTATTATCATTTAATCTCATGTCAACCATGATTGATGAATTAGTTCGTGTACGAGGAATAGGTCCTGCTGCTGCAGAAAGATTAGTTAATGCAGGTATTAAATCAATTAATGAGATTGCAAAATCTAAGCCTAAAGAATTGGCATGGATTAAAGGTATAGGTATGTTATCTGCAAAAAATATAATTGAAAATGCATTAGAATTAATAAAGTTAGAAAAAGGAATTCAACATGTACTAAATTCGATTAAGGATAATTTTGCAAAGAGTTGTCCAAAATGTGGTGGTGATATGAAAGAAAGACTCATAATATTAGGACCAGAAAGAAGATTAAGAGTAAATCAATGCAGTTTATGCAAATTTTACTTGCCCAAATAAACACTTTTAATTGAGGATTAATTTATGAATTGACCATTATTGGTTTATTTATTTTACTTAAGAATATAAAAAATAAGGTGACAGTTATTGTCTTCAGAATTTGAAAAAAACTTGGAAAAATTCGCGGAAGTTATAGTCAAGGTTGGGCTTAATTTACAGCCAAAGCAACGTTTATTAATTGGTGCACCATTCGGATCTAATTATGGTGTACCACTTGAATTAGCTCAGTTAATAAGAATGGTTGTCAAAAAGGCTTATCAAGTTGGTGCTAAGTTAGTCGATGTATTATGGGAAGATGAGCAAATCCGTCTAATTCGGTATCAAAACGCTCCAAGAAGCTCATTTGGGGAATACCCAACATGGAGAACAGATGCGGGATATAATATAGCAAAAAAGGGTGATGCGATGCTTTTCTTTCCGATTTTAAACCCTGATTTACTTTCTGAGCAAGATTCTGATTTAATTCTTACCACACATAAAGTGGCTCTAAATCATAATAAACCTACTAACGCCCTACGTAGGAAGGGGATGGTAAATTGGACGGCTATTGCTGCACCAATAGATGGTTGGGTAGACAAGGTTCTTCCCAGTATCCCCCAAGAAGAGAGAAAAGCAAAGCTTTGGGATAAAATTTTTGATATTTGTCGTATTAAACATACAGATCCAATCTCAGCGTGGAAAGATCATATCAATCAACTATCTACCAGGTCTTCCTATCTAAACCAGAAAAAATATCAAGCACTAAATTTTAGAGGACCTAAAACTGATCTAACGATCGGTTTACCTAAGAGTCAGATTTGGAAGAGTGCTAACTTTACTACTCAGAGTGGGATTAGCAATGTAGTCAACATCCCTACAGAAGAAATCTTTACTACACCTCATAAAGATAAAACAGAAGGGATAGTTACTGCCACTAAACCATCAGCAACAGATGTGTTGATTGAGGATTTAAGTTTAACATTCTCTGAGGGAAAAGTTATAAAAGTAACTGCTAAAACAGGTGAAAAATTCTTACTTGATTTGCTTGAAACCGATGAGGGTGCAACTCGGTTAGGGGAAGTGTCGTTAGTCCCACATAGTTCTCCTATTTCACAGTCTGGTATATTATTTTATAGCACCCTTATTGATGAAAATGCTTCTTGTCATATTGCTTTGGGTAATTGTATAAGATTCGCTTTAGAAAATGGACAAAATATGTCTGACGAGGAACTTTCTGAAGCTGGGGGTAACGTAAGTTTAATTCATCGAGATTTTATGATTGGATCTGAAGAAATGGATGTAGATGGGATTAAAGAAGATGGTACCACTGAGTCTATTATGCGAAAGGGAGAATGGAGCTTTCAAGTATGAATGGTAAAAACACAGATACTTATATATGATTTTCCTATTGATGAGTATCAAAAGGTTCTAATGGTTGCTTCAAATAAAAGAGAAAATAACGTTATCAAAGTGACCTTTAAATTCGGGTAAAGGTTTTTCTAATATTAATCGGATTTAATGCCAGAGGTGACAGATTTTAAATTAATTTTCCCCTCATTACAAATTTCTATATAAGAAGGTTGAACGTGTTGCCAAGCACCATCATCTATTACTTCTACTTGTTGATTATTAATTGTTGCATAGGATATTTCCTTAACATGAGAATGTCCATATATAACATGGTTTATTTTTGAGAAATCATAATCATCGTCCTCCAAGAATTCTTTTATTCCATTCAAAAAATAAGCAGGTTTACTTGCTCGTTGCCACTTTTTCATAACACGCATATTTGCTTTAAGAAAGTTAAATTCTAAAATATTTAATCCTGAAAAAGCAAGATCAACTGATTTAATTGGCTGCCCTGTTATCTTAGCTAATTCTTCTTTCATTTGTTCAAAACTAATAGGTTTAATTTTTCTTCCATTCCTTATAACATAATTCCAGAAATAATCATAAGTTTCTTTAATTTCAAAATTACTACTTGAGATTAAGGATTTCCATAATCGTGCTACAAAAAGCCGATATATTTCACTTTCAAATTGATAACCATGTACCATAAAGCACCTATAATCGTTGTCTAAATCAAGCCCGTCAATTTTTACTTTTCTAATAGGATCATTTTCAATTTGTTCCCGGGAATTGTATAAGAACAGTATATTATCTGTATCGTCTTTTTTTAATAAAGCATACTGGTAATACAACTCGTTATTAAATAATTCCTTGAAATTGCTATTTCTAAATTTGTTTAGAAATTTCTTTTTTCGACGTTCAAATTTCTTATCATAATCTCCCGTCACTGGTATTTCGTGATTTCCTAATAAAAATACAAGATTCATTTTCTTTTTAATTTCAAGTAGAAGTGTAAAAATTTCTTGAATTTTTTTCCTTTTCAAAAGAGTTCGAGGATTATCAGTACATAAATCAATGATATCTCCTAATAATATAAACGCTTGTAATTCATTTCCGAAATCTCCATTAATAATTCGGTTTAAAAATTGAATGAATAAGTCTTTTTCACTATCTAATGAACCTAAATGTACATCTGAAACCACTAAAATTTTTGGTTTGATATCACCCATTTTCAATCATTCCTATTATACATAAATTGTTATTATCTAATTTTAATAGGATAAATTAGGTTTTTTATTTTTTTATAATACAATTTATAATCTAATCATATGATTTTCCTGATTTAATAACAAAATCAAAAATGATTGAAGTTATTAAATAAAAAGAGAATATTAAATAGGAAATGAATAGAATATCTTCAAGGGGAATGGTCGTCAGATTTATACATCATTCGATTTTTTGACAAATATTGTCTATTTTTTGTATCGTTTTATCTACGATTTCATCAGAGTGAAGCATACAAGTATAAAATCTGCTTCCAGCTACCGAGATAATCTCTTGATCAACTAAGGCAGCACCCATTTCACCCATAAAATCTTTTCTCCTCGGAAGTTCTCCCATTTGTTTTGAGTCAGCCATGTCGATCCCAACCGGGCAGCTTGTATGGAAATGGACGGTTCCTCCATAGTTATATGATAACCATGGTAAATCATATTTTTCAAACAATTTATTCAAACCAGTAGATAGTCTATTACCAGCTCTTATCGCTTTTTCGGTTGCATTTGTTTCCTCAACAAATTTAAGGGCATAATATGCAGCCGCACAAGTTAATGGATTTGCTGCTATTGTACCACCGGAATAAGCTTTTTTGCCACCACCAACTCCCGCCGCGCAATAGCGCATGACATCAGCTCTACCACCTATTGCTGCCGCTGATGGAAATCCATGCCCAATAATTTTAGCAAAAACTGATATATCCGGATTAAATCCGAAATAAGCTTGGCCTCCCCCCATATGTAATCTAAATGCACAAACAACTTCATCTGAAATCAATAGCGCTCTGTTTTCATGGCAAAGTTCTTCAACCTCCTTATTGAATCCCGGTCTTACTGGATTAGTACCAGATTCGCCACCCATTGGCTCAAGAATGACAGCTGCGACTTTCCGTTTCTCTTTGAACATTTGTCTTAATGTTTCAATATCGTTTGGAGGGCAAGAGTCAATCCATTTAAATACGGCTTTAGGAATTCCACTTGACTCTAATAGTTTAGTACCAGGCACATGCATGTCATACACGAGCTGATCTGACCAACCATGGTAAGATCCACCTATTTTAATCACCCACTTACGATTAGTAAATGTTCTAGCAATTCTAATTGCTAACATATCAGCTTCAGTTCCGCTTTGTAGCCATCTGATTATTTCACAAGATGGAAAATGTTTTTGTAGTGCTTCTAAAGCAAGATATTCATATTCATGAGTAATCCCATGGCAAGGACCTATGTTTTGAATCACATCTACAACCTTATCAATTAAAGGTTTGTATTGATGACCCAAGATTATTGGTCCTCCACACATTAAGTAATCAGTCATGACTACATCATCCACAGTCTCCATATAGCAATCATAAACACGTTTACTTGCTAAAGGGAAAGGATGGTTAAAAGCAAGGTTATGCTCTACTCCACCAGGAATTATTTTTCGTGCTCTATCAAATACCTGCTTAGATTTTGGATGATTATTATGATATCTTTCAATTATTCCCTTCAACTCTTCTGATTTAAAGTTTCTAATTGGTTGATTTACAATATTTTCAATCTTTGATTTCATTAATTCATATTCCATACTACTCATGATAACTCAATATTAGATTTACTTTTTATAATTTTATTAGTTAAAAGATATTAACATCAAAAAAGAAGTTTATTCATGGTCAGAAGTTCAAACATTATTAATATTTCAGTGAAAAAAATCTTTATTTAGATTAACAACATTAATATAAAATATGGCAAACTCGCAAAACAAATATATTCTCGCTATCGATCATGGTACTTCTGGACCGAAAACCGCGATTGTGAACGCTTTAACCGGTGAGGTTATAGAATGGGCTTTTGAGGAAACCCCAATTCAAGCATTAAAGGGTGGCGCTGTTGAACAAAACCCTAATGATTGGTGGGATGCTATTAAGTCAACTGCTAAAAAAGTTATTGACAAGAGTAGTGTGAAGGTTGAAAATATAGTAGGTATTTGTAATAGCAGCCAATGGAGTGGAACAGTTGCATTAGATAAAGATGGAAATCATCTAATGAATGCTATTATATGGATGGACACTCGTGGGGCAAAATATATAGAAAAACTCAACAAAGGGTTGCTAAAAGTATCTGGTTATAACGTAAGAAAAATATTGAGTTTTATAAAGAGAACCGCAGGGGGTCCAGCTCAACATGGTAAAGATCCAATAGCGCATATCTTAACGATTAAGAATGAGATTCCAGATATTTATGATAAAACATATAAATTTTTAGAACCACAAGATTATGTTAATTTAAAATTAACTGGAGAGTTTGCGGCATCTGGGGCATCAATACACATTCATTGGATTACAGATGCGAGTGATCTAAATAATATTCACTATTCCAAAAAATTATTAAAGTTGTTTAAGGTTGACAAAAACAAGTTTCCTTTAGACCTAAAAAATACAACTGATATATTAGGACCTATTAAGAAAGAGGTTGCTGATGAGCTTGGTTTAGAAAGAGAAACTAAAGTCATTATGGG
>Ga0209976_10002689_pt1 | contig 10031 bp, 9 predicted proteins | sample SumtaG_FD_182806 | JGI IMG/M metagenome (GOLD analysis project Ga0209976, IMG submission 182806) | Deep subsurface microbial communities from Indian Ocean to uncover new lineages of life (NeLLi) - Sumatra_00157 metaG (SPAdes) (version 2) | ecosystem: Environmental > Aquatic > Marine > Oceanic >... | reverse complement strand
GTAGTGGTATTAAGTGAAGATCATTATACTTCAAAAATTGTAGCTAGTTATAATTACTCTAAGCTTAGGTTTTATTTGATTCGTTGGCTATATCCAAAGGCAGATTTGATTTGTTTACAATCAAAAACAGTTAGAGAAGATTTGATTAATAATTTTGGATTAAGTAGAAAGAAAATTAGGATTATATGTAACTGGACATATTTTAATAATAGAAATAAAATTCAGAGTAAAAAAATGTGTGATTTGATTTTTGTAGGGAGATTAAATTCAATTAAAAGAATTCAATTTTTGTTAAAAGGAGTGAAGGAGATAAAAAAAAATAGACCAAATATTAGTTTATGGATTGTTGGGGATGGAGAAGAAAGAACGAAATTGGAGTTTTTAGTTCACAAGTGGGGACTCTTGAAAAATGTTGAATTTTTAGGAGTTAAAAAAGAAGTATATAGAATAATGAGTAAAGCAAAACTACTAGTTTTAGCTTCAAAATTTGAGAGTTCACCTATAGTGTTATTAGAAGCTATGTCAGTTGGGGTTCCAGTAGTAACTTCAAATTTTCAAGGAGTAAGAGAGGTGATTAAAAACGGAGAGAATGGTTTTATATATAAAGATTTAAAAGAATTTGTTAAGTTAATTCAAATGCTTTTGGAAAACGAGAATAGATTAAAAAAAATTATTAAAAATGCAAAAGAAATTGTAAAGGTAAATTATTCACCTGAAAATACCAAGATGTATTTTGATGCATTGAGTTTATAAAATATATGAAAAAAAAATTAATTAAATTGAATTGCTTGCAGCCTTTTATTTTTCTATCTTTACATAAAGATGGTGAAGTATATTTTTGTTGTCCTAGTCGAATAAAGATAGAGCCAATTGGCAATTTGTTTGATAAAGGTATAGAGGAAATTTGGAATAATAATAAAATGAAAGAAATAAGAAGGCGATTTTATGATAATAAAATAGGAACGATTTGTAGTAGTAAATATTGTTCATTAGTAGATTCAATTGATTCAATTGAATTAGATCAGCTGGAAAGAGATAATGAAGAGTTTAAAAAGATAATTTCAGCTATTAGGGCTAGAAAAGTTGAATTGCCTTTTTTGCCTTTAGTTTTGACGGTGGCTGTAAGTGGAGAGTGCAGTCTTCGTTGTAAGATGTGTATGTCAAATATTGATTTTATTCCCGACAACAAATGTTTAAATAGGAAAGTTTTTGATAAAGTTATACCAAAACTTTTACCTGGTCTAAGGCATCTTAATTTAACGGGTAATGGAGATCCATTTTGCCAAAAAGAAGTGATTGATTTTTTAAAAAACTTTAAAAAAGATAAATATTCTAAATTAAAAATAGATTTATTAACAAATGGAATGTTTTTTAATTTAGAAATGTGGAAAAAGATTAAACATTGTAATTATGGCACAATTAGCGTTTCTATTGATGCTTCTTCCAGAATAATTTATGAAAAAATTAGAAGAGGAGGTAATTGGGATAAATTGCAGGAAAATCTTAAACTTATTAGTAAATTGCGACAACAAGGAAGATTTGAAAAATTTGTTTTGAATTTTGTGGTGATGAAAAGCAATTTTAGAGAAATGAAGGATTTTGTTTATTTTGGAATGTCTTTGAAGGCAGATAAAATTAATTTTCAAAAGATTTTTGGTTATTCCCCTGGTTGTTGGGAGGAGAATATTAATTTGTTTAGAAGTCCTAAAATATATTTAAAGATAAAGAAAATTTTAAAAAACCCTGTTTTTAAAAAAAAGATAGTTGATATAAGTCAAATTGAGGATTATAAAATTTATAAAATGAATTTTTGGGATAAATTAGGCTTTTATAAGTTTAAAAAAGCGTTATTTTTGCCCAGTTTAAAACTTTATTATTTAATACCTGTTAAATTAAGGAGAAAAATATTAATTATTTTAAAAAGGATTTTTCCACGAGATTTTAAATTTAAAATGATGAATTAATTTATGAGACATGTGTTTATATCACCTCACCTTGATGATGCTGTTTTATCTGCTGGGGATTTTTTATTAAAATTAAAGAAAGAGAATAAAAAAGTTTTAATAGTGACTGTTTTTACCAAATTTGGAAAAGAACCAATAAGTAAAGATAGTAAAAAGTATTTAAAATATAGTGATTTTTTAAGTTTAGAAAAATTTTCTCAAGCAAGAAAATTTGAAGATTTTCAAGCCATGAAAAAACTTGAGGTTAAGTTTATTCATTTAGACTTTGTTGACGGTGGATTTAGAAAAAATAATGGGAAGGTAATTTATCCTAATCATGATAAAAGCTGTCTTTTTTCTGGTAAGATAAGTAATGTTGATGAAAATCTAATAACAAAATTAAGAAAAAGATTAAGTCAGATTATTAAATCAGACGATGTGTTGTATGGCCCAAAGGGAATAGGTAAACATGTTGATCATTTAATTGTTAGAAAAGTTTTAGCTAGTTTTGAAAATAAACAATTTTTATGGATGGATCAGCCTTATGTAAAAGGAATTAAAAAAAAGCCAAGTAAAGAAAAACTAGAAGTGATTGATTGTTATAAATCTCAAGTTAAATGTTTGTTTAAAGGAAGAGTTAGGTTAAAGCAAGAGAAAATTTTTAAAAAGAAGCCTGTTAAAATTGGACTGATTAGTTCGAGAGGTGGGCATTTTTTTCAATTAATGCAACTTAAAAATTGGTGGAGTAATTATGATAGATTTTGGACTATAGATAAGGGGAGTGATAGTAAAAGTTTATTGAAGAAAGAAAAAGTTTATTATGGATTTTTTCCAGAACATCGTAATATTTTAAATACAGTTAGAAATACTTTTTTAGCAATAAAACTGATATTTAAAGAAAAACCAGACTTGTTAATTAGTTGTGGAGCAGGTATTGCTGTACCGTTTTTTTATGTTGGAAAATTATTTGGTTGTAAGTTAATTTTTATTGAGCCATATGATTTTATTAAAAATTCAAGTTTAACAGGTAGATTAGTGGCTCCAATTGTAGATAAGTTACTGGTGCAACAAAAATTACAAGAGAAGTTTTATAAAAATGCAGAATATTGGGGTTCTTTGTTATGATTTTAGTAACAGTAGGGATGACTAGATTTTCATTTCAACGCTTATTGAATTTATCTAAGCAACTAGCAGAAAAATATCCAAAAAAAAAGATAGTAGTTCAAGGTGGATCTGGTAGATTAAAATCTAAAGATAATTTAAGTGTTAAAGACTTTTTGACTTATGATGAGTTGGTAGAATTAATAAAAAAAGCTGAGTTGGTGATTAGTCATGGAGGACCAGCTACTATTTATTTATGTTTAAAATATGGAAAGAGACCTTTAATAATGCCTAGGAAGAAAAAATTTAATGAGCATATAAATGATCATCAGGTATATTTTACAAAGTTTTTAAAAAAAAGAGGTTTAGTGAAAGAGATTTTTAATTTTAAAAATGTTTCATTAAGATCAAAGCGGTTAAAGTATAAAAATATTCAGCTTAAAAATAATTTACTGAAGAAACTAATGGAATATACAGATAGTTTATGAAAAAGAAATATCCAACTAGTGCGTTTTTAGTAGTAACTTTGTTGTGCAATTCGAGATGCGTGATGTGTGATATTTGGAAAAATAAAAAAAAGGATTTGATTTCTCCTGAGATTTATAAAAAATTACCTAAATCATTAAGGATGATTGATATTACTGGTGGCGAACCATTTTTGCGAAATGATATAGTAGAGATTGTTAAAGTTTTGAAAGAAACATGCCCTCGAGCTAGATTATTGATTACTACTAATGGTTTTTTGCCACAGAAAATTAAAAAACAATTGCCAGAGATTATAAGAGTAGATTCTAAAATAGCATTTAGAGTTTCTTTAGATGGTTTAGGGAAGATGCATGAGAAAGTCAGAAGAGTTCCGCAAGCACTTGAAAAAGTAATGGAAACTATTGAAATATTAAAACAAGGAAGGGTGAAAGATATTGGAATAATTTTTACTCTAATGAAAGTTAATAGTAATCAATTAAGAAAAGTTTATGATTATTGTAAAAAAGAAAAACTTAATTTTTCTTTGAATGTAGTTCATGACTCGTTAGTTTATTTCGGTAAAGATAAAATTTGTTTAAGGCCAAATTACATTGATGTTAGAGATGATTTTTTATATTTGATTAAAAATCAAATTAAAAGTTTAAAACCTAAAGATTGGGTTAAGTCGTGGTTTAATCAACAGCTTTATGAATATATGAAAATCCATAAGCGAGTTTTGGATTGTAGGGCAGGAGAGAATTTTTTCTATATGGATTCTTTAGGTAATGTATTTATATGTCAATTTAAAAATTGGCTAATTGGAAATTTGCAAAAATCGAGCTTTGAAGATATTTGGGAATTTCAAGCTAAGAATAAATTTTTGCCACAGGTAAAGAAATGTAATGATTGTTGGATGATGTGTTCAGCCAAAGATGAAATTAAACAAAATAAAGGCAGGGTGTTAAAAGATTTAGCGAAAAGTTTTTTTGGTTAAAGATAAACATCGATAGTAGCAAAAAAAAGCTAGTCGGATTACAAAAAGACCAAGAAGTGCTATTGATAGCTGAATTATTTTAAAATATTGTTGTTTATTCCATAATTTTTTGATAAGAGATTTTAGAGTTGAAATATGAGAAAAATGTCGTTTACTTATTAGATTAAGAGCTTGCTGTTGACCTTCACCTTTAGCAAAAAGAAAATGTTGATGTAAAAAACCTAACAAACTAACTCGTTCTTTATGAAATACTTTAATGTTTTTATTGTAAAGAATAATTAAATTCTGATTAGTAATTTTTAAACCCAGATTTATATCTGAGGATCGAAGAAGTTTTTGATCAAATTTAAATTTGAATTTATTCCATAAAGATTTTTTAAAAGATAAGTTTTTGGTGTCAAAAGTAGATAAGGCGTGTTTATTTTTTTTTATTGAATTAATCCAATTTTGATAAAATAAAGAAGTAAGATGTGTATAAAAATTATTTTTAGGAATACTTTGAGTACTTCCTTGTACGGCGAAAACTTGAGGATGATTTAAATGGCTTTTTTTAATTTGTTTAAGCCAATTTTTATCAGCAATACAATCATCATCAATAAAGGCAATAATTGATGATGACTTTTGAGTTTTTTTAATGCCTATATTTCTAGCGAGAGGTATAGAGTTTGTTGGATTATTAATATATTTTATATAAGAGACAGCTTTTTTATAAATAAGTTGTTTTATAAATTTAGTAGTTTCATGAGTAGAATTATTATTGATAATAATAACTTCATCTTTAAAAGTTAATTGAGCAATAATGGAATTAAAGCATTGTTTGAATAATTTTGGTCGATTGTGGGTTAAAATGATTACTGATACTGAAGGTGTAGGCATTGATAGTTTTTTTAAATTTTAGTGTTAATTTTATCTTTCCAAAATCCGACTTCTTTAGGAGAATGAGTTTGGAGATTTTTCTCTAAGTATTCCTGACAATCTGATTTAGGAAATGTAAATTGCAGGCAATATTGTAATTGAGACTTAGTTTTTGATAAACCGTTTTGATTAAGATAAAAATTAGCTAATTCTAAATGAAAATAACTCCATTCAGAACCAAGAGAGATGGCGGTTTGCCATAATTCTTGAGGTAATTTAAATTCTTGATGTTTATAAGCAAGTAACCCGAGATTATAAAAAAGAGGGGCTGCTTCTGTTGGATGAGAGATTGACAAATTAAAACTATTTATATTTTTTATAACATTGAGATAATCTTTTTCTATTTTAGAATTGTTTGATAATGTAAAAGTTTTTACTGGAGTTAATATATCTTGATTTGGGTGTTCAGCTTTTACTGTTTTTATTTTTTCAATAGCAGCTTTGTTTAAATATTCTAATGCCTGTTGAGTGTTTAGATTTTTAGCTGCTAAATTAGCTTTTTTAAAATAGTAAAAAGATTTAAAGAATTGTTTGTTATTGAGAAAGTATAATGATTCTGATAAAAATATAATGAAGAGAATGATTAAAATGAAAAAAAATGTTTTGGAAATTTTTAAGTTAAATTTAGACATGTGAATATAGTATAGCGGAAATGCGGATATTTTTAAGGTAGGATGTAATTATGAACAAAAAGTGGTTGTTGGGAATATTAAGTATTGTTTTATTGATAGCAGGATTAGGAATGGAAACTTTTTATGTGAATTTATCAGGAGTTTTATTAACATTGTTTGGCTTGGGAATAATTTGGAGAAAGAAAAGAAAATTAAAATTACCTAAAGGCGTATTTTTATATTTATTATTTTTGTTAATTTTTGAAATAAGTTTGTTTTTACATGATGAAAATAGAGGCTTGGGATTTTCATATTTTCTTTTATATTTGGCAGGAGGGGGATTTTGGCTGTTGGGATACAACTTGAGAAAAGAATTATTTAAACACTTTGATAAGGTAATTGTGGGATTAGGAATAGTATTTGCAGGTTTGTATTTTGTATTTAACTTTATTATCTCTGATCCTAAAATTAAGGCTTTGAGTTTGTTTTTGCCATATACCGCATATATGAATCATAATAATATTGGTGATTTATGGGCAGTGGTGTTGGTAATAGTCGTGCTTTATTTAATTAAGAATTTGAAAAATCTGTGGTATTGGCTGTTAGTTATTTTAGGAATATTTTTATTATATAAATCAAAGTCAAGATCAGCTTATGTGGCTTTGATGGTGGGAATATGGTATTTATTTAACAGTAAGGGCTGGATAGAGAAATATAAGAAGGTGTTTTATGGATTGATGATTACAGCAGTAATATTATTTTTAATAATTGGATTGCAGAAAAGTATTCTTTTTCAGAGGCAGTACTATATTCAAGCCATAGCAGGATTAATTGATAATCCTATGGGTGTAGGGATAGGTAATTTTGGCAAAATTTCTGAGAATGAAAAATATCATATTTGGGGTTTATCAGATTTTTCTTTATGGGCACATAGTATTGTTTTAGAAATATTGTCTGGATTAGGAGTATGGGGAGGAGTGTTTGTAGTTTGGCTGGTTAAAATAGTAAAAGATGTGTGGGAAAAGAAAGATAAAAATACTTTAATTTACAGAGCAGTATTTTTCTGCTTATTAACTAATATGTTATTTCACAGTACGTATTTTTTGCCAGCAATGCTGTGGATGTGGTTTTTAAGTTTAGGCTTGAGTCAGGATGAGGGATAATATGCTACAATGATTTAATATGATTACTCAAGAACAAAGAGATAAATTAAGAGAATATTTCAGCACCCAGCCGGTAGAGGTGGTGTATTTGTTTGGTTCGCAAACTAATGGTAAAGCTAATAAGCTGAGTGATGTGGATTTGGCTGTTTTGTTTAAAGAAGGATTAAGTCAATCAGAAAGATTTGATTTGCGCTTGGAATATATGAATAAAGCAGGAGAGATTTTAAAAATGCCTGATAAAACAGAGGTAATTGATTTAAAATCAGTGTCTTTAGTTTTTCAACGACAGGCAATTTTTTTAAGAGATATTATTTTTGAATCTGATAAATCTAGAAGATCTGTTTTTGAAGCAAGAGTAAATAGCCGTTATTTTGATTATGAATATTTTATTAAAGAAAATACTAAATATAGTTTAGCCTCAATAGGAAGGGTGTAAGGTTTATGAATGTGATTGATAGAGTTAATATTAGATTAAAAGAACTTTTAGAATATGTGAAGTTTTTAGAGGGTTTTAAAGATATAGAAGTAAAAAAGCTGGAAACAGATTTAAAAACCAGAGGAGCAATTGAAAGATATCTGCAATTGGCTTGTGAAGTTGTTTTGGATATAGCTAATATTTTAAATGCGGAATATAAGTTAACACCAGCAAAAGACAGCAAAGATAGTATTTTAATACTAGGAAAAAAAGGAGTGTTAGATAAAAAATTCAGTAAAGAGTTTTCCAAGATAGCTGGGTTTAGAAATATTTTGGTGCACGACTATTTGGAAATAGATTGTGGGCAGGTGGCAGATAAAATTAATAATAGATTGGGTGATTTTGAGAAGTTTGTTAAAGCAGTAGCAAAGTTTATTGGGAAATAAGATGGCTTTCTTCCGATCCGGATCGGAAGGGGGACTTTCCAAGGATTTGACTTGGGTATTAATAAGCTGTTATAGTATAATTTATTGTGCAATAATATGAACAAGGCAAAAACAGATTGCAAATGTCAGACACCTAGGGTGTCTGTTTTTATATATACACATATGTTGCATATGGTATAATTAGTAATTATTTAACACTATAGGTTATTATGTTCAGAGAAACTAAAGACATTGGATTTGATTTAGAGGATTTACCTGCTGTGGATTTTGGAGGTAAAACTGGAAGAAAGTTTCCCGCTAGGATAATAATTGATTCAAAATATGATAATTCAGAAGTAAGAGTGGTTGGTTTAGGTGGGGATGAAACTTCAAAAGAGGCTGGAAATTTTGCACTTGTGTTTCAAGATCCTGAACATGTTAATAGATTTATTGCAGCTGGTAAAAATAAGGCTATAAGTGTTACTCCTGAGCAGTTTCAAAAAAGAGCACAAGATCGAGTTGTTGTTACGGAAAATATTGAAACTGGGAAGCGAAAAGCATTGTATATACCTCCTGGGGAATTAGATTCACTAAAAATTAATACTGGTGTAGTGCCCAGTGATGAACGACAAGGACAGACAATTCAAAGACTAGCAGAAGATTGGGCAGTGGCTCAACCTGATTTTTTGAGGACAGAAGCTATTTGTGAGAGGTTATTAGAACTTCATGATACTGGGGCAGTTCCTTTGTCAGGAAGAGATAAAAGAAAACTAAAATTAAAATTGCTTGAAACTAGAGCATTGATGGGGATAAATAATGGAGTTTTGAAGGTTGGATTTAGTTTAATACCAAAGCCTGAAGATTTTGATATAGATTTCAGAGAGAGTGGAAATAAATCTAAGAAAGGTAAAAAGCTAAATCTATATCAAGGAGCGCTTGAGAAAGTTGCGGGAACAAGACCAGTTGGCGATCCTGTTGTATCGAATATGCCAGTAGCAACTGAAGTTGCTCCAGTCTTTGAGGATAGAGGGGGTTTGGAAAGTTCTGGTCAAGAAGGAAGATCAATAAGCCTTGCTCAAAAAGCAGTTACCGTTGGCGGTATTACAATGGCTCTTTTACCTATGGTGGCTACTGTTAAAATTGAATCAAAACAGGTAGATCAGATTGTTGATGCATTGACAGGTAAAGTTATATCTCCTGAGGAAACAGTGAAAGTTAAGAAACTTTTGAATGATTTATTTGATGGTATACCTGGGTGTATTGTGGCGCCGAAAGACGATTCTGATGTTCAAGCAGAAGAAGCTGAGTCAGAATTGGTTCCGGGTGCGGGAGAAACAGCTATAGCATTTGAGGCTGAGGCAGTTGCAGCCAAGGAAAAAGGAGCAGTATTAATTCCGGTTGAAGATGTAAGCTCTTTTGAAGGAGCAACAGGGACTACTGGTTTGGTATATAAGATTGAGCTACCATTGGGAGATGAAGAATTTGATTTAGGTCTAGGGACAGTTATTTTAGATCAGAAAACAGGCGAGAAGATAGGTGGAGGAGGCATTTGGTTTAATCGTGGTGACGAATGGGAAAAAGTAAAAAGAGAAGCTTTTTTATTAAGCAAAGGTGATACAGAATATAGTGAGGATGTGATGAGGATTGTAGCTGGTTTTACAGAAGGTCCAGCGTTAGTTTTTGATATGAGTGTTGATGGGACTAGAGTTCTTAAAGCTTCTGCCTTTGATAGTTTGATGGAGGAATATGAGTTGAAGGGAGAGAAGAGTGATTTGGGTGGTGTGAAAATGGCCTCTTTAGTGTTTTTAGGCAGTGGAGGAGCTATGAATGCTCAAACTTATTTGGAGGAAATAGGAGCTGTTGTTAATTTACCTCATGATATTGCTTCTGGGCTACTAAAGGATGTTTATCAAGGAATATTTATGGATGAAAGCGGTAATGAATCAAAAGCTATTTTTGGTGCAGATGGCAATGTTTTGTTAATAAATGAAGATGGAAG
>Ga0209976_10002688_pt1 | contig 10036 bp, 8 predicted proteins | sample SumtaG_FD_182806 | JGI IMG/M metagenome (GOLD analysis project Ga0209976, IMG submission 182806) | Deep subsurface microbial communities from Indian Ocean to uncover new lineages of life (NeLLi) - Sumatra_00157 metaG (SPAdes) (version 2) | ecosystem: Environmental > Aquatic > Marine > Oceanic >... | reverse complement strand
CATCATGAACCATCTAGATGGCTTAGAGCGTAAAGAGGAAGAGTACGACATAGCATCACTATTTGATACTCTTGAGGAGCCTGTGCTCAAACCTTTTGACAAGTGTCGGGAGTGCTATGAGTATTCTATGGTTACCTCTGGTGGTTGTGAGACCTGTACAAGCTGTGGCTATTCCAAGTGCGGCTAAACCAACAAGAAGAAAGGAGGTCGCCAAATGGGGCTTAATAAAGAACAACAACGGAGCTTCATGGACGTGATCAGGTTCATTAACGATCCGACCCAGCAGTATATGTCACTTTCTGGTGGTGCAGGAACCGGTAAGACTTATTTCATCGCCCAGGTTGCCAAGGGAATACTTCGACACAAGGAGAAACACTCGCCTCTTCACACGGTGGCCGTCACTGCAACAACCAACAAGGCAGTAGCAGTCATCTCCGAAGCGATCGGTGATATGATCAGCGAGGTGGAGACGGTCTATTCATTCATGAACCTCCGGGTCAGCGAGAATTACAGCACCGGTGCTATCAAAATCGTACCCACCAAGACATGGTGCGTCCACTCCGGTACGTTGTTGATCATTGATGAGTGCTCCATGATCAACAAAGAACTATGCAGATGGTTGGAGAAGGGTCTGGACTCTACCTGCAAGGTGCTTCTCGTTGGAGACAAAAATCAGTTAGCTCCCATCAAGGAGGAACTATCCCCTATTTACACCCAGGGTTACCCGATCTCCACATTGACTATACCTGTACGTAATGCTGAGCAACCTGCTCTGATGGCGCTGTGTAACCAGGTTCGTCGAACCGTGGAGACTGGGATATTTACCCCCATCATTGAGATTCCTGGTGTGATAGACTTGATCGATGGAACACAACTAAAGGGTATCTTGGAGCGAGAGTATAGCCAGGAGGATCCGAGCAGACGTGTGCTGTCGTACACCAATAGACGAGTCATCGAGTATAATACCCATATCCGGGGGCTGCGTGGATACTCTGCCCCTTTCGAACCTGGAGAGATTTTATCGAACAACTCTGCAACCAATGGTTCAGGATCAAACTCCAACACACTGTATACCGATCAACTCGTTCGAGTATTACAGATCACAGACGATTCGGAAGATCATGATGTTGTACGAGGCTACAAAGTTCGTACTATAACCATGGAAGTTGAAGACCTGACCATTGGGACTCAGTATACGATCACCTGCTTTGCAGATATAAACGACCGTGCTGATGTGTTGAAGTACTATTCCTCCCAGAAGAGATGGGATAAGTACTTTCAAATCAAGAGCGGCTTCCCCGACCTTCGGTCGGTCGCCGCCTCGACTATTCACAAAGCCCAGGGGTCTACTTATGATTCCGTAATCGTCGACCTCAGTGACATCGGTCGGTGTACCATCAAGTCTCAGACCGCTCGAATGCAATACGTTGCTCTGAGTCGTCCCAAGACCCGGCTCTATATCCGTGGCCATCTCCCAGCGAGGTACTTCCAGTAATGAAGCACATAACCGTTGGCGGTACTGGTAATGCACCGGAAATTGCCTTCCTGTGTCCTAGAATTCAAGGCGCGGAGGTGGAGAAGCACTACTATAAGCCCCACCTTGTCACTTTGGCTCAGGACGTAATGGTGTGCGACCTCTTCCTAGATCGAACCAAGAAGAAAACTTCAGCCGCACTCATCAAGGAATACCTCAACGATTTGATACCAGAACTACTGGCCAAAAACATCAAGCTTCTTGTTGTCACCCATCCAGACTACTTCAAGGTTCTGACCAAGAAGTCCAAGACGGATGCAACGATTGGGGATATCGTCACGACGGTTGTCCCTGGTCTATTCGCGACCTACTGCCCGAACTACGGGCGGGTGTTCTATGATCCCGATAAAATCAAGGCAAAGATAGCCTTGGCATTGGGATCTGTGAGTCGCTGGATGGGTGGCAACGACGTAAGTGTTGGCTCAGACATCATCAAATATGTCCAATACCCTCAGACGGATAAGGCCATCCTGGGGTGGATCAAAACCCTCCAAGAGATGGACTGCGATCTGACCTGTGACATCGAAGGTTTCTCTCTGAAGCACTACGACTCGGGCATTGGAACCATCACCTTCTGCTGGAATAAGGGGGAGGGGGTGGCGTTCCCTGTCGATTACCAGGCCACCACCCCAACCGAAGATAACCCGAAGACAGTGGGCAAGTGTACCCCCAATCCCGTGGTTCGAGCAGCTCTTCGAGAGTTTTTTGAGAACTTCCAGAGGAAGATGATTTATCACAATATCTGCTACGACGTTTACGTCCTGGTCTATCAGCTTTTCATGGACCATCTACTAGACCAAGAAGGTCTGCTGTATGGGCTGGACGTAATGTTGAGGGACTGGGACTGTACCCAGTTGATCACATATCTGGCAACCAATTCATGTGCTGGCAACGAACTGGGGCTCAAGGTCCAGGCCCAGGCATTCGCCGGAAACTATGCACAGGAAGATGTACATGACATCACGCTAATCCCGCTGGACAAGTTGCTCAAGTACAATCTGACTGATGGACTTTCCACTTGGTACGTCTACCAGAAAAACCAACCCATCATGATCGCTGATCAACAGGAAGATATATATCTCAAGATATTCAAACCGGCTGCTAAGGATATCATCCAGATGCAGCTCACTGGTTTGCCAATCAACATGACCAAGGTCATAGCCCTGGATAAAAAACTCCAGGCTGAGTCAGATATACTCCTCAGCAGAATGAATGCCCTAAAGACAGTACAGGATTACATGTATATTCTGGGGGATGATGTAGTCGCAGCCAAGAATATTAAACTCAAGAAAAAACAGATTACCCGAGCTGATCTGGGTAAAACCAAAGATACTGTGATCGAGTTTAATCCTGGTAGTCCTCAGCAGCTCCAGCGTTTATTGTACTCCGAGGATTTTCTCGGTCTGCCTGTGTTGGATCTGACTGACACAAAACTACCTGCCACTGGCGCAGATACTCTTGAGAAACTCATCAACCACACAAAAGATCCTGAGGTGATTGAGCTGCTCAACTTGTTGATCCAGTTCAAGGCATCTGCGATCATCCTGTCTACGTTCCTGCCAGCCTTCCTCAAGGCTCAGCTTGGAGACGATGGCTGGCACTATCTGTTTGGAAGCTTCAGACTGGGTGGTACAGCTTCGGGCAGGCTCAGCTCTGCCAATCCCAACCTCCAGAATATTCCTTCCTCTGGTTCAACCAAGATCAAAATGAGACTGGCGAAGCTCATCAAGGAGTGCATCGAAGCACCACCTGGCTGGCTCTTCGTCGGTTTGGATTTCGACTCACTGGAAGACAAGATCTCGGCAGTCACCACCAAGGATCCCATGAAGATCAAGGTGTACTCCGATGGGTATGACGGTCACTGCCTTCGGGCGTTTGGCTACTTCAAGGATGAGATGCCTGATATCGTGGACACGGTTGCAAGCATCAACTCGATCAAGACCAAGTACCCTGACCAACGCCAGAAAAGCAAGGTACCTACCTTTGCTCTAACCTACGATGGAACCTTCGTAACACTCATGAAAAACGTCGGGCTCAGTGAGGTAGTAGCCAAGTCAATCGAAAAAGCTTACCACGAGATGTACGCCGTCTCTGATGCCTGGGTCGCAGACAAGATCCAACAGGCGTCGAAGGACGGGTACATCACTGTAGCGTTCGGGTTGAGGCTGAGAACACCCCTGCTGAAACAGGTGGTGCTCGGTACCAGCAAGACACCTCATGAAGCTGCGTCAGAGGGCCGTACAGCGGGCAATGCCCTCGGGCAGTCCTGGTGCATGTTGAACAGCCGTGCAGGCTCAGAGTTCATGGGGATCGTCCGTGCGGGTGAATACAAGCTGGACATCAAACCATGTGCCCAGATCCACGATGCAGGGTACTTCCTCATTCGGGACAACATGAAGGTGTTAAGGTATACCAACGACCATCTCGCCAAGGCAGTGTCTTGGCAAGAGGATCCGCTCATCCGAAATGAGCACATCTCCATGAGCGGTGAGCTGGATGTGTACTACCCGAATTGGAACCATGGCATGACAATACCTAACCATGCCACGGAACCTGACATCAACATACTCACTAGAAAACATATGGAGGTGCTCAATGGCATCAAGTCAGACAGTTGAGGTTGAGGAAGCTCGGCGCTCAATCATTTTCACAGACGGTCAGCGGCTCGAACTCAGCAACGTAACCGCCTTCAACGCTTCCGGTACATGGCTGCGGCTTTGGTCGGATGAGGGATACATTGTCGTGAATCCCAAGAAGATCCTGTATCACATGATCCAGAAGAACCCTCGGCAGAACGAGGCCGATGATATGGCCGCTCTGAACGTCGCAGGAATTTAACTTACCCAGCTCACCGAGAGGAGCCATTATGAAAATCACAAATGAGCACATGATCGACCTACCCATCGCGGTCTGGTTGATGCAGGACGGCTACAAGTCCGGCGCTGCTGATGCTCCTCCCGGTGAGCTGATCTCTGTCACCACCCTGATGAAGCCGACCAAGCAGCTCATCCTGAAGCGCCAGGTCGACACAAAGATGGAGACGATCGACGTTTCCGAGATGGTGGCTCGTCGTATGGGCCACAGTCTACATGACTCCATCGAGCGTGCATGGACTGAGGGAAACTGGCAGGCATCTATGCGGGCGCTGCACTACCCCCAACGAGTCATCGACACCATCAAGATCAACCCGGAACCTGGTACCCTGAAGAAGGACGACATCCCCATCTATCTGGAAATGCGTGGCTTCAAACAGTTCATGGGCCTGGTTATCACAGGTCAGATGGATTTCCTGATCGGCACATCCTATCGGGACTTCAAGACCACCAGCACATTCGCTTGGACCTCCACCAACAAAGATGATGATTACATCCTTCAGGGGAGTCTCTACCGATGGATCATGCCGGAGTATATCAAGAACGATGTCATGCGGATCGAGTTTATCTTCACGGATTGGCTCAAGTACCGTGCCAGAGTGGATCCGAAATACCCACAGGCCAAGGTAGCTCACCGAGAGTTTCCTTTGATGAGTCTGGCTGCTACCGAACAGTGGGTCATCGACAAGATCGCTGACATCAAAAGGAACGTCGGCAAATCCCAGGACGACATGGCTCCCTGCACTGACAAGGAGATGTGGCGTGGGGATGACACCTACAAGTACTACCTCCGAGAGGAGACTGCGAAGGCTGGTGGTCGATGCACGAAACGATTCACCTCTGCCTCTGATGCTGAGCGTCATCGCCAGACGAAAGGTAAAGGCGTAGTGGTCACGGCATATGGGGAGGTGAAGGCATGTACATATTGCCCTGCTTTCTCGGTCTGTGAACAACGCAAAAACTACTTCAAGGATGACGGACAGTCTATCCAGTAGCAACTCATGATGGGGATACCTATGAGCAAATTGTACGACTTACAGATGATCAAAGATGCTGATCATCACCCGGCTATGAGCGAGCTGGTTGACCTGTTGTGTTACCGAACAGGTAACGTCAATCGCACGTTCTTTCAAGCCGAGGTTGCCTACTTCCTGGGACTGGTCCCCAGCTCTATGCGGGCAACTATCGACAGCCCGGAGCGAGGAGATATCCCCGTCAACATCTACTCCATCGCTCTGGCTACATCGGGATTTGGTAAGGGCCATTCTGTGAGCTTGATGGAAGACGTGATTACCGACTTTCGCAGCGAGTTCACCAAGGTAGTATTCCCCCAGATTGCAGAGGATGCAATCTACGCATTAGCGGTCGAGATTGCTGCTGCCAAGGGTGGAGATGAGGATGAAGAGAAGGCCCTACTACTGGCAGACTTCAAGCGTCAGGGCCATGCACCGTTTATCTTTGATTCGGGTACTGGACCAGCCCTGAAGCAGCTTCGCTACAAGCTTCTGTTGGCTCGGGCAGGATCGATCAATTTTCAGATGGATGAGATCGGCTCCAACATCATGGGCAACACCGATGTCATCAATATCCTTCTGGAGCTGTATGACCTTGGACGGGTGAAGACAAAACTGGTGAAGAACACTGCGGAAAATGAACGTGGTCTGGATCTTATGGGAGCTACACCCTCGAACCTCTTGATGTTCGGTACCACCTCTCGTCTGTTTGACGGCAGCAAGATCGAAGAAGAGTTCTATGCGTTCTTGGAAACGGGATATGCTCGACGCTGCTTCTTCGGTATGGGCAAACCAGAGGCGGTTTCCGCTACTGTGGTGCCCGAGGATGTCTACAATAGTCTGGTATCCAAGAGCCGATCCAAGGCTCTGGTCAAGTGGAGAAACTACCTCAAAACTTTAGCTGATGACTCATTCTACAACCAAGCACTGAAGGTGCCCAGAGAGGTGGGTATCGAACTTGTTGCCTACCGCTTGTTCTGTGAAACTCTGGCCGCCGAGATGCCAGAACACGATGTCATCCGTAAGGCTGAGATGAGCCACAGGTATTTCAAATCACTGAAGCTGGCTGGGGTATATGCGTTCCTCGACAAGAGAGGAGCTATCTCCACACTGAACCTCCGCCAGGCTATCAAGGTTGCTGAGGAGAGTGGTGAAAGCTTCCAAACCCTCATCAAACGTGAGCGAAACTTTGTTCGGCTGGCCAAGTATCTCGCCGAAGCGGAATCTGTTTTCACTCACGCCGACTTGGTTGCCGATCTTCCATACTATCCAAGCAGCTCCACTCCCCGAAAGGAGATCATGGACCTAGCAATGGCATGGGGGATTGGTAATCATGTGGTGATCAAGAGGAGCGTGATCAGCGGTGTTGATTTCTTCTCTGGTTCCACACTTAAAGAGACTGATCTACAGAGGCTTAGCTTCAGTTTCTCCGACCACTTTGCCTCTGGTTATACCCCTGAATACCAGGCTTTCGATGATATACCCAAGCTCCTTGGGGCACCTGGTCTTCACTGGTGTAACCACCACTTCGACAAGCAACATCGTCTGGAAGACAACGTGATTGAAGGCTTCAATATGCTGGTCGTCGATGTGGACAGCTCCATCTCTTTGGATGCGGTTCACCACTTACTGTCCGAGTACACCTACATCACTGCAACGACCAAACGACACACCGATGAGGAAAATAGATTCCGCCTCATCCTTCCTGCTAACTATAACCTGTCCTTGGACAAAGCTGACTACCGCGAGTTCATGGATAATTTTCTTCTTTGGTTACCATTTGACTCGGACAGAGCTGCCAATCAGCGTTCGAAGAAGTGGATGACCAACGACGCAACCCAGATCACGGTACACCGTGGGACATCCCTCGTGAACGTCCTGCCGTTTATTCCGAAAACCAAGAAGAATACCGAGTACGTGAACTCGATTGCCGATCTTGGTAACCTCGATCATCTGGAGCGTTGGTTCCTGAACAACATGGACGTTGGGAACCGCAACAACAACTTGTTGAACTTCGCAATGATGCTGCACGATGCTGGTTGTGCCTATGATGACCTGTCAACGAAAGTAAAGCATCTGAACGAAAAATCGGTCTCACCCCTCAGTGCAGAAGAAGTGGAAATGACCGTATTGAAATCCGTCGGCCAGAAGTATAACTGACGGAAACGACCTGAGTATATGGACGTACCGTATCTCCCCATATTGGAGTCCTGTCGTAAGTTAAACTGCTCCCAGAACCGAATACCCCCAGCCGTGGCAGGGGTGTTGGCGGGGGAAGGAAGGGGCCTGCAAAGCCTATGTATCCACAAGAGATTACCTTCCCCCGCTGTAGAAACAAAGAGGATATTCACATGATCGAGTATGTCAATCTAGCCGCTGTCGTGTGGCTCGCCTACTATACTTTGGGAAATGTTTACACAGTCCAAATAAGTATAAATACTGGTCAGCGTATTACCAGTGTAAATGGATTCCCTCTGGCTCTATCAATCGCATCTCTGATCACTTTGGGGATTGCCGTCATCAAGGAAATCGTCACATGACCGAGAACCCCAACAGTGTACTACTCTGCGGTGAGTCTGGAGCAGGCAAGTCCTTCTCTTTGATGAACATGCGTGATCAGCAGGGCATTGTTTACATTAACTGCGAGGGAGGTAAGCCTCTCCCATTCAAGAACAACTTCAAGCGTATCACGATCGATGACCCCATGGAAATCTTCGACCTTTTGGATCAGATCAATGGCGATACCACAGGTCGCTTCCACACGGTCATCATCGATACGGTCAGCTTCATGATGAACCGGTATGAGACCGTGCATGTCATCGGAGCAGTAAACACCATGGCAGCATGGGGTGCCTACGGTCAGTTCTTCCCAAAGCTGATCTATGACTACGTGGCCAAGGGCCGGGCGTTCGTCGTTATGCTCGGTCACTTGGACGCAGTGCTAAACGAGGCAACAAGCAGGACAGACTACATGGTACCGGTGAAGGGTGCCCTCAAGAAGAACGGCCTGGAGGCGTACTTCACCACCGTCATCAACTGCAAGAAACTGAGCATCAGAGAGATCCTCAAGGAGGCCAAAGAGGGTCCAGTGCTCACCATCACAGATCGTGATCGTAGCCTGGGATACATGCACGTCTTCCAGACACGCACCGTCAAGAGCACAGTAGGGGATCGAATTCGTTCTCCTTGGGCTCTGTTCAGTGACGACGAGACCTACATCAACAATGACGCTCAGATCGTCATCGATCGGTTGATGAAATACTACGCCGAATAACCCCACAACCAAACAAGGAACGTAACCGCCATGACGAACATTTTCAGCGGAAAGACCACAGCCAAAGAGAAGGTCGAAGACGACTTCCTCGCAGGCTCTGGCATTCTGGATACGGACATGTATCTGGCCAAGATCAAGACCGCCTACATCGGCAAAGCCGCTTCCTCGGAAGCTCGCAATGTCACTCTGCTCCTGGACATCAATGGCCGTGAGTATCGCTCCCAGATTTGGGTCTCGAACCGTGCGGGTGAGGTCACCTACAAGGACAAGAAGACCGGTGAGGACAAGAACCTTCCGGGCTTCAACCAGGTCAACTCTCTCTGCCTGCTGGTTGCCGGTCAGGAGATGGGTGCCATGGATGTCGAAGAGCTGACCGTCAAGCTGTATGACTTCGAATCGAAGCGTGAGCTGCCCCAGGCAGTCGATTGCTTCACTGCACTCCATGGCGAGGATGTCATGGTTGCCATGCAGCGGCAGACTGTCGACAAGCAGGCCAAGAATGACGCCACCGGTGCCTATGAGAATACCGGTGAGGTCCGCGACCAGAATGAGGTCGTCAAGTTCTTCGCCAATGGGCCGACCGTCACCATCTCGGAAGTCGCCGAGTTCGTCAAGTCGCTCGGTGGTGACTTCGATGATGTCATCAACGACGGTGATGTGCTGAAGGCCATCACCCGTATGGACGCCGACGCTGGCGCCTATGCCGAGAAATGGCTGGAGCGCAACAAGGGCCAGACCTACAACAAGTCGAGCGGCAAGAAGGCCGCTGGCTCACCGTTCAGCGGTGGTTCAGGCTCCAGTGACAAGCCGAAGAAGTCGACCAGCCTGTTCGACTAAGGGCTGATGGTTAACGAAACGGAGATTGCAGGACAACGAGTGTTTACGCTAGATCTTCCAATGAGGGTTCAAACCTCTAGTAAGAAGAAGACAGCGTTAAACTTGAACGTCTACCGCAATCTCCATCATCGCAGTCTCCATGCACAAAAGAAAAAATTTGAGGAGCTTGCGAAGAAACTGTTACGCGGAATGCCACAAGTGGGAGTAATCACTCTCCACTACGAGGTCTTTGTTAATACGAAGCGACGCCTTGATATCATGAATGTTGGTTCCATTGTGGACAAGTATTTCTCGGATACTCTCACTGAGGTGGGAATTATCGAGGACGACGATTATGTTAATATCACGGAGGTCAAATTTAGCTTCGGAGGTCTCGTAAAGAAAGAACACATCCGTGTGACGATCACTGAAATCGAACCCAGAAAAGGGAAATTGCCCATGCGCGTACTGCTAGACCAGTCCGATATTCAGGCTGCTCTGACCACCTATGTCAGCACCTTGAATA
>Ga0209976_10002686_pt1 | contig 10037 bp, 10 predicted proteins | sample SumtaG_FD_182806 | JGI IMG/M metagenome (GOLD analysis project Ga0209976, IMG submission 182806) | Deep subsurface microbial communities from Indian Ocean to uncover new lineages of life (NeLLi) - Sumatra_00157 metaG (SPAdes) (version 2) | ecosystem: Environmental > Aquatic > Marine > Oceanic >... | reverse complement strand
CTATGTGCACGGCTTGGGGGATTGCTTCGTATTTTGGAGCCACCGTAGCGTTACGTAGAAAATTTTCAGCCTCAAATTTTTGGAAAGATGTAAAGAAATATAATGTTACTTTTACAACTTATGTTGGAGAAATTCCTAGATATTTGTTAAATCAACCACCATCTGAAGAAGATGGACACCATACTCTTAAAAAAATGCTTGGATTGGGTCTGAAAAAAAATATATGGAGTGAATTTAAGTCCCGTTTTAATATTGAGCATATATTCGAGTATTATTCTAGTACAGAAGGTTTTGGTCCAATTTCTAATTTTGATGAAAAACCCGGTATGATAGGACGCCATGTTTTAGAAGTTCATGCTCTAGCTAAAGTAAATCCTGAAACGAATGAATTTTATAAAGATGAACAAAGATTTTATATAAAATGTAAACCGGGAGAAATTGGAATGTCTTTAATGAAGATTGAAGATATTGATAATTTTTACAAGTATTCAGAAAAAGATAAAACTAATCAACGAGTTATACGCAATGTCTTTAAAGAAGGTGATGCCTTTTTTATAACGGGGGATATATTAAAACTCCATGATGATCTTTGGTTATCTTTCATGGATAGAATTGGTGATACATTCAGATTTAAGGGAGAAAATGTTGCTACACAAGAAGTTGAAAATATTATTAATACACACCCTGGTATTTTACATAGTGCCATTTATGGCGTTGAATTACCACAGAAAGACGGTAAAGCTGGAATGGGCGCTCTTGAATTAAACCCATCAAAAGAATTCAATTTAGATGAATTTTCTCAATTTGTAACCGAAGTCTTACCGAGTTATTCAATCCCAATTTTCTTGCGAATTCGTGAAGAGTTAGAAGTAACTGGCTCTCAAAAAATAAGAAAAGTTAATCTTCGTAAGGATGGATATAATCTCGATAAAATTCGAGATCCAATTTACTTTTGGGATGCTTCAAGAAAAGTGTATGTTCCATTCGATGATAAATTATATCAAGATATAGTAAATGGGAAAATAATTCTTTAAAAAAATATATTCATCTTATTTTGAATTAGATAAAATAAGCTTATACGCTAGTTCAATAACTTTTTGTCAAGAGATATTGAGTGTTTTCCTCCGTATGCATTGTTAAAGAAAACATTTTTACTGATCAATCATCAAATTTATAAATTATAAAATTAAAATATAAATGGAATTCGAAATAGTCATACAATAACAAAATTAAGGAGTTTTAAGATATAATGACGAAATCAGAAGAAGATCTAGCTGCCGCTTTTGCGGGAGAGAGTCAAGCTAATAGGAAGTATTTAGCTTTCGCAAAAGTTGCGGATAAAGAGGGGTTACCTCAAATAGCAAAAGTATTTCGTTCTGCTGCAGCAGCTGAGACAATACATGCTCATAATCACCTGAGGGCATTGGGTGGAATTAAAACAACACCGGAAAATCTAAAAGAAGCAATAGAAGGAGAGCATTATGAATTTACCAAAATGTATCCAGATTTTCTTGAAGATTCTAAATCAGATGGAAATTCAAGTGCACAAAGGACCTTTCATTTAGCTAATGAAGTTGAAAAAATTCATCATAAATTCTACGAAGTTGCTTTAAAAGCTGCTGAAAGCGGAAAAGATTTAGATAAAACAGATATTTATGTTTGCCCTGTATGTGGTTATCCTGCAGAAGGAAGTGCTCCTGATGCTTGTCCAGTTTGTGGGACCCCAAAAGACAAATTTATGAAAATTGATTAATCTATTTTTTTTTTTATTTTGATTATCTTCTATTTTATATGTATGATTTAATTGATGATTTTAGTAGCGGCAGTTAAAAAATCTTCTGCAATAAAGGTTGGAATTATATTTCTCTCTTCAAGATCATCAGTATGTTCAGAACCATGACCTGTAAGTAAGAACACAGTTTTAATTCCTGAATTTATTCCAAGTTGTATATCGCTGGGATGGTCTCCAATCATCCATGATTCTGCTCTATTGATATTAAATTTATCTACGCTTAAGTCAATGAATTTTGTGTTGGGCTTGCGACAATTACAATTCTCCTCCTTAAGATGAGGGCAAAAATAAATAGCTTGAATTTTTATTTCCTCCTTCGCCAAAGTTTCAACCAACAAATTGTTAAAAGCAAGAAAATCGTCTTCTGTATAATACCCTCTTCCGATGCCTGATTGGTTAGTAATAATAATAAATATGAAATCATCTCGAAGGATCTTTAATCCTTCAATTACTCCTGGTAGGAGCTCAAAATCTTCTGTTTTGTGAAACATAACCTTGATCTTATTTAAGGTGCCATCACGGTCCAAAAAAACAGCTTTAGTCATTTTCTTATTCTTTTGATATTAAATATATTCTTTATTAAAGTAATACATAAATATAAAACCACAGATAACCAATTCCAATTAAAACGTGAAGTAAAGCGAATGATCCACCAACTTTTAAAAGCTTGTTATAGTTCATCTCATGAATATGATTTCTTTTAGACAGTTCGAGTGTCATCATATCACAGGCTGCTCCTTGAGGCAAAAAATTTCCTCCCAGGTTTATACCTAAAATGAATGCAATAAGAAGTGGTGTAGCAGCAAAACCCGCTTGACTAACTAAGACTTGAATAATTGGAATGAATAGTACTGTGACTGGAACATTATCAAGGAGTCCCGAAAGGACTGATGTTGCAAGTAATATGATAATGCACATTAAGAATAAATTTTCAATTGCTAAATCCAACACTAAACCTTCCATTAGTAGTATTGTCCCATTGATTTCCATACAATACACTAAAATAAACAAACAAATAAAGAAAAAAACGAGCTTAAAGTCAATTTTTGTTAAATAATATGAGATGTCTGGTCGCTTGTTTCCTTCCCGATCTCTGCGAGGATTAATCAGAACGAACAATAATGCTCCAAAAATCCCAGCTATTAATATACTAGGAACAATGATTAAAACTATCATAAAAATGATCAGTGCAATCATATTTTTATTGAAAACCTTTTTATCTATTGGTTTTTCCATGATTAATAATTCATGGGTTTGAATATGTATTTGTTCCAAAGGTTCTTCATTAATTGTACAATGAGGTAACCAAATGTTTTCAAGTGATTTTTTAAGAATAAAATGATCCAAAAGGAAAAGAGTAACCAAAGTAGATATGATAAAATATAATCCTAAATTTAAGAGAAACCAAATAATTGTGAGTTCGAATTTACTGGCTATTAAAATATTTTGTGCTGAGCCGAAAGGAGTTAAGGTCGAAGCTAGATTAATACATATTGTAGTACCTAACAAAAATGGTGTAGGATTAATGTGCATTTTTTGGCATGTACGAATTATTAACGGTATAAAAATTATTGCTACAGAAACATCTTCAATAACGGCAGCACATAACGTTGAAATTATACACATCATCCAAAAGAATTTCCTTGTATTTGTTTGAAATTTATTCGATATCCTTAAGGCAACCTCTTGAAAAATCTGCTTATCCTCTAAAATTTCTACAATGACAAATAATGCTATCAAAAAGAAAATGACCTCCCATTCAATTGCCAAAATTAGATTTTCAAGATTTATAGCTTCCGGTATAATTAAAATAGTAGCAATAACAGCTGCAAACATTGCAACTATGCTATAAGTTAAAAAGTCTGTTTTCTCACGAAATAGGGCTATGATAACTAATGTGAAGCAACCAACAACGAAAATTTGTAAAAATAATGACATTATTAATTGATGTATATAATTCTAAACAAGATATTTAAAAAATTATAATTAAAGTTGTGCTATAAATATTCATGATTTAAAAAAAAAATAACGTAATAAATGAATTTATTAGGATTAAGATTTTTTTTAAATGTTTTATGATGATTTCCATAACCCATGGAGGTTACAAAAATCTCTCGCCCATAGTCCTTCTGAATCTGCTACTACAAATGTAGCTCTTGGCTCATCCCCTGGTTTTAAATTTACCTTTTCGTAGAAGTCTTTACCTATTAAGTTAATCCATTTAATCGAGTGTTCTTCTGTCATAGGATGAGGCATATTTGCTGAAATTCCAACATCTACGGCCACCTTATTACCATTAATTGTAATTTTTGGAACGTGTTTTTCACCTTGCCAATCTGCTGTTTTTGGTTCTAATAACTCCATTTCTTGCTTACAACATTCTATATAATCAGCAGTAGCAAACAATACCGTCCCACATTTATTACATTTATAAACATTTTTTACCATACATTAATCACAAATTAGTTATTAATAAGGAAAAGTTGTTTTTGGATATTAAATTAATTATGTTTATAATCCAGTAACAAAAAAAAAGATAAAAATATGTTTCTAAACAAGAGTATTAAAAAATTATAATTAAATTTGTGCTATAAATATTCATGAATTAAAAAAAATGGGTTATAAAGTAATTTACTCAGATTTAGCTTTCATTTCTTTCTTATATGTTTTTACAATTTTCTGGGCATCTTCATAATCTTTTATGATTTCATCTGTCTTTGGATTTCTTAATAGAAGTCTCTCTATTATCCTATTATTAATAATGTGTTCATTAATTATTTCTTCAATATCATTCGGAGTTACCTCTACATAGAGAATGTTATCTGGTTTTATAATTATGATTGGTCCAAACATGTGAAGGTGTTGGCAGCTTCCGTAGTCTACTGAAACTTTTACATTAAGATTTTTTTCTTTTAGTGTTTTTTCCAACATATTACATATGTTCTCAGAACCTTTATTTGAGCAATGTTTTCCTCTACAAACCAATACGCTTATTTCTTTCACTTCACTCATATTATCATAATTTTCATTGTGATTTTAATTTATTATTTATTTAATTTAGAAAAAAAAATAAAAAAGTTGTTTGTTAATTTTAAGACGTAAAAAATATTCAGTCAGTTCCTGCCCATAGACCATGTAGATTACAATATTCTCGCGCCTTAAGGCCAGAAGTATCAGCTACTACGAAAACTGCTTTTGGCTCGTCTCCGGATTTTAAAAATTTTCTTTTATAGCAATCATCTTTACACTGTAACTCAATCCACATTATCCAATGCTCATCTGTCATAGGGTGTGGAGTTCCCATTGAAATTCCAACATCTACGGTAACTTTATTACCGTCAATGTTAATCTTAGGAACATGCTTCTCTCCTTTCCAATCGGCGGTTTTCTCTTCCATCAATTGCATATCCTGACCACAACAAATTTGCGTTGGTGCTCCGGGATTCAAGATTTCTAAAGTTTTTCCACATACATTACATTTCCATATTTCCTTTCTTTGCATTATGTTCACAAAATTTCTATTTTGTTAGGATTTATTAACAATACTCTAATATTTAATAGTTGTTTTTATAAATTCTAGATTTTAGTGCCAATCAGTAGTCTTCACTTTTTTTTCTGAAATAAGGGCGTGGATGATCACACGAGGGGCATTTCCAGTCTTCAGGTAAACTATCCATTTCTACTTCATAGCCACATTCCATGCAGATCCACACAACTTTCTTACCTCGCTTGAAGAAAATGTCATCTCCAATTAACTTTAAGAGTTTTTCATATCTCTCTGAGTGATGCTTTTCTGCTTTCATAATAGCTCGAACCCGGGCGGCAATCTTAGGATATCCTTCTTTTTCCGCAGTGTCGGCAATATCGGGATAAAGTTTTTGCCATTCCAAATCTTCTCCCATCATAGCAGATTTTAGATTTTCTACAGTTGAACCGAAAGTTGTAGGAAACGATGCATCAGGCAGAACTTTCATTTCATCAAATTTCTCTTCCTTCTTGAAGTCTTGGAGCATCTTGTAGAACCAGCTTCCATGTTGTTGCTCTTGATCTGCAGTTTCTAGAAATACTTTAGTTGCTAACACATTTCCTTCTTTTTTAGCGATCTTAGACCAGAACGTGTACCTATTTCTGGCCTGAGACTCACCTACAAATGCAGTATATAATTTTTTTGGGGTTTCTTTCATTTTAAATACCTTTTTTCTTTTACTTATTGAATATCAAAAAATGTAATTACAGTTTAGGTTATATTTTTTTGTGTCCTTAATTAATTTTTTTTTTATAATTAATAGAAAGGAGGATTTTTTCGTGAGAAATCTGTTTTATACAATTATAGTATTCAATGTATTGTAATTTGAAATTCTCCTTCTTCTAAAACCCTAAAAAAGCCAATATTTATTAAATTTAGATTCTTTTCATAATTAATTCTTTAAGAATTGTTCTTAATTAGTTCTTTTAGAACGAAAAAAAAATTAAAATTAAAAAAAAGGTTTTTAAATTGGCAAGTGGAACAGTAAAATGGTTTAATGGCCGAAAAGGCTATGGATTTATAAGTACTGATGATGGAAACGATGTTTTTGTTCATTACTCATCTATTAAGAAAGAGGGTGATGAATTCGCAACTTTAAATGAAAATGACAAGGTTGAATTCGATGTTACTGAAGGTCAAAAAGGGCCTCAAGCGAGCAATGTTGTTGTTACCGAAAGGGCACCTAGAACACGATATTAATTCATTCAGTGTCGGCGGAAGCCGAACAAACCGTATATAAAATTATGGATTGTAAAAAATCAACAAAAATTAATAACATGGGTAGTAAATAATATTTAGTAAAATTCTCTTTTTACAATTGTTATCGAACCTTATATTTTTTTTATTATTATTTTATTTTAATGGTAAATTCAAATTTTGATGAAACTATCAACAATTCTTTTATACAATTATTTCTTTAGATGTATTTGTAAATCAAAATTTATTTTTAATATTATATTTAATAATTAAAATTAAGAAAGAGAATTGGTATCATGATTTATTTAGAAGAAAAGTTTAATCTCATACCGGCCAGTCCGGTAACTCTTGATAAATTTATAGATTTTGCTGAAAAAAATGTTCCAATTTGTGAAAGCCTAGGCACTCGTCTTATAGCAGCATGGTATAGTTATGGCGAGTGGTTTTCTCAAGTTACCCAAGTAATGGAGTTTGATGATTTAGAGGCACTGAAGAGATTCCGTATTAATTCAAGTCAAAACACAAAATGGGGAGAGTATATGGCGCAGCTGGAAGAAATCGCTCCTGAAAGGAAAACCAGACTTTTAGAACCATTAGGGCCTATACAGCCTAAAAGGTTACATAGAGCTATTGAACTTAGTCAAAAAAAACCAATTGGAGTTTGCTTCATAGCCACTCTAGAGGTTGCTCCGGATAAAATGCCTGCATTTCTTGAATTCTTAAAATTAGGATCAGGTCGTAATTCTCCAATATTAGCAAGTTGGCGTCCAATCGGAGGAAGTCCTTCTGAAGTGATTGACCTCTGGAATATGAAATTTCCTCAGGAGGCTTACCAACCTGCTAATAAAAATTTTGACGAACAATTTTATCGGCCACTTCGAGAACTTGCGCCAAAGGAACGTATAACAAGTATATATCTATTACCATATTCACCGCTTAAATAATAGTGAGATATGGTAAAATAGTTAAAAATAGGAATTAAGATAAAGTATTATTTCCGAGTAATAGGATATCTTTTTCTCCGAGACCACATCATCATTCCACCAGTCAAATTTCTGACATCTTGATAACCAGCTTGAGCTAAGAGTCTAGCTGCCATCATTGAACGGGCTCCACTATGACATATTACAACGATTTCATCATCCTTATATTCATCCAGGGCACTTAAATTATTCATTAATTCTCCTAAAGGCTTTAATTGGGCAGATTTAATATGGCCATGTTGTCCATGATACTCTTGAGGTGTTCTAACATCAACTAATATCGCAGGAGGATCATCTGAGTCAAGCCTTTCATACAATTCTTCAGCACTAATATCAGATAATGGATGTGCATTTGATCCTCTCATTTCTTTTCTTGACTTTTTCTTAACAGCGGTGGGGACTTCAACTTCAATCATGGGAATTTTGCCCTTTTCTAACGTAGCAACTAGTTTTCCTTCTTCTTTGCCTAATGAAATTAAATGCACTGCTTCATTTAACTTGGCATAAGCTTCTACACTTGATTTAAATCCTGGATCTGTGGCGTATATTTTTAACTTTTTATTTTCAGGCAAAGTTTCAAGCGCTTTAATCATGGCGTTGAGGGGTCCCGGGCATGCCAACCCACTACAATCTACTTGGACAAATTCTTTACTTTCTGTTGCTTTTTGTTTCACAAATTCTTCCATTATTGGTGCAGAGCCACCACATGCTGCTACTAAATCCTCAGTTTTTGAATTTGCCATTTCATATAGTTTAAATCCTCCTGTGAGCTCATAAACTTCATTAAATCCATGTTGCATTAAAATTCTTGTTGCTAAATAGCTTCTATAACCCACTTCACAATAAACCGCAATAGAGCTTTCTTTGGACAACTCTTTAAGTCTATTTCTTAACTCATTCAAAGGAATATTCAAGCTACCTTCAATTTTTCGTGCCTCGTGTTCCCCTTTAGTTCTCACATCTAATATAATCCCATTGTTATTCTTAAACTCTTCAATGTCATGCCATTGCTTAATCTTTATATCTCCTCGTAAATAATTAGAAGCAACAAATCCAGCCATATTTACAGGATCTTTTGCGGAACCATAGGGTGGAGCATATGTGAGGTCTAACTCTTCTAAGTCAAATACCGTCCCTCCCATTTTAATTATCGTAGATATAACATCTGCTCGTTTTTCAGCTCCAAAACCTCCTACAATTTGAGTACCTAAAACTTTCCCTGAGGGCTCTTCAAACATTAATTTAAGCGCTAAAGGTGCGGCATCAGGATAATATCCCGCATGGTTATTTGGATGAACATAAACTTTGTTATATTTTATATTAGTCCTTTTTAACATTTTTTCAGTTAGCCCCACATTTGCTACTGTAATATCAAAAACTTTTACAACAGAAGCTCCAAGAATCCCTTTATACCCAATTTTTCTTCCAGCAATATTATCTGCAGCTATTCTACCCTGTTTATTAGCAGGACCTGCTAAAGCTATTGCTATTTGGTTTTTAGTTTGATAATGTAATGTCTGTACAACATCCCCCACAGCATAAATATTTGAATCTGAGGTTACCATGTTTTCATTTACAATAATATGTCCTCGTTCACCCAGTTCTAATCCAGCCTCTTTTGCTAGCTTATTCTGAGGTCTAATCCCTACTGATAAAATAACCAAATCTGTTTCTATTATGCGTCCACTTTTAGTTTTGACAAAAGGTTTATTATCCTCGGTTCTTCCGAATGAATCAACTGCATCTTCTAGAACCAAGCACACTCCATTGAGGATCAATTCCTGATGAATAAAATGAGCCATTTCTTTATCAATTGGGGCCATTACTTGGTCTAACATCTCTATGATCTTTACTTTAACTCCTTTTTCTACTAGATTTTCAGCCATCTCTAGTCCTATAAAACCTCCACCGACAACCACTGCATGTTTTATTTTATTGTTATCAATGAAATCTTTGATTTTTACAGCATCTGGAATTGTCCATATTGAATAATGAGGTACATCGTCAAGACCATTAAATGGCGGAATTATTGGTGAAGACCCTGTAGATAGCACTAAATAATCATATTCAAGAGTATATTCTTCTAGCTTAGTTAAATCTCTTACCAGAACTTGTTTTTTTTCATGATTAATAGAAATAACTTCGTTGTTTACTCTCACATCTATGTTAAACCAGCTCTTAAAGCGTCTTGGAGTAAACAATTCAAGTGATCTCTTTTCTTTAATGACATTACCTACATAGTAAGGGAGTCCACAATTTGCAAATGAGACGTAAGGCCCTTTATCTAACATTATGATCTCTATATCTTCTCTCATTCTTCTTAAGCGCGCTGCAGTAGAAGCACCTCCAGCAACCCCTCCAACAATCACTACTTTTTCCATTTTAAATCTTCACAATTAATTATTTATAAGTTATCTTAAAATCATTATTAATTAAGTTAGATTAATTTAATTCGTCTTAAAAACATCATTATTATACTGTTTTGATAATAAATACTATAATTAAAGTTACCATTAAACAGTCTCAAAGGAAGTAAAAA
>Ga0209976_10002685_pt1 | contig 10038 bp, 7 predicted proteins | sample SumtaG_FD_182806 | JGI IMG/M metagenome (GOLD analysis project Ga0209976, IMG submission 182806) | Deep subsurface microbial communities from Indian Ocean to uncover new lineages of life (NeLLi) - Sumatra_00157 metaG (SPAdes) (version 2) | ecosystem: Environmental > Aquatic > Marine > Oceanic >... | reverse complement strand
CCGGCCCATGAATCACCTGAAACTTTCGGACTAAAATTGAAATATCATTCTTTTCTGGAAGTTGCCGAAGCTTTTAAACGATCTAAAATGTCCCATTTTTATAATGTCATAAATTATGACACGGAAACCTTTTCTGAAGCTTCGATTCGAAATGCAAATATGCTTTTATTTTTAACAACAGCACCCATGTTTTTAACGACGGGTTCGAAAAATCCCAAATGAGAGATAAATAGGGTATTATTGACTCAAAGCAAAAAGAGTTTAGAATTCTTTCCATTATTTTTTCTTTACTTGTTTATAGGAAACCATTTTACATAAATTCCTTATCATCCGGGAGATTAACTTGAAAATATCAACGGGGCTAATTCGTGAAATGTGGAACTTCATTCCCCTCTTTAGAAATAGCATTCTAATCCCCCGAAAAGGTTTTTTAAGGGACGATGTTTCCTTGTAGGCCTTACTTAAATAATAACTCAAATCATCAGATGATAAATGGGCATACTTAATAACGGGAACTGACCAGTTGAAATCATTCCAATCCCTAGAGAGCAAAAGATCGTCATTTATTACCTTTTCCATCAGTTTTGTCCCGGGAAATGGGGTTAGCAAGGAATAGGAGAGTAGATGTATATCCAAATTTTTCGCAATTTCGATGGTTGATTCGATATCTTGCTTTGTATCCTCGAGGGTAGCACCTATAATGATGTTTCCTTGGATAATATAACCAAGATCGTGAAGGATCCTTAATGCGGACTTAATCTGTTTGAATTTAAGTCGTTTGTTGAGTTTTTCCAATGTTCGATCGGAAAAACTTTCCAGTCCTAAAAACAAATAAATAAATCCCGCATCTGCCATCTTCTTTAAAACTTCGGGGTATTTAACGATCGTATCAACACGGATTTGGGCCATGAAGTACTTTTTGATACCTTTATTGATTATTGCATCACATAACGCCATAACGAATTTTCGATCGACGAAGAAATTATCATCAACAATGAAAATAATACAAGCACGATTTTTAATCTCATTCGATTTTAATTCTTTAATGATATGTTGGATTTTACGTCTTCGGTATGAATTTTTATAGAAATGATGTATACAGCAAAAATTACAAGTAAAAGGACAGCCTCGACTGGTTTCGATGCAGTCAACGGGAAAGCCAAAGAAATTATATGTTGCTTTTGCCTCTGCTGATCGAATGTGACGGACAGGTAAACGACTGTGTTTCAGATCCATCAATTTACGATCAGGATTGTGGATCTGTTTTCCGTCTTGCTTGTACGATAATCCGGGGATCCCAATGGGACTTTTATTTTGGATCAGTTCCCGAAAGGTGTTTTCACCCTCAGCTCTGACTACAATATCTACCGAGTTTAAATTAAGTGTTTCAACAGGAGCCAGTGTTGGGTGCCATCCACCAAGAACCGTTAGGGATCCGTGACTCTTAGCAATACTGGCAATCCTCCCCGCAATATATATCTGAGAACTATAATTACAACTTATTCCGACGTAATCTGGTTGGAACTGCTTAATAGTTTTATCGATAACTTTCAGACTTACTGAATATAGACGATTATCGATAATACGGACGTTAGCGATGTCCATTATATTCGCAGCTATGCATTCTAATCCCAACGGAGGAATGATTATACTTTCCTGAGGTCCGTGACTGTAGAAATCGAGATATTTCGGACATATGAGTAAAACGCGCAAATTTGAGTAATCACCTTTACAAAGTATCACCGAAAAGCAAATTAAGATTCCATTTCATTATATAATATAGCTTTTAATTTTTTTTATGTTTAAACTTTTTCTACATTAAAATTTTTTGTCGAAAAAATCTAAAATGACTAGTTGGAGATATTCCAGATAATATAAAAATTTATATTATGCTTAAAAACGGTTTTCACCAAAAAAAATCAATTCAATATGAAAAAATTCAAAAAGCAATAATACTAAATAATTATTTAATCATCAAATTTATAACCAAGATATTGAAATATTATCTAAATTATTATCTAAATGCAAAACTTGTTTAATATTTCACTGGAAGAGGAGCGTTTAAGACATGAAAAATCATAATAGACTTAAAAAATTAAAAATAATTTTAATTTTAGTCTTTATTACTTCCTTTTTCCTAGTTTCATTAATTTACATGTTTTTAAGGGATGTTCCGGTTTTACTTTCTTTATTTGAGAAATATTTTACTTCACGTAATTCATTTTTTTTCCCGTTTATACCTAATATTAACATTTTATGGTTTATACCTGAAAAATATCAAATATTCCCTCTAAGCATTGGTCAGTTGATTGATATTTTGATTATTATCAACATTATTTCTTACATTGATTCTAGTTTTTATCATTACGTTAAAAATATATGCTTAAATAATGAATCTCTAACATTCACTTTTTTAGATCTATATACTTTTGGAAACAATGGAGAATTACGAACACAGTCCCAAGACCCTAATATTATAGCAGGATTAGAGGATCGGTCAAAGTTCGATAATAGCCTTTTAAATATCAAAATTAGAAAAAAATGGAATTTGAAAAAGAGAATTGATAGTTTTTGTCACTATTGTGGAAAAAAGAAAGGTTGTATCAGCATTATCAAGCACAAAAAATTCAATTTAACATTTTACAACCTTTATATATTTCTACGAGATTTTTATTATAATTCTGCTTTTAAAATATTCTCGATTTTTCGTTTAAAAAATCGTTATTTTCCTCTCAACATAAATGTTTCTACTACTATTGACGAATTGTTCCAACGGGAGGAGACTGAAATGAAAAAAATTTGTATATCTTTCGATTTTGAAATGATATTACCATTCAAATCATTAAATAATTAAATTCTAAAAAGAAATTCGAAAAAAAAAGTAATGTGAATTATATGGAATGGAAAAAGGATATTGAAGAGATGTATGGAAAAATCACGGATCAAGTTCCTGAAGGGTTTCGTGCATCTGTTAAACCAATGCTGCGCGAAGCTGCTGAAAAAACAGCACGGCTTAGAAACTCTGGTTTTGTAAGTAGGGACGATTTATTATCCGCGCTATTTGAGATAACACCTGAGCCATTTAAGCCAACAGTTGTTCAAGATTTGACAAAATTAGGAATTGATACTGATCGTTATGTGAAATTATCCGAAGCTAGAAAAGCGTATGCCCGAACATGGGATGAAGTTGGTGGTGCTTGGGCTCCTGGAGTCTATCATTTTACTATGTATCTAACAGATCGATGCAACCAGAAATGTATCCACTGTGCAGCAGAATTGATGGGAAAACGTCCAGAATTATCCACAGAACAATGGATTCAAATTCTTGAGAATGTAGAGCAAACATTACGAAAACAGAATCGTAGAGGGTGCTATATTTGGTTTGGTGGAGAACCTACTCTTCGAAAGGATCTTAAGGAATTAATAAGCTATGCAGGGGAAAAGGGTTATTATCAAGCTATTTCAACAAATGGAATACTTTTCAATGACGAACTAGCGAAACTATGTGCGGACGTTAAGATGCATCATGTCTTCATTAGTTATGACAGTGTGTCTTCCGAGCGTGCAGCAAAAATAAGAGGGTATCCCAAAGCTAAAGAAGCTGCTGAAAAAGCAATTAAATTAGCGTTAGACTATGGACACTTAGTAATTTGCACAGCAACAGTACAAGAAGCGAATTTTGATGAACTAGAAGAAATAAAGCAGAATTTGGCATCCATGGGGGCTTTACCATATTTCAGAGCTGTCATCAAACAAAGAACTGCTGAGAAAAACTGGAATGATATTGGATTGAATTTTGATCAATACCGGCAGTTTTATGATTTCAAGTTTAAGCATGTTGTTGATGCTGTAAGGAAAGGAGAAGCAGCATTCTTAAATAAAGTTTACACATATGATATGGTTCCTTTTATGGAATGTCCGCGCACAATTGAGGAAAAAACTGCGTTAGAATGGGGAGTAGGATGTCAAGCTTGTCGTTCAGTTTCGGGTATTGATGTTAATGGTGATTTCTTCCCATGTGACTATCCTTCTCAATTAACTTTGGGTAATGTTTTAGAGCAAAATTTTGAAGAAATTATGGAATCTGACATGTTTAAGGCTATTAGGGATAGAAAAATAAAAGGAAGATGCTCAACTTGCCATCATCTAGAGATGTGTGGTGGAGGTTGTAGAGTGCATGCGGAAAATGAAACTGGTGATTTTTTGGCTGCTCTTCCTTTTTGTTGGCATGATGATGACCACGAACATGAAGATTGTATTTAAAGGTGAAGACCTATGGAATGGGAAAAGGAGACGCAAATTTTATTTGGCAGAATAGTGGAACAAATGCCACAAGGATTTCGACCTTCTGTGGAACCATTGATTGTAGAGGCTGCAGAAAAAAGATGTCTTGAACGAAATGGTGCTTATATTAATGATGCTGATGTGATTACTGGCATTTTTGATATTATTCCTGAGGCTTTTAAATCAATTATGGTTGAAGATTTGACAAAATTAGGAATTGATGTTGAACGTTATATAGAACTAAAGGAAATTAAGGATCGGCTAAAGGTTTCATGGCAAAAACTAGAAAGAGGATTTCATCCTGGGAATATACATTTTGCTATGTATTTGACCGATAAATGTAATCAAAAATGTATTCACTGTGCTGCGGATGATCAAGTACCACGGTCTGAATTATCAGTAGAAGAATGGTGCCATATACTGGAAAATGTTGAAACAGGCTTGCGAAAACAAGGAAGACATGCTTGTTTCGTCTGGTTCGGTGGTGAACCTACTTTACGAAAAGATATTGGTGAGATCATGAAATTTTGTAAAGATAAGGATTATATTCACGCCCTTATTACCAATGGTGTAAGATTCGATGAGAAATTCGCAAAAATGTGTAAAGATAACAATATAAGTCATATATTTGTTAGTTTTGACAGTTCCGATCCTAAGAAAAATGATGAAATTCGCGGGTTTCCCAATTCCTTAGATTATGCTAAGAATGCTATAGATATATGTTTGAAATATGGGATTTTTGTATGTTCATCAATTACTATTATGAAACAAAACATTGATGAGTTAGAAGAACTTAAAACCGTATCAGAAAAATGGGGTTCACAACCATATTTTAGATGTGTGGTCAAGCAAAATCGAGCTGCTGAATTTTGGGGTGAAATTGGCCTTAGTTCGGAAGAATATAAGAAAATGTATGATTTTAAATATAAACATGCTATTGATACGATAAAAAAAGGTAAAGCTGGCACTTTACCTGCTTATGAAATTTATGACATGGTACCTTTTATGGAACAACCTGCAGATGATAAGGAAATGGCAGCAATTGAATGGGGTGTGGGATGCTTGGCTTGTAGAACGATGATGGGTATTGGTATAGATGGAACAATATTCCCTGCGGGATATCCTACAACATTGACCCTTGGAAACGCATTAAAGGATGATTTTGAAGATGTGTTAAATTCCCAGCTCTATAAAGATATTCGTGATAGGAAAAAGATTAAGGGGAAATGTGCTTCTTGCCATCATCTAAAATATTGCGGTGGAGGGTGTCGCGTAACTGCAGAATACATAACTGGTGACTTCTTTGGATCTTTTCCCTTCTGTTGGCATGAAAATGATCATGAACACGAAGTTGATATTTCTCAAAAAGAAGAAATCGAATTAATTGAATAAAACAAGATTGATATAGATTAAGAGTGATTAAATTGCGTGTGCTAATATTTTCTGGGAGTAGAGAAATAGTCCACGTAATGGTGCCGCCTATAGGAGAAGCTTATCTTGCAGCTTACCTTATTAGTCAAGGACATGATGTAAAATTACTTGATTTAACTCTAAGTGATGATTATAAGAATGATATTACAAAGGCTATTGATAATTTTAATCCTCAACTTATTGGGATTTCGATTCGCAATGTTGACTCAACAACCTACCCTGGAAATTTATTTTTTTATCTTCCAGTAAAAAATGTCATTCAATATATAAAACAACTTGTAGAACCGAGGATTCCAATAATCTTGGGTGGTCCTGGCTTTTCAATTTTTTCAGAGGAAATACTTAAAGACTTAAACCACAATCTCGGAGTTGTTGGTGAAGGTGAATATGTATTTGCAGAAATTTTAAAATATATTGAGAATAAGGACGATCCAAGAAAAATCGAAAAAGGTGTTTGTTTCTTAGATAATAATGGCGAATATCATCAAAGACCACCATGGCGTGTTGAAAATTTAGATGACCTACCATTTCCTACGCGTGAATTATTGGAAAATGATGCTTATCTTATAGATCCTATGAATAAAGCTGGCCCTACATGGGGGAATATCCAAACTAAACGTGGTTGCCCCATGAATTGCATTTATTGCAGTTATAGATATATTGAAGGGTCAAATCCTCGGTACAGGTCTCCAAAAAGTATAGCTGAGGAGCTTGAGTTAATGGTAAACAACTATAATATTAAAAATTTGTTTATTGTAGATAGTCTCTTCAATTTAGACTATGAAAATGTAAAACAAATTTGCAATGAAATAATAAAATGCAAAATAGATGTAAATTGGGCAGCTAACTATGGCCCAAGTAAGATTTTTACTGATTTACTGCCTCTCATGAAAGATAGCGGTGCTATACATCTCGCTACAGGGATTGAATCCTTATCAGAAGAGATGTTGAAAAGTATGAATAAAAATCGATCCCCGGATGATGCTATTCTACATTCAAAAAAATGTGTTGAACTGGGAATTGAACAACTAATTCATATTATTGTAGGAAGTCCCGGGGAAACTCTTGAAACAGTTCGAGCCTCTCTTGACAGACTAGAAACTATAAAGAGTTATAGGGGAAACATATGGCAAGGTGATGGAGATGTTATTGTCTTTGTTGGAATGAGAATTTATCCTCATACACCCCTTCAGACTATAGCTGAACAAGAAGGAGTAATACAGAAAGGGCAAAATTTGCTTAAACCTAAATTTTATATTTCTCCAAACATCAAAGAAGTCGACTTATTTCAAGTCGTAAGAGAATATGGTCAAACAAATCCAAGATGGATGATGCCTGGACTTGGTTTCAATAATCCAGAAGGATTCGCTGAACTAAGTAATATTCAATTTGCTAAATATTTACAATAAAAAAAAAAATAAAAAAAATAAATTAAGGTATGAATTATGAAAGAAGAACAAATAGGGTGTGGCGTGTCTCTACGTGAAGCAATGCCACTTGGAAAGGAAACTCCTTTGGGATTCATCAAGAAGTTAGGGGAAGACGGACTTTCAGGAGAGCTGGGCGATGTATGCTATTATGCGAGTTTTAACTGCAACTTGAACTGCTATATGTGCCTTGTAAAACACATGAAAGGTCGAGAAATTCCTTCCATGTCCTTGGAGCAAGTAAAAGAAGGATTTAAGGATGTTAAAGTTTTGTTCCACCTTGGTGGAGAACCTTGGGTATCGAAACAAATGATGGACATAGTGGAATATTTCGATGCTAAAGGAGTTAATCAGATAATGTCGACAAATGGAACAATGATTACCGAATCAATAGCCGAGCGACTGGCAGCGTTACAAAACTTTGTCAACATTCAAGTATCATTGAATGCACCTGATGAGCTAGATGGAAAAATTCGGGGTGCTCCAAAAGCCTTTGAAAAGTCTATTGAGGGTATTAAAATGCTTGTTAATGCTGGTTTGTCAACCTGGATTCATTGCACAATAGTTAATGAAAATATTGATGTTTTAGCCGATATGGTTAAACTTGGCGCGGATCTAGGCGTGGGTGCTGTCAATTTCATCTATGGGCATGTAATAACTGAAGAAGAAGTTAAAGAATCCAAAGTCCTTATGAAGAAATGGATCGGTGAAGACGTAGAGATTGGAGGTTATGTGGGAGAATTGGGTTATTCTGAAGAACAATTAATCAACAACATCAATGCTGCTAAAGAGGCAGGGAAGGAAACTGGCGTTCAAGTAATGTTTTTCTCAAAACTTTTTGGTGATAATCCGGAAATATATTGGCGTGGAACGTTACGCGAGCAAGAACAACCGATCTGTCAATTGACCTTAATGCCACCGATGACACCAAATGTTGGACCAGATGGTTCAGTATACAACTGCCCGTATATAGTTAAAAGTTTTGGCAATCTTAATGAGATGTCTCTTAAAGAAATATGGGATTCCGAAACTATTCGGAATTTTCGCAAGGGGATGATCAATGATAAGCTATTACCAATATGCACACGCTGTCCATGTAGTGACATTATCGATGTATCTACATCTACAAAACATGAATTATTAGATATAACAAAATGGACTGAGTATCTCAAAAAGTTAACTAAAGAATTCAATGATTTGCCAGAGATTCCACCGCTTTTGAACGCTGTTGAACCAACAATCTTCCAGTATAATTTGAATGATCATCCAGAGCTGAACTTCTGGCACACTTTTGATAAAAATGGCATTCGAATTGGTATGGGGGAAAATTCTGAAGATAATGATTATATTAAACTCATCCACAAGGCTGACTTTGAGATAGTAAGGAAAGTATTTTCAGGTGAACAAAACCCCGTCCAAGCAACCATGGCAGGACTTTACATTGTTGATGGAGATATGGCTAAATTAATGGCTTGTGCCCCATTTTTGCCGTTACAAGTAAAAGCTCATGAAAAAGTAATACAAAATTGAAATAAATTAATTTTTTTTTAATAAATATATAAAAATCAATAAAAAAGGAAAAAAGAGGTTGAGAAAGATGGAATGGCAACCAGAAGTAAAGGAACTATATGATAAACTGGTTTTAAAAATGCCAGAAATGGTTAAACCCGTTATAGCACCTGAACTCTTCAAAAATGCTGAAAAAAAATGCGAAGAACGATCAGGCAAACATGTGTCTGAATATGATCTCATTGTAGCATTATTTGAGATAACACCAACTGCATTTCAACCAATTGTAATGGAGGATCTAAAAACATTTGGAGTTGATTACGATAGGTATCTATCGAAAATAGAGTCAGATTTCAAATGTAAGAATGATTTAGACCAGATGGTTAAAGATTTCGCAATGATCTGTGAGTTCACAGGCGTTAAATTTAATGAGAATACAACTTGGAAAGCTTTCAATGCCTACAAGGAATTTTTTTCAGGCGCCCCTGTTTCAATTAGAACTACGACCAAACCGGTTGAGAAAAGAGATGTTGCACTAAGATATGTAGAATTTTTTATGCCACATAATCCAGACCCATATACAAGAGCTATTAATGAGGGATTACTTGAAAAAGATGATCACCCGATTCATGAAATGTATAAAGAGGCCATGGATACTTTTCAAATGATGGGTTATGGGGTTGATGTGGACGCGAGTACTGGATTTTCGAAAATTTGGCCGTTTATCGTCCCTGGTTCAATTGAGCCTATATTTTCAATGAAATCAGCTCCAGAAAGTATGAAAAAATACAGAGATTACTTTATTAAGCATGATTTAACAGCTTTCAGCCTGTTTGCTTTTGATTTTCTACATAAAACTACCAACATATATTTCATGCTAAAACGACCACCAAAGGCAACCTATGAAAATTGTGTAGCACTTGTAGAAGAATTAGGATTTGAAGCGGCATCTAAAGAGGCAATGGAAGGATGTCTGAAAGCAGCTCATCTAAACTATACATTTAGCTGGGATTCAGAAAAAATTGAGCGTCTTTGTTTTGGGATGGGAGTCGATACTCCCGAAGAGGTTCCAGTTCATTTTCATCCTTTAATGAAAGAGTTTATCGAAAAAACTCCGCTCCAAAGCGATTCACGCAAATTTATCTGGGGAGTAACTTTCTCACCGAACGGGTTTTATTATAAGATCGAAAATGATTATAATGGAACTATGGTAGATTTTATAGGAATGGGTTGCAAAGCCGGACTTGATTCTTATAAGTGATAAAAAACCAAATCAAAAAAACAATCCAAGTGAGACATAAGAAAAATATGAATGAGAATTTCTTATTTACGGATGTAGGAATCGATTCAATAGGATTTTACGCCCCAAGATACTATATAGATTTAC
>Ga0209976_10002683_pt1 | contig 10051 bp, 7 predicted proteins | sample SumtaG_FD_182806 | JGI IMG/M metagenome (GOLD analysis project Ga0209976, IMG submission 182806) | Deep subsurface microbial communities from Indian Ocean to uncover new lineages of life (NeLLi) - Sumatra_00157 metaG (SPAdes) (version 2) | ecosystem: Environmental > Aquatic > Marine > Oceanic >... | reverse complement strand
TAGCTGGTTACGGTGTTCCTCTTGATCGCGCACAGATGATTGTCATGCAAGCTGATATTGCTCTTCAGGAAGTGCAGGATAACAGTAACTCATCAGTCTATGACTTAAATGTAATACCGGATATGCAATGACACAGATATCTGTAGGTAATGGCTGGTATGAGGACTATTCGTTAACGGTTAGTTCTCAGCAGTGTTCTAATTGGTGGCCGAGTGTTGTTGAAACACAGGGTCTGACTCAGGTATCCCTACGTCCAACACCGGGTAGTGTTCCGGTAATTGATACTGGTGATAGTGAGTTTGGTAGAGGTCTTATTGAGTTCAAGGACAAGATGTATGTAGTCCAGAACACTACGTTATACCTGATCGACCGGACTCTCTCAGAGGCAGGTGAACCTATATTTAGTAGTACGGCTCTTGGTACGATTGAAGGCACTTCACGAGTCTTCATGGCTAAGAATGGAGCTGGTCTAGCCCAAATATGTATTGTTGTGCCGGGACAGTTTCTCTATATCTATGACGAAGAAAATGGCGTTCAGGATATAGGTAGTATATTTCTGGATGCCTATGATGGACTGGTTGGATTAACATTGCCAAACGCAGTCGTCTATCTTGACAGTTACTTTGTATTTACAAACTCGCGTTACATATTTGCATCCAATGTTAATGATGGCACAAGCTATAATGGGCTGTCGTTTGGATCTGCTGAGATGGACCCTGATAAGATCGTTGTACCCTTCGTATATAGGAACCAACTGTATGTCTTTGGTACTGAGGTCACGGAGGTCTATGACAATGTAGGTGCATCTCCATTTCCATTCCTACGCAACGATGGTTATGTTATCGACAAGGGTACAAAGAGCCCTTTTGCAATCCTTGAGTGTGAGGAATCATTCTTCTTTGTAGGTGCCTCTAGGGATGAATTGGCCGCAGTATGGCGTATAGAAGGTGACTCCCCTGTAAAGGTATCTACTCCCCCAATCGACAGGTTACTAGAGGCATTGACACCGGAACAACTTACAGAAGTTTTTCTGAATTCTGTTGGTACTGAGGGGAGTTGTTTCTCGGTTATTTCAATGCCCGATAGAACACTGGGTTATGACGCATTGGCATCTAAACTTCAAGGGGGAAATATATGGCATGAGCATACTAGCTTTACACATGGTTCACCCTCTGCGTGGTGTGTATCGCATGTCTTAAAGGTCTACGATGATCTATACACGTTGCAGCAGTTTAATGGAAAAATAGGTCGTCTTAGTCTTGATGAGTTTGAAGAGTTTGGATCTCCTATACTGAGAGTATTCTCATCACCCACAGTCTTTGCTGACGGTGATCCTATCTATGTTGATGAGATTGAGGTCACCATTGAATCTGGTACATCGCCCTTGGGTGAGGATTTACTGCTTACGCTATCGACTTCTCAGGATGGTGGTAAGACATGGGGCAATCAACGTCCAAGAAATATTGGAACACAGGGTGATACACGTCAGCGTCTTGTCTGGCGAAGATTTGGACGCTTCAACCGCATGTTTAATTTCAGACTCCAGTTCTCTGGTAATGCCAAGTTGGTCATTGCTAGGGTAGACGTGGCGTTTGGTGGTGGGTTGGGAGTAACTGATGCCTGATACGATAGTAAGACCGGGGCGAAAACTGCCGTTCACTGAGAATTCACGTATCCGTGAAGCTGGACCCACCAATCTAAATCAGCACGCAGATAACTGGACTCGACTTATTACAGGTCGCGTGAATGACTTATCCACTCACAATGTCACGCAAGGTAACAGGATTTCTGTGTGTACTCTTGCTGACCTACCTGCACCTGTAAACAACGTGATCACGCTGGAAGCTGAGACTCTCTATGAGGTATGTGGTCCTACTTTAGACATAGGTAACAATCAGATCGTCTTTGGTTTTGATAGTTGGCTGATAGGTCAGAGAAAGTTCCTCACTGAAATGGTGGGCAATACCGAGGTGCCTCTGCTTGTCACGAATGGCTCATCGGCTATGAAGATTGATGATATTGCAGTCAGACAAAATGGCAGTGGTAATCTGGCCTATCTTGATAGCACGATTACAGATCAAGCTAACCGCTTTAGGGATGTAATCTTCTTTGGTGGCAATATTGTGGGTGTTGATGGCCTTGGAATGCTATTTCAGGCTTGTGTCTTCGATGAAGGCGTACAGGTCATTCAGGATGGTTCTGGTGGCGTAGATATTGTTCAGAACGAAGGTGGTTCACTGATGGTGGCTCGACCGGGCTTTACACCAAGAGACGGTATCTTTAAGTTTGAATCAGGCTCTATGACAAGGACCGTCTTGATAAGTGAGACGGCTATTCAGCTTGCGAATGCCTCTATTGGAATTAATATTGAGGATGGGGCTACGATCATTGAACAATTCTCTATGGCCCAGATGGTCCCTACGGTATTTGGTACTGGTGGGACAATTATACAGGTCGGTAACCCAAATATTGTAGGTGTTGGCACAATCACAGGATCATCACCAACACTTCTTGGGCCTAACGATAGTTTTCTGGCTTGTCAGCCTACAGAGTTTGAGTCCATAGCTGCAACAGGTGGTACTGATATACGGGGTATTACTCAAGATGGCCTTGGTAATTTGATTGTTTCAGATACTGGGACCGATACAATCTTCAGGTATGACGGTATTAGCAATACACCAAATGGTAGCATTGCAGCCCCATCAACTAATGTAGGTGCGCTGGCGTGGAGTAAAAGGAATTTGTACTCTGTAGATACAGGCACAAACTTGATTTATCAGCATAATGGTTTCACCACTACAACCTCTAGCATATCGGCTCCTGCTAGTAATCCATCTGGCATTGCATTTGTTGGCAACAACCTGGTTAGCACAGATAGTGTTACTAATCTTATTTATATCCATGAAGGATTCAGCACGACAATAACAACTAGTTTTGCCTCTCCTGCGACAACTACACGGGGACTTGCTTTTGATGGCGTTAATCTCATCATTGGTGATGCGGAGGGCGATACAGTTTATGTTATGCGCGGTATTACTTCTGAGGTGCAGTATAGTTTCACAAGTGCTGCCATATTCCAGCAGGATATCTGGGTAACTCTAGATAGGGATGAGACATCTGTTGGTTTTGTTCTTACGAACAGTCAAGACAATGAGATTGTTATCTATTCACACCCAGTAACCTTTGACCATTCATCGTCAAGTTGGGATTTAATGGATAATGCTGGAGTTATTGAGTCTTCAGATCGAGGTGGTACACAGTTTTCTTCTACCACAAGAAGAAACGTCACCCTTACTCAGTTTGTATGGACTGATATTGCGGTTCAGGACATTGCTTATGGCTGCTTTTCTGAGTTTGAGAAAATGGCGATGTTTGATGAGCTAAGCGGTGAGATTATATGGTTATCAACTCGAACTCGTGGACGAGTAATTAGCGGGCAGTTATCATTTTCACGTGGTGCATCAACGAATGACTATGAGTATGAATTGGCTATAGTCATTAATGATGTTGTGCAGGATGACAGTATTGCCCTGGGTGCACTGGTAACTAGTGCTGCTGTAGTGACCTTTAATACATTACCTATTTCAAGAGACTTAGGGGTAGGAGATAGGGTAAAATTGCAGATGCGAAAACTTGATACTGGAACCGGATCAGACCCTGATATCGGTTCTTCAAAATTAGCGATTACGTAGGAGCCAAGGATGGCAGAGCAAGCATTAAGTAGCATGGATGTATCGCGGGATCAAATCATTGACCTTCAACAGGCAATAGTAGATACCTGCGAACCTTTCGATATCGATAGTGGGTTGACCCACCATTTTGCTCCCGGTTGCTATGGGCGTGAACTCTTCATGCCTAAAGATAGTGTGGTTGTTGGCAAGATACACAAACATGCACATCTAAACGTATTACTCGAAGGTACTGTAAGTGTTGTCACAGAATTTGGTGATGAGACATTCAGCGCACCTAAAGTATGGGTTAGTGAACCCGGAACCAAACGAGCCGTCTATAACCATACCGATGTACGGTGGATTACATTTCACCCTACAGAAGAGACTGATATCGAGAAGATTGAAGATGAGGTCATTGCACCAGACTTTGATTCACTGGATATCTTTCTAGAGAATAAAGCTAAGAAGTTAATAGGAGGTGTCAAGTGACATGGGCATATATAGGGGCAGCCGGAGTAAGCGTTGCTGGTGGTCTTCTTGGGAAGCCATCTGAGTCTCAATCAGGTATGACTAAAAGCCAGAAGCAGTACGTTAAGCAGCAGAACTGGTGGACACGTAGGCGACAGGCCACAAGTATTAAAGACCGTGGCCAACAGATGCTAGAGAACCAAATGCTTGGTGGTAACGCTCTCCTTGATATTACCCAGTCAAACATACGACCTAGAGCCGATCTAATCAACCAAGGCTTTGGTACTGCTGCGTCCAGATTACAGGGTGGTTTGACAGCTAGTACCAATCGCTTGTATGGCGGTGAGGTAGATCAATCTTATATGGGTCCTCGTGATCTTACTCCAGATTTCTCTCACCTTGAGGACGTAAAGATGCCTGACTTTGATATTTCTCGTATTGAGGAATGGATGCCTCCTGATGAGGAACGGAAGACACAAGATTATCTATTGCAGTATGGCGAAGCACCACCTCCGGGGATGTTCAGTGAAAAGCCAGACTCCAAAGATACTTTGGCTAACTATGGAAAGAAGGGATAAATTATGCCTATAAGTGGAATTGCAGGACAGGTTGGTGCGTTACGTAAGCGTTTTGGAGCACCCGGAGGTGATGTGGCGACTGGTGGTCTGACTGGTGGGCAGGGATATGATCCTATTTCAACTGTAATGAAAGATGGGAGGTCAGGTATTGACCCTGCTACTGGAGTTCCTTATGGCTCTAGTTATTCGCAAGCCGGTGCTGGTCCCTATGGAGGGGCTCAAGATTTTACTGCTGGTGGGCCTTATGAAAGGGCTGTAGCAGATGCAAGCGCTCTCCAGGCGAGGGTTACTGCCCCTATTACTGGTGCACAACAGGCACAGAGAGACCAGAGACGCGGTAATTACGCCCGGACGCAGCCTGGACTTAATCAAGTGCCAGCAACTCAGCGACCTGTTAACGTACCCGGAGGTGGTTTAGGAACTGGCGGTGATGTTGCTACTGGTGGGCTTACAGGCGGTCTTAGACCACAACCTCAGTTTTCCGGTGTTAATGCTACAACAGTTAGCCCTGGACCAGAGGTAGAACAAATAGGACTTGACTACAAGAATGGTCTTATAACTTTCGAAGAAGCAAATGCTCGTTATGCTGCCCTTGATACAGGTGGTGGGTTCACACCTGCTCCTGGCTCTGTAGACCTTTCAACTACTGGTGGTCTATCAGGTCAGACTGATTACTCGCAAGCCTTTGGGAACGTACCCGGCGCTGTAACGCCCGCTACAGACCTGTCTGGTGTCTATACCAACCAACTAGGTAGAGAGCCTGATCAAGAAGGCATGGCGTGGTATCAAGGTAAGATTGATAGAGGTGAAATGACCTTTGATCAAGCAAGACAGGCCATCATTAAGTCGGAAGAGGGCCGTGGCTACAATACACCTCGGGAACAGTATATTGCTGATGCCTACATGAAAGAATTTGGGCGAGAGCCTGACCCTCAAGGCATGGACTTCTATCTAAACAACCCTGATCAGTTAGCTAATCTTGGTGGTACGCTCGACCAATCTCAAGAGGCATATGATACAGGCACAGCTAGTAATCTTGGTGTGGTGGATAAAGTAACCCAACAAATAGAGGATAAGTATGGTGAGGCTACAGGTGCTACAGAGACCTATGGTGAGACAGCCTACGATGCCCTTAAGACATCCGCAGAAGAATCAGCAGAGCCACTAGACCCTTATAGCGAGGCTGGGCAAGAAGCATTGAATATGATCAATGATCTGAGCGGTATTAATGGTCCAGAAGCACAGCAAGCGGCTATGGATGCCTACCGCTCCAGTCCAGCACTGGCTGCTAAATTGAAACAGTCTGAAGATATGATGACACGTATGGCTGCTGCAACCGGTCAGTTGGGTGGTGGTAATCTATTGAAAGGACTGCAAGAGAGTGCACTCACCCTTCATGATCTGGACTTCCAGAACTATATGGACCAGTTGGGTGGAATAGCGGAAGGTGGTCTGACTGCTGGATCTCAGTTGGCTAACTTGAAGAGTCAGTATGGTCGAGATGTTGCTGGAGTTGCTGGACAGATAGCTGGACTTGATGTCAACTCAGCTCAGTGGGCAGGTACTGGTATCAGTAATGCTCAACTAGAGTCAGCCTTCCAGACAGGTCAATGGGAACAGGATGCTGCGTGGCAACAAGCTCAACTGGATGTAATGCAGACGAATAAACTTGATGGTCTGCTGGAGTCATCAGAGAATAAGTTGATGGAGATTATAAGTGGTACCTTGACTAGTATCACAGCGACTCAAGCCATGAACTTGAAGTTCCTGATTAGTATTGACTCCCAGCTTGCCAGTGATCTGGTTGGCACGTTTGGTAGTGGGTCTTCATCTACGGGTGCTTGGGACCCAGTAACAGTACAGGTGGATGCTATGAAAATCATTGATGGCCTCACTAATAAAAAGGAAGGAGATTAATTATGGGTTTGGTTTTAGATTTTAGTGGTCAACCTAGTGGTAATCCGCTAGAGATTGAGAAATTAAAGCAACAACTTAGAACGTCACAGCTTGCTGGGCAGACAACGCAGGAAGAACTGGATAAAGAAATGGGTGCTTCTTTATCTGAGACTTATGTGGGTGCAGCTAGACTATGGACAGATGATGACTTCTCTAGCAGTTTAACCCTGCTTGAAGATGAGAGAAATCGCAGACGTGAACTTGGCTATGAGACACCTAAACTGGATGGCACTATCAATGCCCTCAATGAGGGTAGTGGCTTTAGTGACTATAAGGATTCCCTGTTTACTGAAGCTAGAACTGCTTTAACAATGAATACGGTTTTAGATAACCGCGCCAATAGAACTATGTTGGGGATGGATTTTACCAAGGCTCAACAGCTTAAAGAAGAAACAGAGAAGACAGACCTGAAGCAGAAACAGGCCGATGCTAAAGCTGCTGCAAACAAGTTAAAAACTGATGCGGATGCAAGTATACGTGATCAAGAAAAGCACGATATAGACATGAAGAATGCAAATCAGGATTTGGCAGATGCTGTAGCGCTTGCACAAGCTAATGAACTGGAAAAGCAAGGTAAGTTAGATGAAGCGGCGGCTGAACAAATCGAAGAGAGTGCCCAAACCTACAAGCGGTATCTAGATTATCAAGGACCGCTAGCTGCTATTAAGGATCTGTTAGATAGAGGTGCGGGTGGTGATCTGGGTAAGAAGGGTCGTGAAGGTTTTGATTTATACATCACAGGGTCATCTAGATACTTCGTAGACTATGGTGAACCTACTGCGGGAGATGAAACAGTCCCCCGTTTTGGTGAGTATATAGATAGAAATTTAGCTCCTATATATCAAGCAGAGTTAGCTGCTCTTAGGACTGCTGTAACACCTATGATTGCAGAAAAACCTGAAGTAACAGGTATGTTAAAACCAATGTCAGATACTGATGTTGAGATAGGTAAGATTATTGTAGCTGGTGGTGATCCCAATTTAGGTCCAAGGCAGATGTATGACTGGCTTCACCGATTGGATCAAGGTTATCTGAGATTGGCCGATGATGCTTATGTCAGAATGAAACAGGCTGGACTTAAGGGTATAAAAAAGAGTATCTACCCGTCACCGGAGCAGCCGGGTGGCTATCGTGTTGCTTCTGGGAAGGTACGCACAAAGAGAATTACAATAGAAGAATTCAGAAATCTAAGCGATGAAGAACAGATAGCTTATAACGCTCAACTTGACTTAGAAGAGTCGGAGGAATGGTATGCCCAGTGAACAAGAACTAGCGTACGAAAGACGGCTAAGGGAGGAACAGCATATGAGTCCTTCACCCGCGCCTCAGCAGGGTGGCTTTAATCCATTGGACTACGAGCCGATGACGATGACGAGAGATATTCTCGCTGGCTTTGGCACTGATATGCTTCGGGGTGGTGTCCAGTTTGCGGGCAATGTCGCTACCATGGCTGGCACTAGAGTTGGTGAAACAGTAGCAGCTATAGCCGGTGGCTCTATGACGGGTGCTATTGATCCTGAGCTATCTGGACTTGATGAAAACCTAGATAGGTTCAATCAAGCCTTCAATGAGATGGTACCCAGTTATACGCCGCGTACAGAGGGTGGTAAGTTAATATTGAATGCTGTCTACGGCGGTATTGCTGAACTGACAACTTGGATATATGGCACAGAAGACCCTGCTGGAAAGGCAAGAGAGATTGCTTCTAGGTACACCGATGATCCCTATCTACAGAGGTCTGCTATGGTGATTCCAGCTGTATTAGAAACTGTTGCTACGATGGGTGCTGGTGTAGGGTTGTCTGCTGCTAAGACTGCTGCTATGAGTGCTGGTAGACGAGGCGCTGGAAGAATGAAGGATGCCTATAGCAAGGTGACTGGGAAAGAACCTATACCAGAGGTTCCTGTCACAGATGCGGAAGCTGGCAGAATTATGCGTGAAGGCAGTCCTGATGAAATCGCCAAAGCTATGGAGATTGATATAGAGATTGTTGATGAGATGGGTGAGACTGGGGTCAATCCCACTGAGATGCCTTGGTCTTCATATGCAAATAATGAATATATGCAGCGAATCATGTCGGCTGTGGAGCGTTATGGTCCTGAGTCTGATGCTCAACGCAGGAATCAACTCATTGATCAAAATCTGCGACAACAAGGGGATAAAATTATTGATGCATATAACACTGCTCCTGAGCCTTATCTACTGGGTGAAAGATGGGAACTAGCGACAACCAAGTATGCAAGTAATCTGGCTCAGTCTGCAAGCGAGAAATATGAGACTGTAAAACAGAGTGTCAGACCCGGTGATCGTGTTGAAGCGCCAGCTGTTGTTGAGTTTACTAATAACCTTCTTGATAAGTATGGGAAGCTAAAGTTCTTACCCAAGGAATACAAGCCTATGGTCACTCGGTTGCAGGAGGCAATTAAAGGTTCTAAGGAATTGGATGATCTATACGAGATTTTTGGTGAGAACCCTACCAATCCACAGGGTAAGGCTGAAATAGCAGCAGCTAAAAAAAGTGCGCGTGGTCTGACAATAGATATTCTCATGGATATGAGAGATGAGGTAAAACTTGCAGAACGCAAACGTAAGGGTCCTTACCAAGATTTGACAGATAACCGGCTAGAAGAGTTGCGAGGAATTGTTGATAGCGATATACAACTCTATTTAGATGAGAAATCTGCTCTGCTGGATGAAGGCTTGAACTTGGCTCAAATGAATCAAGCAGCCGATGTTCAGTGGGCGCAGAAGAAGAAAATAGAAGAGATTTATACTGAGAAGATGGGTGGTAAATACACCAACGGACTAATCAATATAGTAACTAGCAGCATTACTGACCTAGCGAAGAGTGGCAACCCTAAACCTTACAAGTTACTAATGAGTCAGATCAGAGAGCCTGATATAGAACATGCGTTACCTATTGATAAGAAACCTGAGTTTGACTCGGTTGTAAAACTGGATAGATTACAGAAAGAAACAGCACTGAGTGGATTTGCTGGCGCTGTTGAACAAATGGGTATGTATGAGTTGATGCGTGAACTCAATAAGAAGCCTGCCGCATCTCGTCCTGTGTTTGAGGATCTACCACCGAAGTTGGTGTCCACAATGAATACGATAGAGATGCTTGGCACAAAGATAGAGAAGCGTTCTCTTGGAAAGGGTCCTGGACTTCCAAGTCTTAACAAGGGGCAGGTGAAGGAAAGAATGCAGTATCCTGAAATGGTCTTTGATAGAGTTGCTAGTGGCTTGGCGCGCCTCTATTACTATCCAGCAATGGTTGTTGGACGTGGTGCTTTGATCATTAGGAATTTCCGTGCAGAACCAGTAGAACTGGCTGCCAAGATGATGGATGACCCTAAGCTTCACGAAAATTCCTAA
>Ga0209976_10002682_pt1 | contig 10056 bp, 12 predicted proteins | sample SumtaG_FD_182806 | JGI IMG/M metagenome (GOLD analysis project Ga0209976, IMG submission 182806) | Deep subsurface microbial communities from Indian Ocean to uncover new lineages of life (NeLLi) - Sumatra_00157 metaG (SPAdes) (version 2) | ecosystem: Environmental > Aquatic > Marine > Oceanic >... | reverse complement strand
TTCCATCACTTATTACAAAGCTATGGGATTTAAAGGAAAACGACTTAGTCTGGAGAGGAGAGTTATAGAGAAGTGCTTAAGGTTTTTCGTCTGGAGTTAAGTCCTTACAACAATTCTTGTGCGACATTCTTAAGAAAACGATATAGTCGATTAAATGAAGATAAAAGGTTTATTGCAAATACTGAAAAAAGTTCAAGTGAGTTTAGTTTTTATGTCAAAGTGAGCTTGTTGGATTAAGTTGTGCAGTCCTATAGTGTTGTTTTTTCCCTAATTGTGTGTTAGTATACCCAGATATGTCTCCTGAAAGAAATGAAGATAATCAGATGTATTTAGCGGTTGCGACAAGATTGGCAGAAGTAACTGGCATAGAACCTGATATTTTTACGCCAGCTATAATTGCCGCAATTTATAATGAACAGTTTATTGATGCTGTGGTAACTGGAGCAACGCCTGGTTTTATTAGGATAAAAGAAGATGGGACTCAGGATTTTGAAGAGGCGTTTACACCTACAGATTTATTACTTCTGAGAAATGCACTGCTTGGGCCCTTTCAAGCAGAGCAAGCAGAAAGTGAAGATTTCGTAGTAGCTCCAGAAAGAGTGCTCCCTGAGAGCTTTACTATTAAAGGACTTGATCTTGATAATCCTGATAGTGAGGAAGTTTTGGCTAAATTTAGTGGTGGTGAATTGAAAGCAAAAAGTTTTACAATAAGTGCCGACCAGATTATTCTACCTGATGACAATGTTAATTAAGACCTAAGTTGTTATAGGTTTGTTTACTTGAGGTGGTTATTAGTACCCTATAATAGGTTTTTGTGTAAAAATTTCATTTACCTCTGGAAGTTATGTCTCTGAGTGTACCTTGTGCGACATAAATCATGAAGTTAAAAGAGGATAGAAGGTTTGTTACAAGTGTTGAAAGATATCCAAGCGAGTTGACTTTTCATGTCAAAGTATTATGAGAGGGAATACATGCCATACTTTTATCTAAGAAAGATACATTAACTGGATCAATGTTCAAGAAATCCATCTGGGGGAACAAATTTAAATGCAACCCTACCTTGATTTCTGGCAATATCTGCCAAAACTCCGTCAGAAGTCAAAATGGGCACCATTTTATCAACACTCGCCTCAAGTAAACTAGCATCATTTGGGCCAATAACGACAATATGTTTATTAGAAAAAACTTTTTTCAAAACAGGTAGTTTTTCTAATAAGATATTTTTTTTGCTTAAAGAAAGGATTAAATTAGCAATTTGTTTTTTCTCCTCACGACTCAGACCTGTTTTTTTTTCCAAAGTGAAGTGGGATAACTCACTTAATATATATGGAGTTACATATATCTTTCCAAAAGATTCTAAGAAACCAGAAAGCTGATGAAAGTTGCGTAAAGAAAAATTTTTTGTTCCAGAAAATGTCTTTACGCGGGAAAGGTTAAGATTTCCAATCACATAAAGGGTGAGTGGTTTTGTATCTAGAAGTATTCCTTTTTTTGTGAAATTTAAATATTTAGAAATTTTATCTATCAGCCTCATGTTTCTTTATACTCTCTGGTGTGCCGTTTCTTTTTAATTGCACGATTTTATATCTCTTAACATAATCACTTGGGCCTAAGAAGGTTTGGAGAATACTATTTGTACGAGGCGTACGAACACGAGGTTCGTAGTAACTAAGAGTAATCTGCCATCTTCCGCCTCCTATGGAATCAACTTCTTCTAAATAAACATCTTCTAAACTAACTTTAAACACCTCGCTAAGATGATGCTTAGATATTACAACTGCTTTCACTAAATCTATGTCGGCCATAATTTTCACCCCCTTTCTGGCAACAATTAGTTTTTTTGCAAATCGTTTACAAATTGCTTATCAAAACAATATTACCAAAAATTTATAAGAGACATGGTCGAAGATGAACTTAGCGAAGGATTTATTAAGCTATAGGCTTTAGAGAAAGGTGGTTTTGCCTGGTGATAAAAGCTATAGAGTAAATAACAATTTAATTAGCCTGGGAACAATGTCTTAAACCATACCTTGTGCGACATAAGTTTTTTGTTGAATTGAAACAGCGCCTCTGTCGGCAGTGGACAGTTATTCGTATAATTGGTTCATGATAAATAAAAAGACTGTTTTAGTTTTGGGTGCGGGAGCAAGCAAGCCTTATGGGCTTCCTACAGGAGAAGAATTAAAAGACTTTATTATTAGCCAAACTTTTACAAGTTCTGATCACAGTGTTTATTATTCAAAGTTGGGTATAAGTGACAAAAAACTAAGAAGTTTTGTCCATTCATTAAGAATGTCATCTACTTCTTCTATTGATGAATTTTTAGAAGATAGAGACGAGTTTACAAAGGTTGGAAAGCTTGCCATAACGAGAGCTCTAATTAGATGTGAAAATGAAAATGTGTTGGTTGATACTAGAGATTGGTATCAGCACTTGTTTAGAAAAATGGTGGCATATGGCAGTTTTGAAAAGTTTGATCAAAACAAAATTTCAATAGTTACTTTTAATTACGATCGATCCTTAGAGCATTTTTTATTTACATCGTTACAAAATAAATATGGAAAATCAAAGAAAAAATGCGCTGATAAATTAAATAAACTTCCAATTGTTCATGTGCATGGTCAGATTGGTAATTTGCCATGGCAAGGTTCGAGGTATACTCGCCCTTATAATACTCATCTTGATACTTACTCTTTGAATAAAAGTAGTCTTGGAATTGGGGTTATTCACGAATCGGATAAAACCGATCCAAAGTTTAAGAAAGCTCATGAATTACTGACGAAAGCTGAAAGAATATATTTTTTGGGCTTTGGATACCATCCAGTAAATTTAACAAGACTGAAAATAAGAAGCTTACCTCTTCCTGATGCAAAATTTGTTTTAGGCACTTCGCTTAACAAGACAGATAGGGAGAGAAAAAGTATTCAAATATCAGTAGACAATAAAATAAGCCTACTCAGATTTAGCCCTCGATCAATTCCAATATACGATTTTTTAAGAGAGCATGTATCTTTGGAATAACCTGTTTAGATTGTTTTTAACAATCGTTGTTTTCATGCACATATAAATCACCACTTTCACTAACACCGTAGGTGTTGCTTAACGCATCTTCTACAAGCTTCCTAATAGGCTTTCCTGACGTCGCACGTAGTTTAAGTAGCATTGATTGCCATCCCCTATCAATACGCACCTGAAATGTGTCTTTTTTGTCGATTTGTCGACTTTCTTTCATAAATTGAAGCTTTCCTTATTAGGAGTATTTTTGCCTTATTTGACTTTCAACAATCTTTCTCAGGCTTTCCAAACCCTTTTTACTTCTTTTACCTTTTCCTTTTATATAAGTACTTTTAGGTGGAACTGTGTTTCCGTCGTGGAGTGGAAACTTACTTCCTAACTGATAGGAACTACTGTTCCTCTCAATGACAAATTGTTTTGCTACTTTATAGTTATTTGATCGGTTAAATCCCCTTCTCTTTTTTAGAATAACTCCAGACGCTATTAATTCATCTAAGATCGTCCTAATATGTCTAGAGCTTACTCCAAGATCACTAGCTAGCTTTTCTTGGCTAGGGAAGCACCAGTCGTCTTGTCCGCAATATCTTAAAAGTACACAAAAAAGCAGTCTTGCCATATTGGAAAGTTGCGATGGTTTTAATAGCTCGTTAGGTATGATGGTGAAGTTTTTTTTTATTTTCATTCTTTCTATCTACTGGCAGTAAGACGTAACCTTTTCCTCTACATCCGTGGCAGGTAATACTTCCCCATTTTAGGCTTCCAAAACCATTACATACGGGACATTTCTGGGCGATATGTGTTGATCTCAGTATTTTTGGAGTGATAGTTTTCATCTATCTTTCTAAAAAAAAAGCGCCAAGTCTTTCGACTTTAGCGCCTCGGTTTTTCCGTTAGCACCTAAATTATTTCAATAATATTGTTCCATAAATACACCTCAGGTGTCAATGCCAAAAATGTTGTTTAGTGCTATTATATGAGTAATTAAATACGCCTAACCCTTATGGCTTAATCCATAAGGTATGGCAGAAAACCTTGTGAGGAATAAGCTCGTCGTCTAGTACCTCACAAGGTCATGTCTCGAAAGGGATATGGGTAGCCGAAAGGTTATCGCTGGCGGCGAGCTTTTTGGGATTAATCCTTAAAATTAACATAGCTAAAAAGAAAAATGAAAAATATTAGCCTTAGAAAGGCTTGCAGAGAATTATTAAAAGTCGAGTCATTCAGAAGTTTTGCCACTTTTTGCTTTTTTGCGGTAGCTCTTTTCATTGTCATATACATTGAAGGCAATTCAGAAACAAGTGACATTCCTATTGGCATTAAAGATATCATTTTTAATGAGAAACTCTGGCTTGTTGTCTTAGGAATGACTCTAGGTTGGTGGTTAAAGCCAGAACAGCCTTAAATTCTTACAATTTTTTATCTAGGGAAAAAGGCAAAAAAATTATTGATGTCAAGAAAATAAGAAAAGAAGCTGATTAAAAATACTGAAGCAGTTTAGTAGATATGCTCAAAATTACACTTGAAACAGGTGATATGACCAACTTCTCAGGAGATGCTATTATAGTTCCCTCCGATGTGGAATTAAGCTATAGCAAAACTACTCTAAACATAAAAAGAATACTCCAAAAAGCAGGAGGTGGTTTATTGGAAGAACTTGCGGCAATTGGCTATGCAGAAGTAGGAAACGCTGTAATCACTAATGGTTATAAGCTCAAGGTCAAACACCTAATCTTCATGCCTTTCACCTGTCACCAGGAAGCAGAAAATAAGATCAGCTCAACTCAATTTCACCAAAGCTTAAAATCTGCCTTCACCCTGGCAAAAATTTATAAGGTTAAAACCTTAGCTATCCCTTTACTGCCAAGACAAGCTCAAAAGAAGAACCCACTAGAAAAACTCGTAGATATTCTCTTTGGAGGCAAATTTGAAGCTCATATCAAGGCAGATGAAATGATGGACATTATTACAGCGATAGCTAGGGAAAATAAGTCTGTTTTAGAGAAGGTGGCGGTTTATAGGTAGTAAGAGCCATTATTAGACAATCTTGGTTTTTGGCTCGCTATAGCTTGTTAGATAAATGATTGCGCCACCTCTACTGCTCATTTTTTCATTAGCTGTTTATTTCTGTCAAAAAACTCACGCAATTCTTTATCTAAGCGATGTTCTACTCCAACTTTCTCAGAAAATTCCTCTCGATATTTTGTTTTCAGAATGAAATCAGGCTTTGCTTTTTTGATGATTTTCCCACAAAACTCAGCATCTGCTGTCTGAAGGACTAGGGAAAAACTCTTATCGGATTTAAGTATACTGCGAAGTGTTTTTACATCAATTCCTAGATACATCGCCAACCTGACTTTCCACAAACCAGAGTTTTTTACATACCTAATAGCAAGTTCTTTTTGCTTGTCGGTAAGTTCTATTTTCGCCCTGCCACCTTTGTCTTTTGGTTTCTTAATACACTTTCCCTTTTTATCGTGTCTGAAGCAATAATCGCTATTATGCATGGTGTTAGTTTTGCATTTCTTGTCATCCAATTTTATTGCTTTGCATTTCATAACTAAGTTATATCTATTTCATCATAATTTAGTATTTAATTCTTATAGCGCTCTTTGCAGTGATCTGCAAAATGATTTGAAGCTAGGAGAACACCCCTTAAGTTTAAGAATGTGAATTTTCTCAGCAATTTTTTCATAGATGTTCATATTGGACTCTGTTATAGATTGGTGTGGTCGTTCGTTAATTAACTTAACCACTCTCTCTTTTGGGGACATATCAGGATAAGGAATAGAGGCTTCTTTTGGGAGTGATAAAATGTGTTTTAATGAATCTTGTTCGTCTATAAACCATTGTTCAAGTTCAGGATTGGGAAAAGCGAATGCATATTTTGCACTAGAATTTACTGATCTACAATGACTGCTCGCCGATGCACGGATTTTTGTAGGTAAAGAGCTGTCTCCGTCAGTGTCAGCAACAAAAACGGCTAAGTCACAGTCTTTGATTCCAAAAAAAAGTTCAGCTGCTGCTTTTATTTCTCCTGCTATGCTGCCATGCGAGGGTTTGGGAATAAATACCAGTGCCTCTTCTCCTTCAGGTAGAATACTTTTAACGATTTTCTCTATAAGAATAAAAAGTGGCTTTTTGTCGTAAATTCCTTCGTACAATATTCCGACTCTCATTTCATTTAGTATTGAACTGTTTCAAGATAATCAGTAAGCCTACCGCCTTTTTTTAGCAGTTCTTTTATCTTTGTAATTTGTTCGCTTTCTTCCAAGAAGGTGAACAATGTGCCATTTTCAGGTGTTTTTTCAGTATAAATAACTTTGTGTACACCAAGAAAGTTAATCACAACAGGGCTATGGGTCGTAAATATGATCTGAATTTTTTTAACTCGAGAGATTGTTTCTAAATGGTCAATTAAGTCGAGGATTCTTTTTTCGTGCATGCCATTTTCAATTTCTTCTACAAAAAAGTTGGAGTATTTTTTCATGTACATGCCATAAGACACAAGGAATAAGGTCTTGAGATCTCCAGAAGAAACAGATTGCATAGAAAGTTTTCCTTTTAGGTTTTCCTCTTGCAAAACAATAAGGTAGCTTTTCTTTTCCGAGGACTCACTTTCACTTGCAGGAATTTCGATTATCGATGAAAAGTGTGGCAACAATTTTTTAATTATTACCTTAAATTCTTCATACGATTCTGTTTGAGTATGTTTTAAGTTTACTAGTATATTAGCTAAGTCACCCGCTTCATCGCCCCTCGTCCCTTTACCAATGTAACCTAATGGAACGATATCTTCTTGAGGTATTATAGTCCGCCTAAACTCTTCTCTAACAATATCAGTATGCGGGGTTTTATAAACAGAAAGAGCCATTTTGTTGGGTTCGGTGGCAACAGGAAGTGGTTTATTATTGCCTCCGAATAGATTGTTTTCTTCTCTATGATATATAGGCTTTTCAACCCCTGTCTTTTCTAGTAAGAAAAGGGATTCTTGGCTTATGATAAGTTGACTTGGCTGGATAGAGCTGTTTAGGAGTTTTATTTTTACTCTTAGTAAGTAGTCTTTATTATTTTCAGCGGTTATCGTCGTTTCTAATTCAAACCCTCTTGTTTGGTCGTTAAAATTAAACAGTTCGTTAGAAATAAGGCTTATTTTTTCTTGAGCTTCTTTGGTATTATTCCCAACAGCCAGATCTTTAAGAAACCCTACTGCCTGTAACAAATTTGTTTTTCCCGCTGCATTTCTTCCTACTATCCCTCCGAACTTCGGTAGCCTAACTTTAGCATTTTTAATGCTCTTGAAGTTTTTTACTTTTATTGTATTAAGCATGTTTTTACCTCAAAGACAATATATCATATAGATGATTTGCGTTTTGTTAATTTTGAATCTTCTTAGTACTAGTAAACTGACTTATAAACGACAGCCTTACGTTGTTATTTTCTTTCAATCTTGCTATAAATTTAATGAGAGTCTTCGAGCAACAGGCCACTAATAAATAATGGTGGCTGTAGCTCAGTGGTAGAGCGCCTACCTGTGGAGTAGGAAGTAGGTGTTTAGCTTCTCTCAGTCACACAAAAAACAACCCACCGAATAAACGATGGGTTGAATTAACTACAACTCTTTTTTAGTCTTCCCAATTTCCTAAACCTGCTTTCAATGGACTCAGGTAGTTTATTACTCCATATTCTTCACATGGATCGCTCGCAATCTCTTGAATAATTGCAAAACTCCCCCATATAACTGGTCCGATTTCTTCACTTTCTGCTGTGTACCAAATACCACCCTCTAAATTCGCATCATTTGGAGGAGCAATTATTTTTACAAAATCGCTAACCTCACAGATTTGCTTATTTACGTTACCAGAAGTAGTAGTCCATGTTCCAGCTTGGCTTGCATTACTCCAAGTACCACTCATGGTTCCATCTGAAGCAATTGTGCCTACTGCATCTACATAATAACCAGATCCGTCATAATCAATGCGAAATGAGACATTATCACCCGTGACTGTTCCTGTCACAGTCCATGTAATGCTGTATGGTAAACCAGATGGATACCCACCAGTTCCAGTAAATGAACTATCAATCGTCGTGTCGTGGACATAAAGACTCCCAAGATAATCGAAAGTAAGTACATAGCCGCCTGCGACATCCCAAGCACTGCCTTCGTAGGTTCCTTTGGCATGGTTGGTAAGCCAAGCACCGCTTCCGATATAAGGACTTGAACGGTCTAATGCATTATCGGAATTACAATCTTTATTAGCCAACCAAGCATCATTCCACTTCATTTGTAAGTCCACATTTCGGAATGGCCAAGTCCAGTGTCCTACAGCAGTTGGATTGTCTACTAAGTATGATGCGTCGTCATCCATATATGGAGGAAATGCTGATCCAGGTCGTCCCAAATAAGCATTTGCAAAACTACCGTTAAATATATGGGCTTGGTAGTTATACCCAAAGGCATCATAACCAGGCATTAAAAATTGTCCATTCAAATTATGTCCCGAAGCATATGGGATTGATCCATCTGTAACGTAATCGCATCCATCAATTGGTTTTTTAGCTGAAGCATTAGAGCTTAAAGATAACAAGGCAATGAAAAAGGTTATTACTGTTATAATTTTCTTCATTATTTTTCACCTCCCTTCACGATTATTTTATAAGCTAGCAATTCCCCACCAAAACATAGTTTGGCCTAAAAAGAATAATATTTTATTCCATTTCCAAGGATTTTTTTTCATTAAGGAAATTATAGCAAGTTCTCTGAAAAGAAAGTGATATATTTATACTGCAGCCACCTCTTTGCCATTAAACCTGGCATCAACATTCTAAGGTGGCTGCGTTTATTTACCAAGCGAGTAAGTTTGAAAAATCAGACCTTCGATTAATCTTTAGATTTACCCCACACCTAAACTCACTATATTTTTTATAAAACCTTCAGTGTTTTTGCTATACTGAATTAAGAAAAAATTTCATGAAACAAAGTTTAGGTTCAAAATTGAAAGAGAATAATCGGTTTTGTACTTTTGTAAAGGGTCTTTCTTCTTTCTTCTTTTTTGCAATCTTGTTTTTTTCAATTCATTCTTCTGTTTATGCAGCAACTCGTTATGTAAATTCTGACTCTGATGGATCTGCTAATAACCCTACTCGTGCTTTTGATGATTCGAGCTATGCAGTAAATGATTCATACCAAACATTTTCTGCTGCATATGGTGCTGCTAGTGTTGGAGATATAATTGAGATTTCTGGAGGTTCTAGTGGAGAGACATATTTAGGACACACTTCGTCTATTGCAAAGGCAAATTTAACAATTCAAGGATCAAGTATTTCTGAATTTGATGGAATAGTAACAATTAACTATCCAGGAAGTGGTCTTTATACAATGGGTCTTAATGCTGACGGTATAACTACTCAAAATCTGACAATTTCTAGAAATGATGCGGATTCAACAGGGTTCGTTATGAGAATATATAAAGACAATATTATATTGCGCGATATTACTATAAAAAACGCAGATGGATATGGTATTCGTATAGAAGCCACTGCAGATAATACCTTAATAGACCAATCTATTTTTGATGCGAGTAGTATATCGGGTGGTGCTGCTTTATATGTAATCAATGGACTAACTGTTACTAATACTATATTTACTGGCAACAGTACAATAACTGGATCTACAATTTATCTAGCTGCAGATTCAGGAACTTCCAATTTTAATAATGTTGTATTTAATACATCAGCGTCTCGAGTTATTAATTTAAATACTGGTACAATTGCAAATTTTTATAATTCTGTATTCGCTTCTCCAGGAACAATTAATTCACATAATTTTTACTACAACACAAACGGTGGAATAATTAATACAACAAATTCCTTAATCCAAGGCATAGTAAGAACACCGCACGTTTTTACCTCAGGATCAGGAACGGGAACTTGGAACTCGACAAATGACATTTTAAACGCCTTTCCATATTTCACTAGAACAAAGGCAAATCTTGGTTACTTACTATTTTCTACAGACGATAGAACAAATATAAGCTATTTCAA
>Ga0209976_10002679_pt1 | contig 10062 bp, 10 predicted proteins | sample SumtaG_FD_182806 | JGI IMG/M metagenome (GOLD analysis project Ga0209976, IMG submission 182806) | Deep subsurface microbial communities from Indian Ocean to uncover new lineages of life (NeLLi) - Sumatra_00157 metaG (SPAdes) (version 2) | ecosystem: Environmental > Aquatic > Marine > Oceanic >... | reverse complement strand
AGTTTCTATTCAGGGGGCCTTAATTCACTCAGTGAGGATATACTATTAGGAAAGGATAAGCCATGGTGAGGATCAAGCAACGGGAACATCCAGGTCGTCCTCTTGGGTGTGACCAGTTCAGCTTGAAGGATGGTGTTGTCTGCGTGCTTTTCTACACAAACTCTGACTGTATCTTCTGTCCTGCTGCACGGAAGATGTTGGAAGAACGTTTGAAGGCACATGAGTTGCCGGTTGATTCGATCCGTGAGGTGGATTGTGATACAGAGGATGTGAGTAATATCACAGCACTCCCAACAATTCAGATCTGCAAGCAGACTATTGTGGGACTTCCTTCGGATGACTTGTTGGATCAAGCGCTATGGAGATTGAGGGTGAAACCCTGCTTTACCAATATCTGACATCTAGCAAGATTTTTGTGAATGCGTATACAAGACCTCTAGATAGAGAATGAACAAAGAGATCTATAGACGGAAGATAGTGATAATAAATGTTGGAATATCAACGAAATATGGTACTCCAGGTCCGATTTTCAAAGATGGTACATTCAAATTTGTACCAATATCTGAGTCACATCCATCAGACCTAACACCAACCTATGAAAATCTCGGGGTGGGAAAGTGGGCTCCTGAACCAGATATGTTTGCTCACTATGATCCCGAATTCAGGACTATGACCTTCGGAGATTATGAATTCAATGAGAATGGAGAACGGAATATCAGAGTAGCAAATGCTCTGAAACTTAATCCAAAGGATTTCCTGTTCTTCTTTGCGTCATTAGCAAATAAACGTCATCGGAAACTCCGTAAGACAACAGGGCTGTATGTGATTGGATTTTTCGAGATCAGACAAATACTTCCCTACAGAGAAGCAAGATTGTCAACTCTTGTGAAACAGAACGCTCATCGATTGAGAAGTAAGGATAGTGGATATACCATTTGGAAAGGAACTAAATCTTCAGGTCTCTTAGAGTATGCAGTCCCGATGAAGAGAAGAAATGTAGACAAATACCTTCGAACATCATCTGGAAAACACTTACCTTGGGAATCAAAGGACAAGAACGGAAGACCTAGAACAGAACTTGAGATAATCAATTCTGCAACAAGAGCAAGTCGATTGATACTTCGTAAACATCGAGAGAAGTTCTGGGAAGTTGTTTTAAAATACAATCCAAATCTTTTCGCGGGTAAGTCTTTCTGAAAACGATAGAATCAAAGTTTCTAATCGGAGTTCTCAACAAGAAGTTCTTGGATTCTCTCTGCATACGCATACTCGTGACAAGAAGAAACCCCTTCAGCAACGGTACGGAACATCATGAGTTACAGGACCACCAAGATCTACGATTTCAAACTCCTCGACAGACACATCGACTTTGACTCCCTCGTGGACAATGCAATAGTCAGCCTGACCGAGTTCGCTATGAAGAATGACATCAAGGGATATATGCTCCTATAATTCCCAAGAGAACATCGAGCTAGTTACGGAATGCAGTGAATATGAACCAAATTGAAGGAATGAGATAGACAGATAATGACAATGTTTGATAAAGTTTAAGTTTATCCAATCTGAGAATACGGCGTGGAGTGGAATTTCAAATTGGGTCGAGTAGTGCCTTGCGTTTTCGTGTGTATTTTCATACTTCTCATTGCTTCTCCTGTAACTGGACAGCAGTTTCTACCAACAATCAGCGAACCTGTTGATGTCACATATACTGAGGGGGAAACTGGAAACCTGATCGAGTGGTGGGTTTCATACAATTCTTCCTTGCACTACTCCATCCATAGGAATGGTACGGTCTTGAGAAGTGAAGAACTTGGGGGAACTTCAGGAAACATCACTGTGTCAGTTGATGGATTGTCAGCCGCAGTCTACTTCTTCATAGTCATTGTCGATGATTTCGGAGACAACGTAGAAACTGATTCAGTGAGCGTGAATGTCCTTCCATTTCCTACTGACGGAATCAAGACTCTCGTTTTAGTAGTAGGTGTGAGTGGAGCTGCTTTCGTTGCAGTTTTTTTTGTCCTAGTATTACTCAGGCAAAGACGGTTAGAAGATTGAGGTATCTGATGTCTTACCAGTATTTCGAATGGTTCTCTCACCTCATTTCAAGTCTGGACTTGTAAGTCGGAACATCAGGAACACGTTTGGTCAGATCGGGAGTGAATATCGAGTGTGGCGGTTCATGCGAAAATTAGCTTCAAGAGAGCAGGTCGTGGAAGATATGCTGACAGACCATAGGAAAATGCAATCGAATCCTGGTATACTTCAGCGAGAGCATCTAGAATCACTTGCCAAGTTAGTATGTGGTGATGTTTCTATGATGATTAGATTCTCACCGGGAGATGCATCTGGATTGATTCCTGCAAAGTATCTCCAATATGAACAAAGATATGCAAGGTTACATGATTACAAGCCTTGGAAACCATGGAGGTTAGGAGAATAGGAGAATGATTTCATTTGTTGGATTTTATTGCTTCTAAGTAGCGTCTAGCTTTTTGTCGAATTCCTTCAGGTATTCTGCTATGTCCTTGAACTTTATCAAAGAATCTAATTTGATACGTTTTCCAATCCCCAACGTCAGAGGTCGTATTTTTTACGTGCACAATCATTTCTTCTGTTGTACTTTCTAGATTGATCGTTTCCGATTTCATTGTGAGTTTGACGAACACATCAGGAAGAAATTCAAGGTCGATGTGATGGCAAACAAATTCGTAGATACTATCTTTCAGTATATCAGGAAATCCACGGTCTTGTTCAGCAGCTAAATTAATCCATAGAACCTTGTCCTCATCTATCTGAACCTGAAAGGCCTCGATGAGTCGGGGACCGATGTTATCATTACTTCGATACACACGATGCAGAGAGATACTATCAAGATTTAAAGTGAAGAATGCCTCCGGGTCAGTATAATTCTGGATATTCGGTTTGGTTTTCCAATTTAATTTCCGCAAATCTCCAGTAAGGTCATATGCTTCAAGAATACCATTGAACCATATTTTATGTTCAAGGACTAGTTCGTTTCTCCCTGCTGATTTTGAGATATGGTGTTCGGTAAAAGCACCATACCAAGCGGTTGATAATCTTTGTTCAGTATTTGTTATTCTTGGTTTTAGTATCTTCATATCATTCAGATACCTTGTATACATTTCATCAAATCGTTTCCATTGTCCTGCAGTAGCAACTTGTTCTATGACTCTTGCAGACTCTTTCAGTCTATCAATTATATCAATTCGAGCAGGATCTGATACTTGGTATCGAACAGGCTGATAACTTTGGAGTGATTCCTTAGTATAACTAATAAGGGAAAATTCGCATACTCTGCGGACAACTTTGGTTGCAGTCCCCCAGAATAGAGTATGAAGGAAGATTACCAGTCCAAGGATCAGTACTGACAAAAGTATCCAGTATAACTCCAAAGTACCTATCTGGATCCAGATAGTAATGCTCCAGACTATGAAGAGAATCCCAATACCAGCCTTCCGTTTCAAATCCCAGAGGACCTTCTGAATCTGTGGAGCATCTATTGAACTCTCAACTATACTTAGACAAATGTCTGAAGTCGATATCCAAGTAGACCTATCCCAATTTGATGTAATCTGGTCTACATAAGCAATAAGGCGTTGCAGTTCTCTATTGCAATTCTTGATTTTCCGTAATGGACTGAATTCATGCCACGAAGTATACTTAGCTTTACCTTCAACCCAAATATCCATGATTCGATCAGGAGACACAACGAAAAGAAGACCTGTCACTAGACCAGAGATAGCGGCTATGGTGAGAAGTACTGTTACTCCACCTTCTGTTGTGTCCGTTGGTAAGGACATCCATGGTTGAATGAATGAAAACAGAATAACTGCAATCGATAGACCAAAAGCAGTGTAAAATCCTGAACGTCCTTCGGATGTGATAACTGGACTTATTGACAGTACATGAAACCCCCAATTCTCTGCTTTTGAAGAAGTCTGAGAACTGATAGACTTTTTCTTCATGTGTGTCATCATGGATTTCATATAGGAAAATGACGTAGGTACAAACGAGCTGACTGTTGTACCTACGGAGGTGAGGGTTTCAGCAAACCCAACTTTGGAGAGTAACCACAACACCTAGGATTGTTAATTCACCTCGTGAACATGAAGGCAGAATTACTATTTATGGCCATACAAAACTTGGTTCGATTAACGGTGTTAATGACCTGAACTTTGGTGTGCTAGTATACCTACGCCGAATATCACTCTATAACAAACTGTCCATGAACCTCACTCACCACATCCAAGTGCTTTGAATGATCCACATCCTCACCCTTGAGTACCTGTCTGCGAAAATACTTCTTCAGTGTAGTTGTTATTCTCTATCTTTTTTTAGGAGGTCCACCAAACAGCAAATACAGAAATAATAGTACAGTAATAATGAGGGTGATTGGATGGAAAGGACCGAGAAGAACAGAGGACATAAAAAAGAGTGTTGCCAATATTGCCATAACTACAATAGGGTGCTTCTCATTAGCGTATATCAGAGTGTATTTCAATCCCCTGATATATTGTTTTAATGAATCTATCCTGTTGAGTGCTTTTTTCTTTGTTTGTTCGCTCTTCTATTCAGATTCTTCTGCCCAGTCTAGATCATCAAATCCGTAATGCTCTGCGAACTCCTCAAGACTGACCTTATTTTCATGATATGACATGAACCACTTGGAAACTCCATGTCTTTTTGCATATGCCCATATCAGGATAATCAGAATGGGAACTACGACAAGTAAAACAGCTAGAGGAAACAGAAACGATGCACCAACAGCAAGTATCAGAGGAAGAAGTGAATATTTCAAGATTGATGTGGATCTTTCATGTACGTGATTTGCCCTGTCCTCTATCCTATCCATCATCCGATCTCTTCTCTTTCTGATATCTTTCAACCATTCATCAATAACTATTATCATTTCGTCGGGAAAATACTGTGATTCTCTCAGCTCCTCATAGTATTCCAACCCCTCATCTGTGACTTCTTTTACCTTAACATAAGGTGATTCTCTTAGCTCCTTATAGTATTCCAATCCCTTTTCCGTGACTTCTTTTACCTCAGGTTCCCATCGGTCAATTATAATCCTGTATCTTTTGATGAATTCTCCAGTGGTCATATCTTCCTCGAACAATTTCCCAATGGTAATTATATCTTCACTTTCGTAGAAATAATAATCATAATATTTCAGTTGTTCAATGAATAAATCGCTCATTTTTACATAACCATTATCCTCCAGATAAGCTACTAAAGCCATTAACTGAACCACAACGGACCTGTAGCCTGGATTGCTGAGGATTCTTTGTGCGAAGTTCTTGAGTCTAACAATCCCCTTATTGACTAGGAGTTTGAAATCTGTGTACGTTTTTACGAAGCTAGTAAACATTATGGAAATTTGCATCAGGTTTCGGAGGAGGAAACTTGGTTCGTTGTCGTAAAAATAACCTTCGGTAAACATTCCACTTGTTGATTTCAAGTGTTTCACTATCTTCAGTTTTGCAGCATCAGGCTGTTTTACATCCCACCAGTTCCAAATACGTACATCAGACAAGTCATGGATTTGTTTATCCCAAGGGAAACTGGTGAAATCCAAGACCCTTAACCCTTTTTGCTGAATAACCGCATTGCTGAAGTTGCAAGGTTGAAAACTATGCCAAGGCCATATCACCTCTAGGGTCAGGTTTTGTGGTTGGTCATCTTCGCTTTTATCAGTGAAATAATGTCCCTTATCCCAGACAGTTTGATAGGTACCATCGTCCTTGTTTTCAAGAACGAACACCGGTCCATAGTCCATTGGATGTTTTGGAAATGTTTGTTTGTCCCAAATTAGAAGGATTTGATGGAGAATCAGGCTACTCCCTTTCAGAGTTCTGATGCAGACTCCCAAGAAATCATTGTCATTCGCTTTGATTAGAATCCTTGGAAGAAGTCCTCTTACCGGATATAAACGATGCCATTTGGAGTCAAGGATTTCTACATTTCTTCCTTTCACTGTTCTTAGATTCTTTGGTGGTTTTGCAATTATTGGAACCCCAAATGCGTCGGTCTTCTTGTTCGTTCCTCTAAACATCCCAGTTTACTATCCATCCACGTCTATTAGTTAGAACAGAATGTATCATTTCGGTTATATTTTAATCATTCCACTAGACAGAAAGTCTACCACTGAGCACTCTCAAGACCTTAAAGACTGTAATTTCATATACAGATTCTTCGTCAAATCGTTCTAATCGAATGGACAAACATCTACTAGACTTGTACCTTGAGAGTCAGTTCAACACAACTTGCCCATGAACCTCGCTGAGCACATCCAGTTTTCTCGAAGGAACTCCATCCTCACCCTTGAGCAATTGCTTACGAAAGCGCATCTTCAACCACTCTTCCAGCTGCTGCAATGAATGAAAACTCACCTTTACACTGGATTCCTGACTGTGCTCATAGACCTCAATTCTTGCACCATTGCGCTCATCCTCTGGAAGACTGTCCAGAAAGACAAGAGCCTGACGTATCTCTTCCCACCCAGTGAGGGTTTTCCCAATCCACTGACTCAACGTAGTATCTGATGATTGAACTGGCACGGCGTTCTACTCACGATTCTTCTGAGAGTATGTTCGCGCTGACTGGCTTAACCTTCTATCTCGGTCTGTCCGAGCTTTTTACTTTACGAATATTCTTAACATATGCATAATGTGTTCCAATGAGGAACTAGAGGGTATTCCTATATTATTTCAAGGTGAATTGGTTGCCAGATGATGAAGTCATTCTAAATAAAGAAGAGGCCGAGAAAATACTCAAATTACATCTTGGATCTAATAGTTGGATAGCTGGGAACTTTACTTATTTGAAGAAACATCGAGCAAAATCATTTGATGTAGAAGAGATGCGCAAGTCAGGTCAAATCAGTGTAGGAAATCTTAGAAGATTTCTTGGAGTTAAAGAACTAGCGCAATATGATTTGGACACTCATCTCGGACAGCTCGCGAATTATGCTTGGATAAAGGGCGCACATCCTGCAGGTGCAGGATTTTCTCCAATCTTTGATTTAATTGAGAAGATACAGGATAGATATCCAGATGAACAAGAACGTCTTAGGTTAATCTCTCGTCGGATTGCATACCTATGTTTCCTAAGAGAAGAATTGAAGTATATGAACAAAAGGTATGATTATGAAGAAATTCCAATCATCTTTGAGTTTTATACAAACAAAGTAGAAGTTTACACTACACTTTTGGTAGATCTATTGATGGTCATTGCTGAACTATGGTGTGATTACCCTAATTCAAAACCAGAACCTGGTCCAAGACCTATACACTTTGAAGAACTCTTTGATTGTTTTACTCCTCTTGAACAAGGGGGTACAAATTCTTCGATTCAATCAATATGATGCTTGAACTAAGTGCCGCTATAACAGTGCGACATATCTATGTACATGATATCAGTCCTGAAATCAGTCTAACAAATGAGGGTGGGGTCATTACTTACGAAATACCTCAAAATCAGCGGAATGGTGAATTTGAACGCTACATGCAATTTCAACTGTATGATGATTTAGAGAAACCACCACTGTCTAACCAGACCTTAGATGTATATGATCCAAGGTTCCCAGCTTTTGAATATAATCTAAGACGTACTAAGCAAGGTAAGTTTGATTATCAAAATTCTAAAGTAAAATACAATGGAGAGGTACAGCAGTACATCGAGATGCTAGATCGAATTCTTGGGATGATAGCAAACGCTGTTTTTCGATCCATTTTGAAGTGATATGGTTGACATCGATTAATCTCTTCTTGTGTTTCATAGGATTCGAAGTAGAGTTCAAAGCGGCGCTCCTTTGTTCTTGAATATCTCTTCGATTTCGCTTTTCTCTCCAGTTGCGCCAGCCTGTTTTCGCGCTTGGTCCCTTAGCTTATCATCCTTTAGATGGTCAACTGTTATAACATCATTAGAGAGAAGTGTGATAATGTCCCTAGGATTTTGTCTTGCAATCATGAAATGGGTGATGACTGGAGCAGCGGTACTCTTCAATATTTCAACTATTTGGACTATACTATCGTCCTGAGTGTCACTCCATAATGATGTACCAATTGGTTTTGGAAATACTTGTTCACAGTACCGTAGAATTATTTGGGACGCCAATACTCTGTCAAAGTCATACTTGTCATCAACAATGCATTGAATAAGAATTCTCAATGACGATACGATATCCATTCCATAGCTCAACCCCAGACCTTTAACAACTGGCCATAGCATATTTCTAGCTACGGTATTCTCATAGATCATTTCCGGCATTAATTCTGACAATATAAAGTCAATCGAAAGATTATCAAGAAATGCAGGATTCGAAAGAGTTTCTGTAAGATGCTCTACAAGAAAACCCTCAAGCAAATTGAATCTAATCCGAAATGGATGGAGATTATGAAGTAACCACCTGAACTTGGTTTGTACATCCACACTCTCTGGAGAATACAAGAATTCTCCCCAAATCTTGTATAAATCAGATTCAGAAGATTCCTTTGCAGCCCTTAATCCTCTATCTTCCAGATTGATAGACACACCCTTCCAGTGAGATAAGAACATTGTCCAATTTCCTCGAATCATATGTGACTCGATTTCCTCTAGCAATGCACGAAGATCAGATAGAATTCCTTTGGAGAACTCTGACCTGCTGTATGTAGCTTCTGATGGTAGTAATAACCTGAACTGAAAAAGCTCGGCTATCGCAATAATTGTTGGATATGCAGATATCCACTCCTTGCTTGATGTCTTGATCACAGTAACTTCTGTGATTAGAATTAATGCCACTATTAGCGACATATGGAGTAGTTCCAGTAAATCTCCGATAACACCGAAAAGAGACCCTATCATCAATGGAAGAGAATAGGGAAGATACCATAACATTCTGACCTTAGTCAGTTTTGTTCTACCAAGTGGATCTCTCACTACACTATCAATAGTATTGTTGAGTTGGTCATCAAAGTATCTGGACAAAGATTCTGAGGAAGAAGAAAAATCATAATCAGGAGGATTCTCAATGCGATTTTTCCATTTTTTGAGAAATAGATCCCATGCGTAAAACTTCATCACAAGTCCAGACCACTCGCCAAGTTCACAAGCGGTCTTGCTTGTTTTGATTACGAGTGAATTTATGTCAGGTTCCGTGATCCATAGAGATACTGTCCCTAATGTCACAATCAAACCAGAAACAAGAAGAAGAATATCCTGAGAGATAACATGTATGAGAATTGATGCAATGAATAGGGCTAATGAAGTGGGCAGGATAGTATAGACAAGATTGTCCGACTTGCTTGGGATAAAGACACTGCTTAGAGCCAATCATTGTACCCTCATACATTCTTAAACGTTTAAATCCAACCTTTGAGGGATTAAATGTTTTGGCTATCTATGGGAATAGAGCTCTTCTTTCTTTTCAGATACGTTCTTCATTCCCTCTTTTACAGAATAGAATACAATATTGTATTTGATTGACTGTATTCACAGGATTCTATTCTCTCTATGAAAATAACTGTCAATTTCGATTATCACATTTCTTATCTCGGAGTGCACATGCTCAAGATTCATGTTCACAGAGAGATATTCAGCAACTGGATTCTTCCAGACCCCATTTTTCACTTCTCTTATCTTATGAAGAACTCCGTCTATTTGTTTGGTGCAAGTTTCAGATTCTATTGCTTTTTGTACATCTCCAATTTCAGCTTCGTTGAAGTTGTATAGCTCATTCAAAGCTTCAAAGAAGAGGTCTCGGGGATAGTAGTTTTCTATATCTCTCAGCGTAAGGTTCTGAATCTGATCCTTTGTGACTAATTCTTTTTCTAGGAGTTCATCACCCTTCTTTTTGGCATCTTGGTCCCCATCAAGCAGTATGAAGTAGGGAGTTCCTGTGAAGGCAACTGCCTCTCGAAATACTCGGAGATGAACTCGTGCATTTCCTATACCCTCAAATGGTATAACACCAACCCGTGTTGGAAAGAGCTTGATGTTCATGAGTTTAGCAGCTGCTTGGAGAAAGATCATATCAGATGTGCCTTCAATAAGAGG
>Ga0209976_10002678_pt1 | contig 10065 bp, 11 predicted proteins | sample SumtaG_FD_182806 | JGI IMG/M metagenome (GOLD analysis project Ga0209976, IMG submission 182806) | Deep subsurface microbial communities from Indian Ocean to uncover new lineages of life (NeLLi) - Sumatra_00157 metaG (SPAdes) (version 2) | ecosystem: Environmental > Aquatic > Marine > Oceanic >... | reverse complement strand
TCGCTGAAAAAAATATCAAAAAAGCCAACATGTCAAAGTATGTCACAATGAAAAAACTTGATATTAAATTGGCAAAAAAAATGCCCGTCTCAGATGTTGACCTCGTTTTAATAGATCTTGGTGACCCATGGACTGTAATTCCACAGTCAAGAAAAATGTTGAAAGGAAGCGGCAGTTTATTTGCCATTTGCCCAACAATGAATCAGCTTGAAAAATTAGTATCCTCATTTGTTCAAAATGAATTCACAGATATCGAATGTTCTGAACATATTTTACGTACTATAGATGCAAGAGAAGGAAAAACCCGACACTCTTTTCAAGCAATAGGTCACACTACCTATCTTGCGTATGCTAGAAAGGCCTTTTTTGAAAGAGGCAAACAAAGTAAAAAGAAGAAAAAAATCTAAAAAATTTGGGTTATATCAGGTCTGTACGATTCAAACAAACACATCCTAATACAAATAAAATTGGTATTAATTGCGATAGAGATTGGCCTCAATCAAAATGGATAAAGGATCTTCTTCCAAAGTATACACCCAACTAGACCAAAGAATCCAAAATTTAGTAAAAACCAAAGAAGATATTGAGAAAAGAGAAGCACAAGTTAAAGATTTTAATCCGGTTACAAAGGCAGATTTAGAAAAATTAAATTTTGCAGATGATTTAGCAAAATTAAAAGAAATTCAAAGAGAGAAGGTTCTTGAAGATCTTTCTTTACTTCTAAATGAGAAAATAAAGGAATTAGATAAAAAGGAAAAAGAAAATAAAGAAAAGGAGCAAGTTTTATCTGAATTAACTACTGCCTTAAACGAAAAAATAAAACAATTAGAAGAAAATAATTTGCAACTCCAGCAAGAAAAGAAACACTCTGATGAATTAAATGAGCAACTCAAGGCAACATTGAAAAAATTAAGCGATGCTGAAATGCACCTTAAAGTAGAGAGAGATTGGTTAGCTGAACAAGTTGAGAAAAAATCACTTGAGGTCTTACATACAATTGAACAGCTAATGAAGGCAGAAAACGCCAAAAGTTAGCGATTGTTAACAATTTTTGTAACGAGAATATTTATTCACCGATAATAGAATTAGGTCTTATTGACTGCAAAAACCTTACAATCCTCAACTGTTAAAAAATTCATTCCAGAAAGAAAGGCCAATTCAAGAAAAGGTGACAATGGAAAGGTCGTAGTGATTGGTGGCAGCTACATCTATCACGGAGCACCTATTTTGTCCTCACTAGCAGCATTAAGAACCGGCGCAGATCTAGTCTATACATGCATTCCAAAAATTAATGCTCAATCAACTAGAGCCATTTCTCCGAATCTAATTGTAATTCCTCTTGTTGATTCAAAACTAACACGGGGAGCAGTAAACAAGCTATTAGGACAAATTCCAAACGATATAGATTCTGCAACAATTGGAATGGGTCTTGCAATTCAAGACATACACGCACTAAAGGTATTAGTTAAATCACTTTTAGATCGTGATGTTAGAATTTCATTGGATGCAAGTGCACTTGTATCTTATATCTTACCATTTATCTCAGGAAAAAATGTAGTAGTCACTCCTCATTCAGGTGAATTCAAAAGACTATTTGGAATAATTCCACCTGATTCTTTGAAGGAAAGAATCAAGACTGTGGAAAAATTTGCAAAGGAAAATTCTCTGATAGTGCTTCTCAAAGGTGCAACAGATATTATATCTGATGGAAACAAAACATTTCTCAATCCAAAGAAAACCCCAGCTATGACTGTTGGGGGAACAGGAGATGTTTTGTCAGGAATTGTTGTTGGTCTTTTGGGAAGAAATAGAAATGCATTTGAATCTGCTTCTGCTGCAGCATACATTAATGGATTAGCAGGAAAAATGATTCAAAAGAAATTTGGCCTTCACATGGTTGCAACTGATTTAATCGAAGTTATTCCAAACGTGTTTAAACCATTTGATAAAATAAGATAACCGCATGAAAAAAGTCCTCAATTGTGTTGATGATAACTTTGATGGACTAGTTTCCAATTTACAACAATTGATTCGACAACCAAGTGTATCTGCCAAAAATGAAGGAATAGAAGAATGTGCCATATTAGTTTCAAAAATTTTAAAAAAATCTGGAATACAATCACAAATTTTACGACTAAAGAAAGGGGTAGCATCAGTTGTTTTTGGAGAGGTGAAATCTAAACAAAATCCAACAAAAACTCTTCTTTTCTACAATCATTATGATGTACAACCAGTTGAACCAATAGAATTATGGAAACACAAACCGTTTAGCGGAAAAATTGAAGGTAACAAAATTTTTGGCAGAGGGTCAGCTGATGATAAAGGAGAATTAATTACAAGAATAAAGGCAGTTGAGGCTTATCTAAAAACAAACGGTGATGTTCCCTGCAATGTAAAGTTTGTAATTGAAGGTGAAGAGGAAACAGGTAGTGCGCATATTGATGATTATCTAAAAAAATACAAAAATAAATTTTCATGCGACGGAGTAATTTGGGAATTTGGTTATGTCGATTCAAAAAATCGCCCAATCGTTGGTTTAGGAATGAAAGGTTTGTTATTTGTAGAGCTAACAAAAAAAGAATCTGTACGAGATGCTCATTCTAGCCTAGCAGTAATTATCAAAAATCCCGCATGGCGACTAATTGAAGCAGTAAAAACATTACGAAATTCAGAAGGAAAAATTTTGATCAAGGACTGGTATAAAGAAGTCCAACCCTTGACCAGCTCCGAAATCAAATTGATCAAGGCAGAACCTTTTGATGATATTGCATTCAAAAAAGAATTTGGAATTAAGGATTTTGTCAACTCTAAAAAAGGATTTGAAGTAAAAAAGGCCCTTGTAGGTGATCCAACTTGCAATATTGCTGGATTCATTTCTGGTTACTCAGGAAAAGGAGCTAAAACGGTTCTTCCTGGAGAGGCACTAGTCAAAATTGACTTTAGATTGGTACCTAAAATGAATCCAAAAAAACAGGTATTGCGACTAAAGCAACATTTGAAATCAAAAGGATTTGGAGACATTAAACTCAAAATATACCACGGAGAAGCAGCTGCAAAAACAGATCCCTCTCATCCTTTTGTAGATAATGTAAAAAAGTCCGCTGATGAAATTTTTGGAAAGTCTATACTCAATGTTTCAAATCCAGGAACCGGTCCTATGCATTCATTTGTAAATATTCTCAAAGCCCCCTGTGTTTCTATCGGAAGTACCTACATTTTTTCAAGAATTCATTCTCCAAATGAATTTGCTAGAATGGATTTATTGAAAAAAACAACAAAGTGTATCTGTCTTATTATGGATAAATTTTCAAATTAAGTTTGCTACGATAATTTTAGGTAGAAAGGACTTTATTCTACTCCAAAACCAGTGGAACCATGTCATACATGTACATGCCTGGTGCTACAGCCGTAGGAATAACATATGATCAAGGTGTAGTTTTTGCTAGCGAACGTAGAATTGCATATGGTAATTTTCTAGTAAGCAAATCCACAAAGAAAACTTTTCAACTTACCCCAAAGGTAGGCGCTGCATGTGCAGGTTTAGTAGCAGACATGCAAATTTTATCACTTCAAATTTCTGCTCTAGCCAAAATTCGATATTTGGAGATTAAACGAGATATTCCACCAAACTCTATTGCAAAAATGATGTCAAATATGATGTACGAAAGAAGGTTCTTTCCACTGTTAACTCAAGTGATCGTAGGCGGCGTTGTAGACAAGCCATCCATCTATACATTAGACCCGTTAGGTTCAGTACTTCCAGATGAGTATGCAGCAGTTGGTACAGGAGCTGAAATGGCTCTAGGAGTTTTAGATCCACAATTCAAAGAAAAGATGACAGAACAAGATGCAAAAGAACTTGCTATAAAATCAATTCGCTCAGCTAGTTTGAGAGACTCTTTTAGTGGTGATGGTATTGACGTGCTAGTAATCAACAACGAAGGCTCAAAAATGACTAGTGAAAAAATAAACTAATCTCGAATATCTTTACCTGCTTCCCAGTACTGATCAGAAACATAATGCAAATTTTTTATAATTTCGCCCTTACTTAGAGAATCCATCTCTTTGCTAGAAACGCAAGATTTTCCAACTGCTAAAAATTTGTTTTTTGATTCTTCTACCACACACACAATATCATCAATTTCAAAATCTGAATATTTTGTAATTCCTGGTCTCATAACATTAGCACCGTTACACATGAATTTGACAGCTCCCATATCGACTGTTACCTTTGGAAATTTCTCAAGAATCGCAGTTTCTGAAAGAAATGGGAGATAGGTATTTCCTATTTTTAGTGCCTTTATTCCATTTCCAGTAACTAGGATGAATTCCTCATCCAAGTAATGAAATTTTAGATTTTTTATTTTTGGTAGCTCAAACTTCCATTGAGTTGAAATCTCTTTAATCACTGCAGCAGACTCACTTTTAGAAATAAGATTTGATTTCAAAGCTTGGAAATCTCTTGTCTTATGTCAATTAAATCGCGCAAAATAGAGCTACCTGTCTCAATTCCACCTGCTCCCCGCCCAATTATCGTTTGAGTTCCTGAATGTTCTGAAGTAAAGGAAATTGCATTTAGCGTACCATTTACGCAAAGCGGGTCGTCTAGCGAAATTTCTTTAGGCTCTACGACTAGATCTTTATCACACGAGGCAATGAGCTTTATTGTGGAATTTTTTTTGGCTGCATTTTTTATATCCGATGTAGTCACATTACGAATTCCAGTACGTTTGATATCTGGCATTGTTACTTTGAGATCCATTATCCAGTTTGCAAGTATTACAAGCTTTGCTGCCGCATCAAGTCCATCCAAATCAAGTGATTCATCGGCTTCTACATATCCTCTTTTTTTTGCATCACCTAATGCCTCATTAAATGACATTCCTTTTTCCATGTTGGTTAGAATGTAATTTGTCGTTCCATTGAGTATTCCTGCAAATGATGAAATTCTTTCTCCCCTTAGACTATTTTTTGCATAATCTAGAATTGGAGTGCCTCCACCTACCGTTCCACTAAACCTTAACAAAACCTGATTGTATGTTGCAAGCTCCATTAGTGATGGAAATGCAATTGCTAATGGGCCTTTATTTACCGAGATAACATGCAAACCATGTTTCATAGCAGAAGTTATGTTAGTCATTCCAGGTTCTGCATCTTTATAATTACTTGGTGTGGCTTCAACTAAAACATCGGCTTCTAGATTGTTTATCAAATCTAAACCTGTTTGGCTGTTTTTTGTTTTGTTATATTTTTTTACAGTTCCATATTTTTTTTTGACCTCCATTAGCTTGTTTAAATCCAAACCAGACCTATCTTCTGCACTGCCACCGCTATCTATGACCCCAACAAGTCTTGGTTTCATTCCATATCTAGCATAAAGATCATCTGATCTTGACTCTAACAATTTAACTAGACTTTGGCCTACAACTCCAAATCCACTTAATATTATTCTCAATGTTTCTCAATTCCGTAAAATACCATCTCATCTAATGAGTTTTTGCTTGTCATTTTATGAAATATTACTCATCTTTTTTGTCGAGGTCTAGAGAAATTGAATTAATACAATAACGTAAATTCGTTGGTGTAGGACCATCATTGAATACATGTCCTAAATGTGCACCACATTTGTTACACATTACTTCTGTTCTAACCATTCCAAAATCAGTATCACTTTGACATTCTACTTTATCTTTACCGATTGGTTGCCAAAAACTTGGCCAACCAGTTCCTGAATCAAACTTTGTATCTGAATCAAATAATTCATTTCCACAACATGAACATTTGTAGACACCTTTTTCTTTACAATCGTGATACTTTCCTGTAAATGCAGGTTCTGTGTCTTTTTTTCTACAAATCCTATATTGATCTGGCGAAAGCTCGCGTTTCCATACTTCATCGGTTTTTTTATTTTTGTTTTCAGACATTGTCAATACTTCCTTTTTTTCTCTTCAGTTCGTTTCTCAGATTCAAATCTTTCCAAATCATATTCTTTCATATCTGCAAACCTAATAATTTTACTTAGATTTGGGTGAATTCTTTTTATTTCTTTGAACATATCTTGTGCAACTTTTCTATAATCAGAATGTCCTTGAGGTACAGTTCTTAATTCAATCAAATGGCATGCTTCTCTAAGATTCAGATGCATAAAATAAGGATAATTGAATGCAAAGTTCACTACATACTGAGCTTGTTCTGGATATTTTTTTCGAATTTGGTCAAAAACTTCTTTTGATTTATACATGCAATCTTTGAATTCTTTGTCAATTCCAAGAATTGTTATTTCTTTAGGCATTGCATAACCATGGTCTGTTGTAAGAAGTTGTCTTTCTAAAGTTAAAGCTCGATGTCTGTGAAAATCTCTAAACATTCCAAAATTATTAATCAAATCAAAAGTGTAATTGACCAACTCAAAGGATCTAGGGGGTCTATGGCGGCGATTTTTCCGAAGCTTTGAAAAAGATTCGATTATATGATTTTTTTCGCTTTTTTTCATTTTTTTGACATTCAAGAGAATTTTTTGTAAAGGAATACTAGGAGATTGTTCATAAAAGATGCCTGCAATTACATTGTCCAAGGCATTTGCCTCAGAGTCGTGATTGGTTAATTTTGTGAGAGGTTTTTTTGGAATCTCTCCTTTGACATGCTTTTTTGATAGATTTGAAGCGGTTTTTTTAATTGATTGTAGATAGTTTTGCAAATATTTACCATATTTGTCATTTGAACGGCGAACAAATGACTTGATTGTAGAATCCAATTCCCTTTTTATTTTAGTTGCTAGATTTCGTTCTTCAGAAAGATTTGAGCTAAAAAGAATTGTTAAAAGATATTCAAACGCCCTACCATTTCCAATGATTCCAACATTTGTTAGTGTTGAAGCTGGCAATAATCCTCTAAGAATGTCAAGTGCTTTAGCTTTTGTTGAACCTCTGTAGATAATTTGTGCAGATTTGATATCTACTTCATCTTTGAGTTTTGAAAATAATTTTTCTTTACCTGTTGAATCTTTGAAAGTGTACTTTTCAATTGGATATTTTTCTCTAACATAAGCAATCATTGGTTCAATGTTTTTTGAATAAACATCAAAGTCTAAATTACATGCTTCCAAGTATTGATCTGCAAATTTTGATTTGATAATTTGCGGGTCTCTATAAAATTTGTATTTTCCATTAACTTTTTTGTTCCAAGTAACATACCTTGATGATTTTTCCAAATAGGATAAACCAATTCTTCTGTCTTCGATTTTTTTTACTGCTATATTTGATAGTCCTTCAATGGCAATTTGAGCACTTCCAAGCTCAGCTACGGAGTCATCTCCATATTCAATTAATATTCTATTGTAAAATTCTTCTCCTCTGTTCTTATTTTTTAAAAACTCGTCAATGAAAACTCTGCGCATACTTTTGTCTGTTCTACTATATCTTGACATCAAAGCGCCTCTGTCTACTTGTCTTGGAGTTGTTATAGCAAAAACAGAGTCATCTGCGTTTGAGAAATGATCTAACAGAATCTTTTTTTCAGCTTTAGAAAACTCGTTTGACAATAAAGATCGAAGTTTTCTAATTATTAATAATCTATCCTTTTTTTAGCTGAATTAGATCTGATGCTGGAGTTTTTTGCATTCCTTTAGCTTGCCATCTAAGTAAAACTTCTTTTAAGGAATTTGCATCTTCTTCGCTTTCAGTATACATTAACATTGTAAGCCATCTTCCATTTCCAGCTTTGCCCCCAACAGAATTCATCCAAAAATCAGTTGGAAGTGTGTTCATTGCTTTGTTTTCAGGATCACGAGAAATATCCGTCCAGCGTTTTGAAACAAACTGCAAAACTTGTTCCATTTCTTCTTTCCCTATCATTGTCAATCCAAGGAATCTTTTAGAATTTTAAAATTCCGATAGGCGTGGAAATTGGCTTGGTTAAATTGTTCTTACAAAAACTCGAAACCTTGTTCACACATTGTTGGTTATATTTAATCCAAAATTCTTGCCTATGAGCAACGACGAGACCGAAATTATCGGAAAAAAAGTCAAAGACATGTATGGTACACACATAGGAAAAGTGGTAGGTACTATAACTGACATCGATGGGAGCATTCAAACAGTTGGAATCGACTGTGGTTCAGAGGGATTAAGACAAATTCCATTTGATCAATTAGTTGTCCAAAACGATGTGGTTATTTTCATACCAAAGTGGAGACTTGACTCACAACGTCTACTTCGAGAAAAAGGTTTGACTCTTCGTCGTCTAAAGGCTCTGATTGATCTAGTTTCTGAAAATGATGACATGAAAGAATCAGCAGAAATGCTACATGAAAAATACAAATCAAAACTTCTATCCTTAGATGAAACTGAAAAAGAAATCAAAGCCTTACTAGATAGCCGAACCACAGAGTTAGATGAACAAATGAAATCAGTAAAGATGCTGATTTTTGATGCAAAAATACAATACAAGAGCAACGAAATTTCTGAAACAATGTTTGAATCTGTCAAGACACAAACAACTGACTTGGTAGAACACATTACTCATGAAAAAGCAGAAATTTCAAATGTTCAAAGACGTTTGGATGACCTTTCAATGGATGTTCAAACAACTGAAGCACCAAGACAACAACTTCAAGATGAAGCTGTTTCTTATTTAGGAAACCAAGATGAATCAGAAATTCAAGCCAAACTACCTGAGGTTCCTATTCAAGAATCAAGTGAACCGTCGCAAGACCCAATTGCGCCGATACCACAAACATCTGAACCTGCATCACAACCAGTGGCCCCAGTACCAGAAACAATGCCAGTAAATCCTAGTATACCTTCTGAGGATTCTGAAAAAAAATCTAATGAATCAGATTGGCTTTCTAGAATGGAAGCACAGTAGACTATACTAATTTTATTTTTTATTCGTAATTAATGTTAATTAGGCTATTTAGGTGGTCCCTTGTACACAAGGTAAGTAAAAAATAGTAAAACCCCCACTGCAAACAGAATGACCCCAACCAGAGTCATTCCCATTTCAGTCGGAATAAAAATAATACTTACTCCAAAAATGACTATTACGATAGATGCAATTAGCAGAATGTTTTTTATTTTCATTTTAAATAAAATCACGAATTTTTAGCGATTAAGTGTACCTATTGACAGTTCGTATCTAATGTAAATTAAAAAAATAATTAGTTATTTTCCAATTTGGCAATTTTCATTTTAATAGAATCAAGCATATCTTGATAGTGGATTATCAATAATTTGTCTTTTTTACCTTCATTCCAGACAAATTTAGAATCAACCCTAGTCTGATACATATCTCTTAATCTGCGTAATTCTCTTAATTCTTCGACTTTCTTTTCCATTTCTACTGGATCTCATGAATCGATTTTAATTGGTTTCATTTTACTACTATGAATAAGGTAAGTAAAGCCAAACCAATGTAAAGAATAATGATGCTATTCATTGAAATTGCCTAAACCTATGTTTTGATGAAATTGGCACCACCTGGAATCCACGATAAAGTTTTTTCATTTCGTCATTTAGAGGTTTTGCTAGATATCGTTCACAAAGTAGACGAAAGCATCTTTTGTTTGAAAGGTTAACAGTTAGTATCAAAGCAATTTTTAACTATTGCAAATTCTTCGAATTCATTAATTCAGGAAATTAAATAAAAGAAGAAGCTTGGGTTTATCTATCTCCTGTGATGCAACCACTATCAGTGAAAGTAAAGGTTATAGTAATTACATTGTTTTTTGTAATGGTTGGGACATTTATCTCCCCTTCTTTTGCACAACAGTTTGAGGAACCAAATTATACTATACGTCGCGGAGAAGTTTTAGGTTTTGAGATAGACCCAGAAAATACCTCCCTAATAATTTCGCTAAAACCCAGAACCAGTGGAGAATTAACCATAACATTACCAAGAGATTTGATCGATGCAAAAATTGGTTCTGAGGATAGTGATTTTATCGTCTTACTTGACTCACTAGAAAACCAATTCGAGGAAACCATAACATCATCTGATAGAACACTTATCATTTCATTTGGAGGATTTAACACTGAAATAATAATAATCGGAACACAGGTTTTTTCC
>Ga0209976_10002676_pt1 | contig 10067 bp, 9 predicted proteins | sample SumtaG_FD_182806 | JGI IMG/M metagenome (GOLD analysis project Ga0209976, IMG submission 182806) | Deep subsurface microbial communities from Indian Ocean to uncover new lineages of life (NeLLi) - Sumatra_00157 metaG (SPAdes) (version 2) | ecosystem: Environmental > Aquatic > Marine > Oceanic >... | reverse complement strand
CTCACCACCACCGACAGCGTCATCCGTGATCTGTTAACCTCCGACGTGGATAAGGTGATCATCGACTCCAGGGACATTCACAAGCGTCTCACCAGCTACCTCCGGGATGTTTCTCCGTCCCAGGTGAACCTGGTGGAGTTATACCGCGGCAAGGCCCCCATCTTCACCAACCACGATATTGAAGGCCAGATCGACAAATCCCTCCAGCGTAAGGTGTGGCTCAAGAGCGGGGGCTATATCGTGTTGGAACATACCGAGGCTATGCTCGTGGTTGACGTGAACAGCGGCCGGTTTATCGGCAAGGGGGGCCACGAGCAGAACTCCCTCAAGATCAACCTGGAGGCGGCCCGCGAGGCGGCCCGGCAGCTGCGCCTGCGGGATATCGGCGGCCTCATTATCATAGATTTTATTGATATGCAGGAGGATGCCAACCGGAAAAAGATCTACAATGAGCTGGTTAAGGAGCTCAAGAAAGACCGGGCCAGGGTCGCGGTCTCACCCATTACCGAGTTCGGTCTCCTGGAAATGACCCGGGAACGGGTACGCCTGTCCCTGCTCCATTCTGTAAGCGAGGAGTGCCCCACCTGCAAAGGCCTGGGACGCGTCCCATCCAAAGACGCAATGATAACGGCCATTGACAGCTGGCTGCGGCGCTTCCGCAACAATCATAAGGATCGACGCCTCATCATAACAGTCCACTCCTCCCTGGCCGAATATCTTAACGAGACCAAGTCAAAAGTAGTGAAGAATTTCATGTGGCAACACTGGGTCTGGCTGGAAATCAAAGCCGACGATACCCTCAGCCCCGACAACTTCCTGGTCTACTCCAAGCGCCGCAAGGCCGACGTTACTGATGAAGTGTGAAGGCTGGTGACATCCAACAGGGCTTCCCCCGAAAATCAATCGCTTGAGTTTATATCCTGATTGATCCATCGGCAGACCCCAATAGCGGGGCTGGCGGAAGGTGACAGGCAGTTGAAACCGTTGAAACGGTTATCCATAATTTTTCAGGCCCCAAGTCCACGACTTAAGTCCTGGGTTAATAGAAGGATACATAACGTCAATAACCGCTTTAGCGGTTTTTAACTATCGGCCAAACGCCCTGCTCCGGCCTTAAATTCCCTCCATGCAGATTCATAACCTTTCCACTCCGGCCTTGTTGTTGGACCTGGACATTCTCCAGCGCAACCTGGACACTATGGCCGGCAAGGCCCGCTCCCTTGAAGTGGCCTTGCGGCCACACATCAAGACCCACAAGTGCTTGGAGATCGCCCGGATGCAGCAGGAACGGGGCGCCCGGGGAATTACCGTATCGACCCTCATTGAGGCGAAAATCTTTGCCAACGCCGGTTTTGACGATATCACCTACGCTTTTCCCCTTGACTCCGGTAAGATCACCCAGGCCCTGGACCTGGCGGAACGGGCGACGCTACGGCTCGTGGTGGATGATCTGGCCACCGCCGAGGCATTGGAAACGGCTGCTGCCGGCCGAGACCAAGCGGTCCCCGTCTGGCTGAAAGTCGACTGCGGCTTGCACCGGGCCGGTGTTGATCCCACGTCCGGCTACGCCATCCAACTGGCCCGCTTCCTGCACGAAGCCCCGCACCTTGGCTTTGACGGCTTGCTTACCCATGCCGGTCACGCTTACAAGATAACTTCCGGGAAAGAGCTGCTCAATATCGCCGAACAGGAACGGGATGTTATGGTCGCCTTTGCAGAAAGACTTCGCACCGAGGGAACCGCCGTGCCCGTGGTTAGCGTGGGTTCTACTCCCACCATGTCCGTGGTGCAGAACCTGGAGGGTGTACAGGAGATGCGCCCCGGCAACTACGTATTTCACGACCGCACCCAAGTGGCCCTGGGCAGCTGCGATTTTGGCGATTGCGCGGTCACCGTTCTGACTGCGGTGGTATCCCACCAACCGGGGAGTTCCCACGTAGTGGTGGATGCGGGTGCCCTGGCCTTATCCCACGATCCCGGCCCGGTCCAACTGGATAGTGTGCCCGGGAAGGGAGCTGTTGCTGCCGAAATTAATCCCCTTGCCATTCACCCGTCCCTGCTGGTAGTATCCCTCTCGCAGGAGCACGGGATCATTCAGGGAACAGCTCCGGAGGACCTGGCGGGGCTGAAGGTGGGTTCCAGGGTGCGGATCCTCCCGAATCACGCCTGCCTTACCGTGGCCCTGTTTGATGAGTACGCCGTATTGAGAGGCGAGGTGGTGGTGGACCACTGGAAAATCCGGCGGGATCGCAGCTGAGGTTTACTAAATTGATAAACGTTAAGGGAAAGATGATGAAAAACAATTTCCGGCTCTCCCTGCGGGGCATTTTTTATTCCCATGGACGCACGGGGATCATTCTAATTCTGGCCCTGGCAGGAGGACTGTTCTGTCGACCGGCAGTTCCGACAGCAGATCCTGAAAATGAATTTGAGGAAACTCTGCAGTGGCGGGAAAAACGTCTCCAAAACCTGCAACGTGATGACGGCTGGCTGACGCTGGCGGGCCTTTTCTGGCTTCAGGAGGGAGAGAATACCTTTGGCAGTGATCCGGAGAATGACCTGGTCTTTCCCGCGGGAAAGATGCCGGGGTCTGCTGGGGCCTTTCACGTAGGTGCTGAGGGAACCATAATTGAAGTATTTGAAGGGGTGCCTATGGTCAGTGAGGGACAACCGGTTTCAAGTCTGAAGCTCCAATCTGATGCCGCTGGCGATCCGACCATGCTTGAGATTGGCAGCCTTACCTTTTACCTCATCGAGAGGGATGGACAGCTGGCCATCAGGTTGAAAGACCGGGAGAACGCCGTCCTGAAGGAATTCCAGGGCCTGGAGTATTTCCCCATTGACCCCCGCTGGCGGGTGCCGGCCAGGTTTGAGCCCTATGAGTCGGCCATTCCCATTAATGTGCCTACTGCCCTGGGGACTACGAGCCGCTTAATCTCACCCGGCACCCTGGCATTCAGTATTGGCGATACAACATACCGTCTGGATGCCATTGGAGAACCTGATGCTGAGCAGCTGTTCATCATTTTTGGTGACGGGACCAATGGAAAAGAGACCTACAGCGGCGGGCGGTTCCTTACGACCCCGCAGCCGGATGCGGAGGGAGCTGTGGTGATTGACTTCAATAGGGCCTACAATCCGCCGTGTGTATTCACACCCTATGCCACATGTCCCCTGCCACCGCCACAAAACCGCCTTCCTATACTGATAGAAGCAGGGGAAAAAGTCTACGGCGGCCACTATTAACACGATATAAATAGAAGGACAAATCAGTTATGCAGACCAAAAAACTTGGCCGCACTGAACTGGAGCTCAGCGTCATCGGCTTTGGGGCCTGGGCTATTGGCGGCGGGGATTATATCTTCGGCTGGGGGCCTCAGGACGACCACGATTCTATCAAGGCTATTCACAAGGCCCTCGATATGGGAATCAACTGGATTGATACGGCACCGGTTTACGGCCTGGGCCGCTCGGAGGAGGTAGTGGGTAAGGCTATAAAGGGGATCCGCAGCGAGCTCATCATAGCCACCAAGTGCTGCCGGGTCTGGGATGCCGAGCGCAACATCTCCGCGAGCCTTAAAGCCGACAGCGTTCGCCAGGAGGCGGAGGACAGCCTGCGCCGCCTGAATACCGACGTCATTGATCTTTACCAGATCCACTGGCCCGACCCGGTTGAGGACATTGAAGAAGGCTGGGGTGCTGTTATCAAGCTGGTAGAGGAGGGCAAAATCCGCTATCCGGCCGTCTCCAACTTCAGCGTGGAGCAGATGGAGCAGGTAGGTGCCATCCATCCCATCGCTTCATTGCAGCCTCCTTACAGCATGCTGCGCCGGGACATTGAAGCGGATATTCTCCCCTACTGTGGCGAGAAGGGTGTCGGCGTGGTGGCCTACAGTCCTATGCAGAATGGCCTGCTCACCGGCAAGTTCACCAAAGAGCGTATCCGGAGCCTTCCCGATGATGATTTTCGCAAGGAGAAAAGCCGTCATTTCCAGGAGCCGGAAGTAGATGTCAATCTGAAGCTGGTGGAGACCCTCAAACCCATCGTCCGGCGCCATGACCACACCCTGGCCCAGCTGGCCCTGGCCTGGGTTCTCCGGCGGTCGGAAGTCACCAGCGCCATCACAGGAACCCGCAAGCCGGAACAGGTTGAGGAAACCGCCACAGCCGGCGATTGGGAGCTGGACGATTGGACCCTCGCCCAGATAGACGCGCTCCTGAATAAGCGGGAGGAGGAGCTGGCGGGCCTCAGCGGCTAGGGCGGCTCAGTCCCGCATTAACGGGAGGAGCCCATGTTGGCCAGGGGATTAATGCCCGTTGGCATCAAACGGTTCCTCTCCTTTTGGCTTGCCCTTAAGGAACAGTCTGCAACAGTGGCCAATTATCGAGGGCAACGGTTTCAGGCATTTCGGCAAAGCCGTAGTAGGCATGCTCAACGTGGTCGGGAAAAACTTTCACGATCCTGAAACCTGAAGTATCTTGTCGCAGGGGCTCACCAACCGGGCCGGTAATAACCATCTCCAAATCGCCATTGCGGCCATAGCCGTTGCCGTGATAGTGACCGGCGAATACGGCGCTGACACCGTTTCTCTTGAAAATGTCCAGGTATCGTGTCCGCTGTTGTTGCGGAATATTTTCGTATCTATCCTCCTCATCGGGATCGGTTATGAAAAGGGCATGGTGTTGAAAAATGATAGTGCCGGAATAGGTTCTGGTGTCGCCGGTGAAGGTTTCTACGAGCCAGGTCCATTGCCGGGCTAATTCAGCTTCAACCGAGTCCGGACGATGCACGATAGTGCTGTTCAGGACGACAAAACGCCAATTGCCCCAGGCAAAGCTGTACCAATCGGGGCCAAATATCTCCCGGTAGGCCGCTAAACTGGCCGGGCTGGGAACGTTTCCTATATCGTGGTTGCCGGGGACCCAGTAGAGGGGGATGTGGCTGTGGATCTGGCTGGCGATGCGCCTCAGCTCCGCTATCTGCGCCGGGTCGCCTGGTTTGTTGACGAGATCGCCGGTGATCACTACAAAAGCGGGTTCCAGGCGGTTGGCATGGGCGACAGCCTCCTGGAAGAGCCGGGTTTCTTCCTGAAAGGAACTGTCATTGGCAAACATGCCGAACTGGGGATCGGACATCTGGATAAAAAAGAACGGTTCGCGGTCTTTGAGCCCCTGATGAATGGCAATACACCCGCTGAGCAGGGCCAGCAGCAGGATAACGATAAAGCGTTTTTCATGAGGTTTCCCAAGCCGGTTCATAGGCGTCTTCCTATTTGAGCAGCACTGGCATCATTCATCCTATTTGAGCAGCACTGGCATCATTTGAAGTGCTGGTATAGGTTAAAACCAGGGAAGAGGGAGCTGGGTTAGTGCCACAAGCCCAGCAGGGCGCCCATAAGCATCAGGCTGACCAGGTAGTAGCCGCTGTTGATCAGGTAGAGTTTGAAGGGGCGCTTTTCAAACAGGACCCTATCCAGGGCAAAGGTGGCGACAAAGCCCAGCCAGACCAGGAATCCTGTCTCGATGCCGGCTACTAGCGTGGTGGCTTCCGTATGAACCAGGATACGGGCCAGGATATAGGCGGCGATGAGGATGGTCACAAAGCGGGTCCCGTAGGTGCGGGCCGGGCTGAACTCCGCCTGGAGTTCCTCCTCGGACATGCCCAGGGCAGCGGCCCATTGGCTACCAAAGAGTTTGGGTGAGTACCAAAAAGCCCCCAGGCCGAACCCGAGGATTGCGGCTATGAGGACCACTAAAAGGCTGATGTCGGGTTGGGTCATATTTTAGATCTCCTTTTAGTAAGTACGGGAAAGGTACGCATCCTCGCCCTGGTGTGCAATGGCGAGTGTCCGGGATCTATCTCAGAAATTAATTCCTATAATCACTCTACCCGGAGCTGCGATAACCCGCAAAGAAACTGCTTCATCTCCGGGCCGTTGGGCCAGGCTGAATCCCCGGACCACACCGATACCCAGTCCCGCGCCGGCAACCACGTCGGAGAGGTAATGTTTATTGTCGTGGATGCGGCTGACACCGGCGGTTACTGCCAGGGCGTAGAAGATGGCCCCGGCGCCATTGCCGTAGATAGTTCGCACCACCTCGGCAATGCCGAATGCGTGGGAGGCATGCCCCGAGGGGAATGAATGTCCATAGGGGAAGGGAGGTGTGGGCTGCTGGTTGGGCCGCGACCGCCCGACGGTGTACTTGATCGTCTGGGTAATAGTGGCCACGACCGCCAAGCTGGTGAAGGCAAACTCCAGACGCTGAAGTCTCTCTCTCCTGGGTGTACCGCGAAATCTTTCCGTCAGATAGATCCCGGGAAGGATCACAATGGTCCCTACCTTGCCACCCCACTCGTCACCAACATCGGCCAATAGCTCGGGCATCAGGCCGTGCTCCACGGCTTGCTGCTTCATGCGGCTATCCAGGGATAACGCGGCCAGGGTACCCAGACCGGTGGCGGCCCAGTGAAGACGAAGCTCCGGAGCGGCGATGGAGTACTGCAGACCCTCGATAATCCTTTGGGGATAAGTATTGGCCTCTTCCTCTTGGCCGGTAGCCACCGAGAGCAGAAGGCCAGTAAACAGAAGGATTTTAATAGCTGACATTGTTAAAATTTGGCAGCGATGAAGCTTAAATGCAATAACCTACTTAATTAGTGCTTTGCTAAAAATCTTTTGCTTTTTCAACTGCTATGAATTGAGAAGAACCTTAATCTTGATAAACATACTTAGATCGAATGAAGCACCGATTGGGTGGTAGCGATAGTCTTGGTTCCATACATTTCGAAAAAGAAGATCCCCAATTAATCTTCCATGCCAAAACCATTTCTGTATCTGCAAATCAAAAATAGCTACTCCTTTAACAGTAGAAGCATATGTTGCTGTGACTTGAGGAGCTACCTCGTAGATTTGGCCGTCAACATTCAGATAATCAGACCAGGAAGTGGCTGAACGATAGCTTACCATGGCCCAAATCGCAAAGCTCTCCACGGGAGTACAAGTTAATCGGTAACTGGCCTTATGCTTTGGAATAGAGGCCCAAACATCCTTGAACACATCATCTCCGGCAATTTCAGTCCAGTAGCTATAGGATAATTGATGTGAAAGCTGAGGTATGAATCGATGATTTAGAGCGATTTTCCCTCCGATAACTTGTCCTTTCTTGCCCCCATATATTTGTATGGGGGAATAAAATGAGTAGTCCTGGGGATTGAATTGAAAGGACTGTCTTTCCAAATAGAGGTCGGAGAACAATCTATAGGAACCTGTGGTTTCTATTGTGAAGTTGTCGTTTACAGTCGTCTTCCAGGTTAGATCACCAGTAAACTGTTGACTTTTATTGATATTACCGAAAATAGTGTAATCAACATCGTTTACTCTCAACATATCGTATCCGCGTTCCGACCAATACCATAAGCTATTATCTTCCTCTATAAGCCTCTGAGAAAAAGACAACGAGGTTCTAAGTATATGCTGGTCATTCATCTTCCAATAGTTTGAAGTTGCTGCCTTAAAAGCGGTGCGGCCACCACTGAACAAGATCATCCCACTCGTGTTCTGCTGTATGCTATCTGTAAATCTATGAGTAAATTCGCCGTAGATTTTCCCTATGTCATACGAGGCTTCACTCAGGGCATAACCTGTATTCAGGGTGCGTTGTTCATATCCAATTCCGAATCTGGTATTAAAGCCGGCGCTGTTGCTGTTACTTTCAATGTTGGCATTGAGATAGTGTGATTCCCAGTCAAAATCGAAATCAAGGGTGTTCGGAAAACGATCGAGTTCATTGACTGCGTAGCTGAGACGATAAGAAATATCCACCTTCTCGGAGGCGGGAAAGGATCCATTTATGCCCACGTGAGGAAGGTAATTATTTACCGGGATTTCTCTTCCGATAGGCTTAAGGAATAAGAAGTATTTTGAAGAGTAAGGGTAACTGGTCAGAAATTGGTGCGTTCCCCCCAACGCTTCGGCACCTATTCTAAGGCAGGGGATGATACTTCGATGCAGTCCGGGATATATAGTAAGAGTTTTTGAGATACGTCCATACATGGCTGGATCAGTAAAGGGATGTTGCTGCACCAATAGACACGCACGCGCATACCAGGACCGGGCGCCCACATCAACCGTTAAATAGCCATCGTTGGCGATTCGATCAACGTTGGGTGTGGCGAACTCCGTGAACCGATACGGTCCTGAGTCACCTGTTTCGTTACCCAGCACCAAATCCCCCATTATTGAAATGCCCGGCTTCGGCTTAATCGTCCGAATGTGGATGAGGCCGCGATCCGCAAACTCTCCGGCATGCACTTGAGGCAAACCGATGACCTCCACATAATCAATCTGATACAAAGCTACCGGCGCCATGTTCAGGTTAATCACATCAAATACCTTCGTATCTATCCTCTGACCATCAAGCATAACAACCCAATTCTGCCTTTGAAAAGCCGACAGACCGTTCGGGCTCGCTTTCCAGGTAAATCCATCAGTAGTGTTAATATTCCAATCGTCGATAAGCAGGAGTAAGTCTCCTACACGGGTCAAGCCCGCGTGACGGATCATTTTTGCGGTTATCACCCTCCTTTCAAGCAAGGTGTCGGCAGGGTTGCTTCCCCCAACCCTGGAAGTCAGGCCAAGCCCTACTAACATGAGTAATAGTACCGGCTTCACTCCAGAAACACCTTTAGCCATCCCGGTGTGGAGAGTGAATAGCTCATTCCGACGGATAAAAACGCGAGCTTGATTTGCTTATGAGTGAAAATAATATTGTAGCTGCCTGAAAAATTGATTGCTATGTTCCTATAAACAGGGTAACTCACACCGGAATCAAGGCTCATACCGAGTTCATTTTCATATCGATTGTAGCCCCATCCTTTCTCGAAAATCATAATATTGCTGCCCATACTAATATGGTTAAACCAGTCCAATTTATTCAGTAACGACCACCGCTTACCCCATTTCAGGTAAACAAAAATAATTTGAAAATCTGAGACACCCGTTTCCTGGCCATAGAAAGGGAATACTTGAAATCCAGCCTGTACGGAGCCATAATAGAAGGGTGTTTCTATGAACGCATCGATACCTTGTCCGGGTGCCCAAAAATCGTGAAAAACATTCTGATTAGTATTAACAACATAATGCACCCCAATTTCAAGAGAATCAAAGGCCTCCATGTTTTGGGCGCGCGGTGAATCCACCATCAGCAGGAGAACTGTTATGACAGTGAGTGGCGGGGAGATTGAGATTAATAAAAACTTTTTCACAACTATAAGGATTTCCTTCCTCTCCATTTTACAAAGGTGTGCAATACAAGACGTATGCTTGCTCTTGCTCCAGGGATGCCGCCTCCAAAGAGCAGAAGGGCGCTAGCCGGAAGGGTTTTGATATCTAAATTCGCAGGAATTTCGCATTTGGAGGACCCCAATGCGACCACTTATTTGTCATTTTGGAGAAAAAGAAAAGCCCCCCTTCCTGGGAAGAGGGGCGGTGTAACTTGCGGGTAGGATGTTATAATCCGGAGGCTACTTGATGGCAATCTGCTTTTTCTCAGGCTCTTCGGGTGCCACCTTTGTCAGGGCAACGTTGAGGATTCCATTGTGGTACTTGGCCTCAACCTTGTCTTCGTCCACCGCGGTGGGCAGCGAGAAGGACCGGATGAACTTGCCATGGCGCAGCTCGGAGCAGTGGACGGTCTCACCTTCGGTGACCTGGCGCTCGTTGCGCTCACCACTAATGGTCAGAACACCGTCCTGAAGGGAAACGTCGATGTCCTTCTTGCTCAAGCCGGGCAGCTCGGCCTCAAAGGTCACCTGGTCCTTGGTCTCGCGGATATCGAAAGCCGGTGACCAGGTGTTTCGCAGAACCGCATCCCCGAAGAAGGGACGGGACCACAGCTGGTTAAACAGGCCGTTCATATCATCGTAGAGACTCAAAACCGGTCGTCTGCGGGTGTATTTTACGAGTGTCATGGTTATTTCCTCCTTTAATTTTAACCTTCTTGAAATGTTGCCTTTTAAGATCAACTTTCACTTTCCGCCATTAGTAGTCGCAAGGGATGTGCCAGGC
>Ga0209976_10002675_pt1 | contig 10075 bp, 20 predicted proteins | sample SumtaG_FD_182806 | JGI IMG/M metagenome (GOLD analysis project Ga0209976, IMG submission 182806) | Deep subsurface microbial communities from Indian Ocean to uncover new lineages of life (NeLLi) - Sumatra_00157 metaG (SPAdes) (version 2) | ecosystem: Environmental > Aquatic > Marine > Oceanic >... | reverse complement strand
GCTACTATCCACAACATTACGATTTTACCTCCACATTTACAGGGGTGCAGTCATCTGGTACCGAGGTATTTATCCGAAAGATTAAACATGTCATGAGTATTACCATACCAAGAAGGCATATAAGTTCTCCGGGGATAAACTCAAATATATTCCACCGACGATTCCTTTGTGCCACCCCTATAATACAGAGCACAACCCCAATTATAACCCCCGTTGTGTAGAAATCCATACGGTTCCCCGGTAAAGGGGACATCCTGTCCCCATATCATTTACATGTCCTTAGGCGTTGTTCTGGTTGACATCTTCTCTGAAGCGGTTGAGGTCCTGATCATCTAGATCTGGGATATCATCCGCCGTTTCAAGTGTCAGTGGTTCCGAAACAACTGCATCTGTGCCGTCGGTAGTGTCATCGGCATGATCATCCACGGCTGGGGTATCTACCACTTTCTTCGGCTTCCCGTTTGTTTCATAGGGCACGAGGTTAGCAACACCCAGCTCTTCCATCCGACTGGCCATAGCTTTTGCACATATAGCAGGCCGGAGTTCAGTCTGGCGGTCAGCTCCTTTGATCTTCTTCCTGACGGCGGCAGCACGCTGATACAGATCATTCCATTCGTCTTCGCTGATATTCTCAACGACGCGTGTTAGTCCCCGTCCACGGGCAGTGGGGCTTATCGTTCGAAGTTTATCCACCACTGTTGAGATGCCGACAGGTACCGAGCTTAAAAACCGTTCATAAAACAGTTCCGGCACGTTCACCTTGCGTAATTTAAACTTCTTTCTGTTGTTCGTCATGTCATACTCCTGATACAACTTTAATATAATTCATGTTTAATACAATTCTACTACAAAACTTTTATACTGTCAAGAACTTTTATACTGTTTTTAGAGGGTATTTTCACATATAGAAGAGGTGTGCCCCAACTTGCCCGACAAATACCTTGACGCTCTTCCAAAAAGGGCTCACGGTTGTAGCATGATAGTACAATGCATAACTTACCACGGGTTCATACGTCGGGGTCATGATCACATCCCGAGCTATATATTTTGCTATTTTTAATGCGTCCTCATCTCTGGGAACATCAGATTTCCTATCACAATGCCACGTAAAAGAGCACCGCCACTTATATGGTGTCTTTAGGTTCCACTTAGGGTATACGCCATCGTAGATGACGCCGCATATGGTGTCTGGGTAATTGGAATGCGCTACCCGGTGCATCACTACATCTGCCACGGCATACTGGGCTTTAATGGATTCACTTCTGGCTTCAAAATAGATGTTTAATGCCATGCACTGAACCGCAATTTCTATTTCTCTGTTGTTTGTCGGGTAATTAATACCCCAGTTTCTGGTTGGAGATTCTTCAATTTTGGGTATGTCTAACTTCGAGGTTACAGTAGCTGGGTTAAACAAAGCCTCACTTCTGAGCAGCATACAGAAGACAGCCACTAAGGATATCCAGAGCGTTACATCCATTATTCGGTCGGCGTCAATTGTAAATCGATTTGACATGCTTAAATATACCCGTAAATGGGGCATACGTCAACCCTCATCACCCGAGGTTAACGTATGCGTTAGCCTTACCAACTTCACCTATAAAACAGTTGATGTTTATTATACCCTTAGTTCCTAGTATCACACGAGTGGCTCCACGCTGGACCTTATTATGTACTGCGGTAGACACCTTCACCTCGGTGCCACATGTCCCCACATATGTGAACTGACGTTGCTTCCGTGAAGGTGCTACATTAACAGAGTGAGTTCTCTTGTCTGTACCACCCAGACGCCGTACAATTCGCTTCCATGGTTGTCCATGGCTACTTGAGTATCCATGTATAAACCGGTCCACGAGGTGTGCTATCTCATGAGGAACGACATCCATTATCTCATCCCAGTCCATATCCATGACTTTAGTGTTGAACTCAATGTTATATACGTCGCCTAAACGTTTCATACACCCGGCGGCTCTACCTGAGTTGGTGAGGACTATAGCTACGTCAGCCACAGTAAGGGTAAATTTTGGGAAGTGTTCCCTAGCTATCGCCCATACCCGGTGCACCTCATCCATGAGTTCACGTTTTCTAGGATGAGACCGTACAATTCCTCTCTTGCGAATAATAGCAGTCATGTTTGTATCCTGTTGTTGATATGTGTTTATTATACTATATGGCTGTAAATAAGGCAAGATCTTTTTTACAACTGGGTCTTATACAGTCATGGTTGCCATGACCCGTCTCAGGTAAGGCTTAAGTGTGATCCAATTAATCATTGCTGCGGAGAACGTGAATGCTATTATCAACGGGGCTAATAATAACCCGTTATAATACAGATACAAGCCAGCAAATACGTTGGTAGCATACAGACCCCATGTCATAGGCTTCCCCATTGTTGTGAGTTGCTGTACTATTGCATTTGCCCGATGGGGGTTAATTGGGATTGTATTAACAGTAATGAAGTTTGCCCCTATCAGATACAGGATGACAAAAAAGGAAACTGTGGAAAAAATCAGATGCCACCATTCTATGCCCCACAGCCACTGCCACCATTGGGTATGGTAATGTATACCCAGAGCACATAACATTCCGATTATGTATTCGGAGTGACTGAACTTAAATGTTTTCGTCTGTGTCGTCATTGGATTTTCCCCTTACTCTAAGTTACCATCGAAGCACCACCAACCATCTCGGTAACGATAGCTAACATCATAAAACAAAGCTGCCTCTATCCTCTTCTTAGCTACCGGGTTGGCTGATATGATACTAACAGCAGCGGGCACACAGTTATTCTTTATTGCCCACATGAGAATGTCATAGCCTTCCATGTCTTGGTTAACACCAAGATCATTGTCCAGCACCAAATGGGTTACCGGGTTGTTTAGGAGAGCGTTACGGCCCTCTTCGGCTGTGCGGGCAACTAGGTCCATACCTTCAACGATACGAACGTCGTCTATCAGTAGATATAACTCTGGCATGACTATGCCTCGCTTCCTAATATCTCTGGCTTATATCGTTCTTTACCGGTCCCCTCACATGCTGAACAAGGAGGAGAACCAATATTATCATAATACCCCGAACCATTACAAGCCCCACAGTTTCTCAATTTCCAACCATAAACGAAGCGTTCATAGTATTCTTTCCGGGCCTTTTTTCTCTCAGCGAAGTTCATTTGCTTTTTTCTCAGGGAACTTTAATATTACAGCTCTCTGATAATTAGATCGGAATTCACTTTTGAACGTCTTTAGTTTTGGTTTCGGCTTCCTGTCCTCTTCCCTCTTTTTGTTCAGGGAAATCATATGAGCCGTCAGCTTATGTGCATCTGCGCCACTGATCCTGATGTGAAACTCATATAGCTTGTCAGCAACATTAATATATCGTTTATACCCTTCAAAGGCTACGTTGCCACCTAAGACGCATTTCAAAATCTCTTCATTAGTTAATATGGTCATAAGTTTCACCAAATAATCTTATTTGCATTCTATAAATTATAAGGGGCTGACACCGAAATGTCAACCCCTTTATTCATAAAACCCTAAGGTTAGGAGGATATTTATGAACCCAGTACGTCACCAAACCGGTTAACATCTTCCGGCAAGAAACTCATCCTGTCAATTCGAAATTCTTCGAAGTTACCATCCTTGAGGGAGAGTTGCTTGAGAGTAACGCTACGCTTGTTTAAGCATCCTTCGATGAAATTACCCATACGTACCGGGGCACCTGAGTTAACAACCTTACGCTCACCAGCTTGACGCTCGGTGACGTTAAGTTCAAGGTAGGGTACTAAGATGTTATCACACATCACCGTACCTTCCACTACGACAGGTTCCATACGGCCTTTAACCTTTTCGGTGACTAAGTGTACCTTTACATCACCGATGTAGACATAGCAACGATCATGTGCTTCCTGATGGGCGTTCTTTGGCTTGTCTTCAAGGTTTCGGGTAAGCTGAGTCATCAACATCTGCTTACGCTGTTCAAAGATTTTCATACATTCGTTGGCAGGCAAATCACCAAACTTATCATCGGCTGCTACCAGTTCGGCAACATCACGATACGCAATATCCTGCAACGCGCTGGCACGGCGCTTGTATAGGTTCTTAATGGAGATCTTGGCAATCAATTGAATGTCTTGTACCGGGGCTATAACCCAGTTAGACGTTGGACGGTAACCAATGACGGAGGCACAACCACCGCTTCGGGCGTGTGCTAGTTCTGCAATGGCTTTCGCTTGGGGACCACTGACTCTGACAAGTCTTCCATCAGTGGCGTGCATAAGAATTTTTAAATCAGTCATATCAGTCATGTTTATCCTCTTGACGAGTGGTTAGTTAGGGTTTAAGTATACCACATTTAGTAAAAAAGTCAAGGGAGTTTACATAAATCCAGCGACGTTTCCCGCAGCTTCTTGTATGCTGGGCATCTTCCACTGTTGCTTTTCATCCTTCTCCACGGATTCAGCACCGATGGCGCTCATAATGGCTTGAGTCTTGCTCTGACCATTGTATCCCTCCATCACATCAAGAGAACCCCACATGACTTGTATCAGTTCCCTTTTCTTGAATTTCATTAGGTAAGCAAACAGTAGATCATTCATTATCATCACCTTGTGTATTTGTTTTGTGGCTTTCTGTTTGTGCCAGTAATACCAATTTACGAAATGCAGAAACAAACTCCAGTACTGCTCGTGCTGATTCATCACCAGCATCAGCTTGACGCTCTAATGCTTCACACATGAACCTTACTTTGAGGAATCCAGCGTCCTCGCCCATTACCTCGTTTATGTCGGCCAGTTCCTTTGTTACTTTCACTGGGCTCTCCCCTTAAACATCATTGTATCATTAGTTTTGGTACGTTCGGGCCTCACGAGTTCCCACCCCTTCTCGGCTGCTATGCCTTCAATGATAGCACACATCACACGCTGCATAACGGGCGGGCCGGTGCCACCGGGGTAACATGATGTGTACCATTGTTGTAGGTGAGATTGGTTGTTGATATCGACCGTGTAGCGTTCTAATTTACGTTTGGCCATAATACACCCCAAGTGTTTAGTCTGGTTCGGGCAGTGTCTTGCGCGTGTCCCATGACGAATCAGAGGATTTCATACCATTTGAAATTTCTTGTTCGGTGGGAACCGTCCAGTTGAGGATTTTGCCGGTTTTGATTTCAATCTCAAGGTCAATGTAATCATCACCACCATCTGGCATAAAGGATGGGGCATAACCAAGAGCCTCGGAACCCATTGGGTCACCCTCACCATCATATACGGTGGTTGAACAAAGATCCGAACACTTGGCACTAATGTAAATCGTTTCAGCTTTCATTTGCTGCCTCCGGGTGTGTCTGTAAATAAGAGTCTACCACATTCTTTTCCATTTGCCAATATTTTTCTCGTATTGATGGTATGATAAACCTACTAGCATGGGTACTGCATAGTCGTAACATAGCACCCCGGACTTTCTGATCCATGCCCCGTGTTGCTTTCCGAGCAATTCTTCCGGGCTTCTTCCGGGCAGACTTTCCTTCTTTTCGGATTGCAATAACCTCTTTACATATTACCTTCCACATTTCTACTGAGTAGTCACCTCGGTTGCAGTTGCATTGCTGACAAGCCACAACAATATTATCATAACGTAAGGTGCCACCATCAGATTTTTTAAGGAGGTGTTCCACTGTGGCTTTTTTTGGAGACCGGTTCTTTGTCATGGAAAGATTCATTTTTCCACCACAGTAGTAACAAAGATTCTCTTGTTCGGCTGCTATCTTGTTACGCTTCTTAGCAACAGAACCACTCTTACACATTGTTTCTTTTTCCTTCCCCCAAAACAGTTCTCTTGATTTCTTTTAACATTTGTTCAGAATAAACAACGCGTTGCTCCCAATAATCAAGTTCTGCGTCTCTCTGTTTTTTGATTTTGTTGATTACCCTAATACCAAACCCCTTTCTTGGTTTAGTTTCTTCATCCAACACAGACATGCCTTCATGGTAGGTTCTTTTATTTTTTGCTCTGCTCAATTCATTAACCCAATATTTCCAAAGAACATCAATGTTTTCATTGAAGTCAAATAGATCTATTTCACCGTCAACTATTCCGGTTAATGGAGCCACAACTTCTGTCACGATACTATCTCCCTTTCTCTCGGAGTTGGAGTTGGATCATCCTTAATCCCATAATCTTTTCGATGTTTAACCATGTGCTCTTTGTAGTTAATTTCTTTACCTAAGTACAGGCTCATTGCCAACCCGAAATACATCTTACCACAGTCGGCTTGACCTTTGATAGCATATTCTTTACGTCCGAGATGTTTGTTGGCTGCATAGAACCCATCAACCAACGCAACCATGTCATTGTAGATCGGACGTACCTTCTCTTCCATGTCGATAATGGTTTGCAATGCAAGTGGGTCATCCCAGAATTGTGCTCGAACGTCATCTATTGTCTCATAGACCACGGCTTCATACAAGCGCCGTTGTGAGTTAATGGAATCCTTCAAGTGATGGAGCACCATATACCAATCAGTCTTGATCTTAATGGTGATACCATCCAACCAGATAACATACCCTTCAACCTTTTCCATTCCGTTGATGTCGTTAACAAACGAGGTAACGTCGTCAATGTCATTGATATGGTTCTTTACAAAAAACTTTGAAGCATCCGGGTAATTTTTCTCAAACCCTTCCAAGGGATAGTAGTCACCTGTCAGATTGCAGCGAACAGCAAGTACGGTTAGACTCGGTTTCATATAACCAATAACGATACGGTTTGTCGGCCCGGTGTATTCCATACATACCGTGTAATTACTCCCTATATCTTCGAAAAACTCTGCTAACGGCTTATACTCTTCGGTCTGGACCAAAGCATTAGCTGCCGTAGCCTGATCAGAGAACAACGAACCTTTTGATTTCAGCCACACGCCATCATCCGTCCTCACGGTAGATATCAAGGAGCCATCCATCTTATCCTGAACAGCAAATGCAGTTGAGAAATCAATATCCATGGTGAACGGATTTTCAAGCCAATTAAAGAACTTGTGGAAAGGGCGTGATGCAACCGCTACTGGATTGTGGTCGTCATCAATCTGAAATGTGATACCACGAGATTCCAAGGCATCCGGTAACAACCATTGTGAATAGGAAGCCAGCCGGTACAGGAATATCCGGTAAATGTTAGAGGCAAGGATCTGGTCAACGTAGTAGAATGAATCGTCGGCCTCTGACAATGCCATCAGGTTGTCGTATAGTTCTTTCATAGTTGTGTTGGCACCATAGCCATGTAAATGCTTGTACCGTCTTCGAGGTGCATAGCATGTTCAATAAAGTTGTCTTCATCAGGCATCACGCCGTAACAAACACACTTTCTCGTGAATTCTTCTTCCATTGAAGCATCATCCGAGTGTACGGTATTGTTGATGATCTTCCCTTCCGAGTCCGTTGTTATAACAAAGCAAGAATGAATCATGGGGTTGGCTCCATACACTCTGGCATTGAGAATAGTCCTCTGGTCTCAATCAGCCAAATACTTTCGATATTGTCAAGTCCCAAAATGAATGGTTCATTGACGTTAGCATTCATCCATTTCACTTGGATTAGTTTGTTATTTTCATTCAACTGTTTCCAGAACCAGTATGTCCAAAATTCTTCTTGGATACCCGTTTTATAATTTACGCGAATCAGGAAGCGGCGTTTGAGAAAGAATGCCCATGACCAGAGCAATACAAAGATACTAAAACGAGTTTTCCTAGCCATGTTGGTGTCCTCTTTTTACATTCTATAAATTATAAGCGTTCAGACCGTGGCTGTCAAGCAGCCTTTATCTTCATTGCTCCCTGACTTTCCAGTTCTTCCAGTTCAGCCAGTCGTTCGGTAACACGTTCCTTTTCTCGGATCAGTTTGTTGGCTTTGTTGTTGGATATCCTGACTACTCGCTTTTCCAGTAGTTCAGTTGAAACAAACGACAAGAATTTATCAGGGATATTAACACAGTCTAAAAGAACATGCGGTGCACACTTCTCTAGGTTAACAATGAATTGTTCGGCAGTACGATCCCAAACCATATAGCCACAGTCATAACATCTCCAACCACTACGTCCAATGGCATTTCCAGAATGTATTCCAGAGTTCCAACCACCATGATGAAAGTTATTATTGCCACAACGGTAACATTCACCGGGATTCTTTGGTCTACGGGATTTTCTTTCGGCCTCTTTCTTAATTTCTTTTGCCAAGTCTGCCATAATAAGATCCCACTTTTCTCCCCACTTACGAAGAGGTAAAGACAGAAAGGACAGAAGTTTTGGGATAAGGAATTTTACTTTATACATGACACACTCCACGCCTTAAGATAGTATCTATTATACAGGAGGGTAAATAAGAAGTCAAGGAAAAGTGCCTCTCCCCGGTCTATAATCTCACCACCAACAGATCAATTACTTTCCGGGGGTCATCGGCGTGTTCGATACGGTGCAGAAGCGGTGCAGTTGTTGCTGCTTATCAGAAGGGATAACTGTAGTACTGCCGCCTTTTTTCGTTCCGGGCCGCTGCTCCGGTATTTCTGCATCGTATTCATGGTATTCATGGTTAAACCGTCCCCCTCAACTCGACGTTTAACATCTCCCCCAACTGACTGGAGGCTTACCCATGCCGCATGTAGGTGTGTGTAACTCTGTTAACATCAGCACACCTCATGCTGCATTTCTATTTATAATCATACCTCATTATTCTTATTTAGTCAAGTTTTAATTGATGAGAGTAGCTGGGGCTCGAACCCAGATATGGCTTGTCTAAGAAGCCAGTGTTTTCCGCGAGTGGGCTCTAAAAAGAACCGATCTATTAACACCACCACTCTCACTACCATTTGGCAGAAGCAATCAATCTTCGGTCTGCGGTGGGATCACCTCGTTCCGGCTTATCCTCATCAAAGTCAATCCATTCTTTCCTCATGTGGTCTTTATGCTCTGCGTCATACTGAAGGAAAGTTGAACAAGTACTACACCGGTCGGCTTTCTCCTTCCAGTCAGTACGTTTCTCACCTCCACACAATGTACCGTATACCACCCAGCAAGCATTCCCCAGATTCATTTTGTACGCTGGGCATACCCCAAATTCTTTGGCGTTCACCCCGGCTGTTTCCCGAGCACATTGGTGTTCTTCCCAGCAGGGCTTACCCGACGCGGGGGTACTCTTACAGCCGTTCTTTTCAAAACAGTTCATACCGCTACCTCTATCTGTGTCAATCCTCTACTTTGATTGTGATGGTCACTCGTTTAAGTGGACGTTCTATTGGCGGAAAGTAAACCTTTGCTATCTCTTTGGTTCTGAACAGGTCTCCAGAATCCAAAGCCGGATAATCCTTATCAGACCACCAAACAAGACCATCTGCTTGTCCTTGGCTATGTGTCCAGCCCTTAATCACTTTTGTGCTCATCTTGCTTTCCTCCAGAAAGTTGAAACTGAATTTGTTCCTCTGTGGGGATAAAGGGAGGATGGGTAATATCGAAGAATTGTTCAAAGTCTTCAAACTCCTTAATACTATCAATGCGATGGCCAAAGGAGTTAGCATGTATAGCTGTACATGCTTCAATGACTGTAGTGCAGTCTGCAAACTCAACGATGTCAACATCATCAGGTTCCCGGTTCCCTCCGCTTATTACTTTCGGGTAGCTACATTTGTAGTGGAGCATGTGAACTCGTGTCTTAGCTATCCCTATTAGTTCTTCTTCAAACTGAAGTTCAATACAGTAGCTTTCGTTCTGTAGCTCAAGTAATGCCCCGGCGTCGTAGTCATCTACTACTTCAATCCTTACATCCTTGAACTCACCTGACTTAGATAAAGTTAGTTCAAATTGCCTTACTACTTCCTTTAAGTCAACGTTCTGCATGTTGGTGTACCTCGTGGGTAACGCTTGCGTTAGCATTAATGGGGGTATGGACCTATTTTAACACTACTTGATCTAATGTCAACCCGTGTTCGTCAGCAATCTCCTGCCGTATGTCCTCCGGCGTCTTGTGCTGTATTACCTCTATTGAACCATCCCCCTTGTAGAGTATGGAGTGTGACGGCCCGCGTGCTCGAACCTTGTC
>Ga0209976_10002674_pt1 | contig 10076 bp, 6 predicted proteins | sample SumtaG_FD_182806 | JGI IMG/M metagenome (GOLD analysis project Ga0209976, IMG submission 182806) | Deep subsurface microbial communities from Indian Ocean to uncover new lineages of life (NeLLi) - Sumatra_00157 metaG (SPAdes) (version 2) | ecosystem: Environmental > Aquatic > Marine > Oceanic >... | reverse complement strand
GAGGTGAAAGAGGCGGTGGTGTATGGAAGCCGGTGCGTCACCCATGCCGACCGCAGCGGGGATGCGTTTCATAGGGAAAGTAAAAGAACCACCCATGCCGATGCCCTCCATCAGTCGGGCCAATTGGAGGAAGCCGGGGTTTTGTTCCGGGAGGCGGAAGCCATGCAGCGGGAAAGTCAGCCCGGGTTTCCCTTTCTTTATAGTTTGCGAGGCTTTCGATTCTGCGACCTCCTGCTGGGACGGGCCGCTTATCAAGAGGTGAGGGAACGGGCGGAAAAATTATTTGAATGGAGACAACCTTCCGATTCTTTATTAGATATCTCATTAGATAATCTCACCGCAGGCCGGGCAGGGATGATGCAGGCGGAAAAAGAGGGGACCCGCGATTTTTCCCGGGGCTTAGACTACCTGGACCGGGCCGTGGAGGGATTGAGGGAATCCGGTTATCAGTATTATCTTCCTCTTGGCCTTTTGGTCCGTGCGGCCTGTTTCCGCCTCCAGGGGCTTTTCTCCCGCGCCCGGGAGGACTTGAATGAGGCCGGGGAGATTGCCCAGTTAGGGGATATGAAACTCCACCTGGTTGACTATCACCTGGAAGCGGGACGGCTGTGCTCAGCCGAAGACAAACCCGGTGAAGCCCAAAAACATTTCAAAACCGCCGCTAAGATGATCGAAGAAACCGGGTACCATCGCAGAGATTCCGAAATTACAAATTAGCCCCTGGCAGGGGCGACCTAAGAAGGCCCTACGGGCCATCCGGAAGGCTTCTTCTAGTGTTTGTACTCTTTCAGGCTGCGAAAAAAGTATTTCAGGTTATATCACACCTATTTCCACTTTCGGGAGGAGAAAAAAAGGGGTTTCAAACTTGCCTGTCCCCAAAATTATTCCGCAAAACTTTTATCTTAAAGAAATCGATTTGAAAAAAACAGCGTTTTGTATTAATATTAGTACATGAAAACTGAAAACACTAGGGAATTTAACGATGCCGGCCTTTGTGTGCCCCATTTACACTATATGGCCGATAGGTCTGCCAAAATCGATAAACTGGTGAAACTGGTGGAAAAAGGCAAATACTTTACCATAAACCGCCCCCGACAATACGGGAAAACCACCGTACTGTACCTGTTAGAAAAACAATTGGAAAAAATGGGCTACCTTGTTCTAAAAATCAGCTTCGAGGGAGTCGGAGACCGCGTTTTTTCCGGCGAAGAATATTTTGCCCCGGCTTTCCTGAAAATGATCCGGCGAAAACGGGAGCAAACAGATGAACAATTATACCGGTTCCTGTTGGAACAAATGGATAAAACAACAACCCTGCAAGACCTCTCCGAAGTGATTACCCAAATGACCGAATCCTCTGATAAAAAAATGGTACTCCAAATCGATGAAGTAGACAAATCCAGTAATAATCAACTGTTCCTTAGTTTCCTGGGAATGCTGCGCGCCAAATACCTGCTGAGAAACGAAGGAACCGATTCCACTTTTATATCGGTAATACTGGCCGGGGTCCACGATGTGAAAAATCTGAAAATCAAAATCAGACCCGAAGATGAACAAAAATATAACAGCCCATGGAATATCGCGGTTGATTTAAAGATCGATCTGAGCCTCGCTGTAGAAGAAATCCAAAGCCTGCTCCGGGATTTCCTTTCCCAAAACCAAATCCAGGTAAATATCCTGGAAACCGCTAAAAAACTATACTATTTAACATCAGGACACCCCTTCCTGGTTTCCCGGCTGTGCAAAATTATCCATGAAGATATCCAACCCCACGAAAAATGGACTCTAAAAGATATAGATACCGCCACCAATATCCTCTTAAAAGAAGATAATACCAATTTTCAAAGTTTAATTAAGAACCTTGAAAATGACAATCCACTTTACGAAATGGTTTACAAAGTCGTTATGGAAGGGGAAAACGTAAGCTATAACCGGTATAATCCCATCATCGAACGGGGGATTACTTATGGTGTTTTTAGAGACAGCAGCGGTCGTTTGAAAATACACAACCGGGTTTATGAACAACAGGTTTATGATTATATGACCTCCAAACTCGAAACCTCGGTCAGTATGGAAAATTACAATTATAGGGAATATTTTTTAGGAAAAGACGGAACCCTTAACCTGGAACAAGTACTGCTCCGGTTTCAAACCTTCTTAAAGGAACAGTATTCGAAAAAGGACCTGGCGTTTCTCGAACGAAACGGCAGACTCCTCTTCCTGGCTTTCTTAAAACCGATTATCAACGGCAAAGGATTCGATTTTAAAGAAGTTGAAATCTCCGAAGAAAAACGCCTGGATATCGTGGTTACTTTCGCCGATCAAAAATATATCGTCGAATTAAAAAAATGGTATGGAGATAAAGCCCACCAAAAAGGATTGGTACAACTGGCCGATTACCTGGACCGCCAAAACCTTGATAACGGTTTCCTGGTCATCTACGACTCCAGGCGCAAAAGCAACAAAATTGGAGAAAACCAAACCCTGGCCATTAATTCCAGGAAAATCTTTATTGTCTGGGTGTAGTTTTTTTATTCAACTAAACAGCAATAGTTAAAATTGCCGTCGGATTGATAAAAAATATGGGATCGGTGGTCTGGAAAGAATGCTGCTAAGATAAGGCTAAATTTTTGTTTTGTTGTATGATTTCGATCTATGATGTTGTTTATGTTAATGTTGTAGGGAACAGGCTTGCCTGTTCCAAAAACATTGCATAACAGTCTATGCTATGCGGAACAGGCAAGCCTGTTCCCTACATAATCGATAGAACCGCTCCTTGACCTTTCAGCATTATGGACGTTTAGGCTTCAAATAATAAATTTAGGCTTATCTTAGCGCCATTCTGGTCTGGAAAGGTTTAATAAATCTGTCCTATGTCTTCTGTCGCAATCTCATCTCCACTGTGATATAATGAATTTATGGTTGAAAAACTAAAAAAAACCAATCGAACAGGAGTTAACAATGAGATTTATGAAACACATGTTTATTTTATTTCTTTTAACCTTTGCGGTAAGCCTGGCGGTAACGGCCGATTCCACCACCGATACACTGCCCCTGGGACCGTCGAAATATAAATTTACCCTGGATAAAATCGAAAAAGACCGGATCATCCGCACCGCCACCGCGAAAGTCGTGACATTAGAAGATGTTATCGATCAAAATAAAGACACCGATGTGTTTATCATTGGCGAAGCCCATGATAACTACCAATGCCATACCTTTCAACGGGACTTTATCGAAGCCCTTTATAAAAAACACCCCAAACTGGTGGTGGGTTTCGAGTTCTTCTGGCGGGAGGATAAAGAGTTCCTGGAACAATGGCGAAACGGGCGGATCAGCGAAGACGATTTGATCAAACGGATAGGCTGGTACAAACGGGGGGGGCAAAATTACGGCTATACCCACCTGGTTATGGAGATCATTAAAAAATACAACATAAAAACCATCGGCCTGAACGTGTCCAGGAAGATTCTGCGAAAAGTATCCAGCCAAGGGTTTGACACCCTGTCCAAAGAAGAAAAAGCACTCTTTCCCACCCTTAATATCCCCAACCTCCAACACGAGTATTTTATAAAACTCATATTCGGTGTATTTGCAGTCCAGCTTCCCCCCTGGTTTAAGAATATGTACACCTCCCAAAAATGCTGGGATGTGGTGATGGCCGAGTCCATGCGTCAAACCCTGGCAAAGAAAAAATATAAGGGCTATAAAGGCGTCATCATAGCCGGCAGCTACCATGTGGCGTATAAACTGGGCATTCCCTTCCGGTATGCCAAAGCCGATAAAAAAATCAAAATAACCACCATCGTTCCCATTTTAATGCCCAAAGAAAAGAAAAAAGATGACAAAGAAGAGGAAGAAAAAGACGGGCACCCCATGATGAAAATGATGGGAAAGTCCATGGAACCGGCTGTTATTTTCTCCAGGGGTATCGCCGATTATGTCTTTTCCGCCGTCCAACCGTTACACCACCATTTCCCGGTTATCGGTTTTTCAGTAAAGGAAAAAGACGGCAAATTTGAAGTCACACGGATAACTAAAAAAAGTATCGCGGAAAAAAAGGGTATCCGCAAAGGCGATCAAATCACTGCCGTGGATGGTGTCGAGCTTACCTCCCTCGAACAATTACGCAGTATTATCGCCCAAAAAGATTGGGACGATTCCGTTACCTTCGGAATAGTCAAGAAAATTGAAATAAAAACGGAGTAGGCAGTGGGCAGTGGACAGTGGGCAGTAAAAAAATTATCGATGTTATTGACATTAATGCCCTCTTATCTGTATAATCTTAGTCTCATAGGAATTTTTATGAAGGTTCCAATGTGAACAAAAGGTTAAAGCGCGGCACGACAGAGCCTCCGCATATAGTCTCCCCACGCAGTGGGGCCGCGCCGCGGCCTAATCTACTTTAAGCATATTGAAAATAAAGGAGAAATCAATGAGCAAAGAATTCAAGCCTTATGTTCCTGTAGAGAGCAAAATGAGGGAGTTCTCATTCAAAGCGATCTTTCTCGGCATTTTGATGGCGGTCATTTTAGGGTCTGCCAATGTCTATTTGGGATTGAAAGCCGGTATGACAGTGGCGGCTACGTTTCCCGCCGCGGTTATGGCGATGGCATTTCTCAGGTTTTTTAAGGGCACGGTCTTAGAAGAGAACCTGGCAAGGACCACCGGTGCGGTAGGAGAAGCCCTGGCTGCCGGTGCGATTTTTACCATCCCTGCCTTTGTTATGTCCGGGGTGTGGACGCGTCTCAGTTATCTGACGCCCACCCTGTTGATGCTGGTGGGTGGTGTCCTGGGTGTTCTCTTTGTTATTATCTTAAGAAAAACCCTGATCGAGGACCAGACCTTACCTTACCCGGAAAGTAGAGCCTGCGCGGAGATCGTTAAAGCCGGTCAAAGCGGTTCTAGCGGCGCAGGGTTGGTTTTCGGCACCATGGGATTGGCCGGATTGATGGAGTTACTCAAAAACGATTATGGTTTTACTTTTATCAAAGAATCCTTTAAAGGATTTCTTAAATTTGCCCAATCTAAAATTTTACTCCTGGATTCCAGCAGTAAAGTCATTACTGCGGAAGGAGGTACACAGGCTGCTTTTTCACGGGATGGCGGTATGCTTTTGCAAAGCCCGGCCGCTTCCCCGGCCTTCCTGGGAGTGGGGTATATTATCGGTTTCCGTTTGTCTGCCATTACCTTTTCCGGTGGTGTTTTCGGTTGGCTTTTCCTGATGCCGGTGGTCATGTTCCTGATGAGCGGCGACTTGTTTCCCTTTACTGCCGGGGGCGCCAATTGGGCCGACATTGCCGGCGCAGCTTACAACTCGACGGTAAAACCCATTGCAGTGGGCGGCATGTTGGTGGGCGCTTTTTATACCCTGTTTTCCATGAGGAAAAACCTTATCGGCGGCCTTTCCAAAGGAATTAAAGACATTAAAAAAGCCGGGAAATCCACTGAAGAGGTTTCACGCGTCGACAAAGACCTGCCCTTCGGTATGGTAATTATTGCGATTTTGATCGTGGTGGTAGCCATGGTGGTGCTTTTCCAAAGTATCATCAAATCGCCCGAAACCACCGGTTGGGGTGGTGCGCTTGGTTCTGCTATTGTGATGGCTTTAGCCGGATTTCTTTTTGCCGCGGTGGCCGGTTACCTGGTGGGATTGATCGGTTCTTCTTCAAATCCTATTTCCGGGTTAACCCTTACCACACTTTTAATCGCAGCATTATTGATGGTGGTTATCGGTCAGAAAGGCGATCCCGGTATAGCCGCGACATTGGCGGTGGCTACCGTGGTCTGCTGTGTGGCCGGTGTGGCCGGGGATATGATGCAAGACTGGAAAGCTGGACATATCCTGGGCGGTACTCCCTGGCGCATGCAGATCGGTGGTATGATCGGTGTGGTAGCAGCCGCGCTGGTGCTGGTGCTTCCCATTATGCTGCTGGATAAAGTACCGGGACAACCGGATGCCCATGCCATCGGTTCTGAAAGTCTTCCCGCTCCCCAGGCCGGTCTTATGGCCATGATGTCAAAGGGAATCGTCGGAGGTGAAATGGCATGGCCGTTGGTGATTGCAGGTATGCTTTTTGCCGTTGGCCTCATCCTGATCAAGTCGCCGTCAGTCATGCTAATCTCCGTCGGTATGTACCTTCCCTTTAAAACCACCTTTGCCATTTTTATCGGCGGTACGATCAAGTATGTCGTTGATAAACGGACAGAGAAAATTGCCGAAGGGAAAGCCAATGCCAAAAAGCTTGAAGGAGACGAAAAGAATAAATTTGTTACGGCAATAAAAGATAAAGCTGAGAGTTTAGGACTGCTGTTGGCTTCCGGTCTGGTGGCCGGCGAAGCCCTTATGGGTATCATGTTGGCCATTGCCGTCGGAATGGAATGGGAATTGAACGGCCTTATCGGCAACCTGGGACCCGGTAATAAACCGATTGTTTCCGGGGGCCCGATCGGGGTTATCCTTTATTTTGCCGTTTTCGCCGCCCTGGCTTACTTGATGATCCGCATACCCATTAAGAAGCTCATGAAAAGTGAGGAATAACAGCGATTGAAGACAAAAATAAAAGAAAAAAACAAGGGAAATATTAATTTCCTGGATTTGATTCCCGACAAAAATTGTCAATGGGATAAAGCTGGGGACGGGAGGTTGTACCTCCTGGTCCCCAGGTTTAGAAACCGTTGGATGAAGAAAATTGCCTTAAGTTTGGGGAAGTCGGAGTTTGTCAAAGTCAAATTCGATAACACCGGCACTAAAGTCTGGAGCCTGATCGATGGGAAAACCACTGTTGAGCAGATCGGGAAAATAATGGAAAAAGAAAGCGAGGAGTCCCAGGATACTCAACAGGTATATAACCGGTTGACGGATTTCCTGACAATCCTTTCACGGAATAAATTTATCTCTTTTAAGAATTATTAGGATTACTCTTCCATTTCCGGGAGTTCCAGGACAGACTTGCCGCTTACTCTATCATGTTTTTTCAAAAGGGAAGCGAAGAGGAAGCCCAGTAAACCCAACCCGGCAAACATAATAATAGTATAGGTATAATCGAGGGTTGCCGTTCCTGCTTTCAACATTTCGTTGGTAACACCTTTGTTGACCTTATCGGTAATAAGTCCGGCGATGATTGGAAAGGAAAAGAGGCCGAGATTTTGAATGGACGTCATGATACCGTAGGCAGTACCCAGTCGTTTCTCTTCCACGAGCCGGGCCACTGCCGGCCACATCGCCGCCGGCACAAGGGAGAAGGCAATACCGATAACAAACATGGAGAGATAAGGAGTTAAATGGGTCAGCGACAGGATCAGGTGGGCTATTAAAAGCATGCCTGATCCGTAGAACATCAAGGTGGCCCGTTTTCCTTTTTTGTCCACGAACCACCCGAAAATGGGGGTAAATATAATCGTACCCCATATAATTAAACTGGAAAGTATCCCGCTCATTTTCAGGGAAAGGCTGAATTTATTGTGGAGGAGATCCGGGCAGTAGGCTTGAAAGGGGAATACCGCCGAATAAAAGGTAACGCACAATAAAGATATTAAGATAAAGGATTTATTTTTAAGCAGCCCGGTAATATCCTTAAAACTGAAACGTTCATCCGCATCCAACAGGGAGCCTGTTTTTTCTTTTGGGGTGTATTTTTTGTCATAGATCATATAGACGATAAAGAACAGTAGTCCGACCCCCATCAGCATGGCGGCCACCCACAGCGCCAATGTCCAGCCGGCGCCGGTATCGATCAACATGGGAGAGAAAATCAGTGCGGCCGCTGTTCCCATTCGTGCGATAGCCAGGTTTACCCCGAAGGCAAAAGAGAGCTCTTTGCCCTTAAACCATTTAACCAGGACTTTATTGATCACTACGATACTGGTTTCCGCGCCCAGGCCATAGAGGAGTCGGCCCAGGACCATCATTTTGAGTTCAGGTGAATAGCTGGGCAGGATTGATTTAAAGAGGGCGTATCCGGGTCCTCCGCCGCGAAAGAGGTCGCTGGCCCCGTAAGCGGTAAGAAGTACTCCTACTGCACAAAAAGAGGTAAATAAGAAACCTGTCTTTCGGATTCCGTACCGGTCCAGGAATATGCCGCCCAGAACCGCCATCAGGAGGAAGGTATTGGGAAAGGAGTAAAAAGAAACGATAATACCGTACTGGGTTGAAGTGAAACCCAGTTCGGTTTGCATGACTTCTTTTATGGATGACATGGCGTCGTAGGCATAGTAATTGGTAGCGATGACAACGCCCACCAGCAGTAATAATCCCCATCTGATAAGTCGGGTGGTATTTTCCCGTGCTGCATCGTTAGTATTGGTATTCATGTTCATATAAGGACTCCTTATTTGATTTTTTGATACAATTTTAAGACATATTATAAGTGATAAATAGAATTAAATCAAATAAAGAAAATAGTCGTTTCTAATTTTAATAAATTGACAAATATTAAGGTGGATTCTTCGCCCGGAGACGATGAAAATGGTCTATTGTAGGGGCTTGATTTATCAAGCCCTATCTCAGGGCAATTCATCCGTAGGGTTTGATGAATCAAACCCCTACGAGAGAATTTATCTTACGAAAACGGTTATTTTCATAGCAGGCGACTTTTTAGCAAAGCAATAAGTAATTTTTTATCTGGCCATTTTTTTATTTTATTTTGATATAATAAAAAAATGCTGAAACCGGTAAACATTTTCTCCTTTTGAAACGGTTACGGATATGGAAGAAAGTTACATTGTTAAACCGGTTAAAATTGGCAGAGAGGAACGTGCAGTGACAGGTAAGGATTTTTCCTATGACCAGTTGATTGGCCCCATTGAAGGCCGGATGACCCGTTTGCTGTGGCGTATCGTTCGGAATCCGGAAGATGCGCAAGATGCCTTGCAAGATGCACTTTCCACCATTTGGAAAAAACGTCGCCGGGTGTGCCGGCATCCCAATCCCCAGGCGCTGATATTAAAAATATGCGCCGATGCCGCCTATGATACACTGCGCAAGCAGCAGCGCCGGCGCAAACATGAAAACCCGGAAGAACACCGGCAAAACCATGAAAACATTGTGTCTTGCCAAACCGAAGCCCCGGACAAATTGGTGCAAAAAGAGACGGAAGCGGAAATCCTGGCAGCCATCGGCCGTTTACCGCGAAAGCAGGCAGTGGCAGTGATGCTGCGAATTGTCCAGGAACAGCCTTATGAAATAATTGCCAGTGTCTTGGCATGCAGCGAAACAACCGTGAGAATCCATGTGTCCAGGGGACGGAATCGATTGAGTCAATTGCTGGCTCACCTGGCCCCACGGCCGCCAAAGGAGGCAGCAAAATGAAAAAACAAAAATCCTCGCAGCACCCCATCGATGCCCTTTTAAAACAAACCATGAAAGACGATCTCCCCCCGGATGTTGAAAAGCATATGAATATCCAACTGCATCGATTCAGTGAAAGAATCGGGAAACAAAAACAGCAGCGCCCGAATATCTACTGGTTCTTCAAGAAGTCGTTCAACATTAGCTGGCCGCAGTGGAAATTGGGGCACCGGCTAGCCGATAGTGCCGCGCTGATCTTTGCTGCTGTTGTTATCATCATCTTGCTGTCGGCGGCCGTTTTTGTACCTGTTACCGCTTCTCAAAGCACCCTGGCGGAATCCTTCTCTACACTAACGACTTCTATTTATGTCTCCCGGGAGATTTCCCGCAGCGATGCCATGGAATGTACGGTCCAGGCAGTTACCGAAAAGGGACAACAGTTGAACTACACCATTCAATGGACCCCCCCCGACCAAACACGGGTGGATATTATAAAGCAGGATAAAACCATTGTTAAAACCCTGTGGATTAAAAATCGCCGCGTCACCATTGCCGATACCCTAAATAATAAGGTTCGTCACCTAAAAGGTATTGAACACATCGATGACCCCCAATTTCAGCCGGTAAAAGATTTCATCTCACCCTCCGCCCTTATGGAGCGTTTGACGGGGAAATGGAGGGCCAGAACCTACAAGCGGCTCAAGGAGTGTGACCGGGGGACTTACGCTGTGTTGGACCCCGGTCAAAAGATGGCCGCGGAAATTACCGTGGATATGTGTACCTTTCT
>Ga0209976_10002673_pt1 | contig 10078 bp, 7 predicted proteins | sample SumtaG_FD_182806 | JGI IMG/M metagenome (GOLD analysis project Ga0209976, IMG submission 182806) | Deep subsurface microbial communities from Indian Ocean to uncover new lineages of life (NeLLi) - Sumatra_00157 metaG (SPAdes) (version 2) | ecosystem: Environmental > Aquatic > Marine > Oceanic >... | reverse complement strand
CACAAATCTCAGGATGCTCTTTCAAACATTGAAATATCCAAGTCGTAGCCGCCTTAGTCGTTCCAATTCCGATAAAATTAGGCTTTTTTCCCATTTCCTAAATAAAATAATCAAATCTCATACTTGAAATTTTAGCTTCAAATCATCTCTTTAACAAGGTTTTCAACTTCTGTAATATTTACGCGAAAATTGTAATTATCAAAATTCTCGTATCCTATAACATATTTATATTCAAACCCAAGGACTTTACATAGCATAAAAAATACTGATGTAATTCGTTTAGGTGTGTGTAATTCAATAACTTTAACGTTATCTGAAAAAATCATGTTGGTAAATCCAGCCCCAGACGGTCCAATGATAAATGAAGCAGAATTAAACAAATTTACTTGTTCTTTAAATGATAAATCTTCAGCATATATTTTCATGAAATTATACTTTTTTAGAATTTCTATTAGTTTATTTTCATTCAAAAGCTTACGAGATTGAGCTTTATTCCGACTTATATAAATCCTTTTTTTTCGATTTAAATCTTTATTTAAAATCAAAGCATTACATATTTTTTCTTTTACATATACTATTAATTTCTTAGGGATATATCCAAGGCATCGTAAATCGTTTGAACCAAATGAGGGAAAGTAATATCTTTCGATTTCCCAAATTTCATCAGGTTTTATATAGTGAAGTTTAAATCTTTCATCTAAAAAAAGTTTAATAATGGCGAGATATTCATTATTATGATATTTAGGCACTATTAAATTTATTTTTGGTTCATCTATTTCTAATATTGCATTAAGCCTGGGAAGATTATCAATAAGAAAATGATAATGGTTATTTGTATAATCCCAATGCATTATCGAAGTAAAAATTTCTTTCGATTTAATAGGTTTTGGTTTATTACTGTATATCATTTTTTCCCTGATTAATTTATAATAATAATCAATAGACTCAACTAGCGGTAATCCTTCATGGAATATAATTCCCGAGATTCCAATAAACCTTATATTAGTAAGTGTGCAAGAAAAAACTTCTCTTTGATATTTGAAGTATACATTTTTATCTTGAAATTTTTTGATTTGAATTCCATTTTTTTTTCCAAATCTAAAAGCAAAAGAATATGCTGTATTTATTAATTTGAAAAATTTTAACTCAGCTTCATTAAAGTATATTCTAAATTTAGGGATTAATGTTTGATATTTTATTTTCTTCAAGTTTTTAGAATGAAAACTTTTTATGCTTAAGATATATTTTTTCTTTCTTATCATTCTCGCATGTGAGTAAGGAATATGTTCAATTAAAAAACTGTTAATTACAAGCTTATTAAATAGTAAACTTGGAATTTTCATAATTTTTGAGAAAGATCTTAATTTTTTACTTGAATCTTTATATATATCTATATCTTTATTAATAGTGTAGATTTTAAATAGAACGCTTAAAACTGATGAGACAATTTTAGATACAGTCTTATACATCTTTTATATCAAAAATAATGATTATCCTATTAATTTTATTAAATTTAGATCTCTTTTAAATATCATTAAACAGTATATGGATAAATTTCTGCCATGTTTAGAGATTCGAATCTTATTATTTAAAACTATTAGAGTTTTACCAAATCTAAATTAGTATTATATTTCATTTTACTACTTGAATATACCCATTATTACAATGTAGAAATTCAAAGATTCGTAAAGTGTTAATTTCATTTTTTATTCTAAAATATAATTATATTGAAAATATTGATTTTAGACCATTTAAATAGAAAAAAAGGTTAAATTATTAGTTTACGCATTTCATGAATTCTACTAAAATCCTTGTTTTAATGATTGGTAATATTATTGGTTATCTATTTGATTTACTTTATTTTATGCTCTCTCGTATTTATTTTGACATTGAAGTGATAGGAGCATTTGGAATAATTTTTTCATATTTTTCTATTTTTAGCTTTATATTAACATTTGGATTTTCCGTAACATATTTGAAATTACATGGTGAAACTATAAATATAGAGGAAAAAGCGATTACTAATGGCACATTCTTATTTTTTCGAGCTATCCAATTTTTGGCATATGCTTTAATAGGTTTCATCCTCATCCCATTTTTTAATATTAAACATATAGATTTTACTGAGTTTCTTTTATTTTTTATTGGATTTTTATTCGCAAATTTCAGTTATCAAATTTTTAGCCAATTATTAATTACTCAAAAAAGGATATTCACAAAATCGTTAATCCTAACAACTTCATTAATACTGAAAAACATTTTGTTAATATCTCTTATTAGATTCTTTAAACCTAATTTAAAGCTTCTAGTTTCCATATATTTGATCATAAATTTTCTATATTTTTTCATATACCTTATCTCTTTGTCTCAAATTAAAATAAAAATGCCTAACAAAGAAACCATTAACAAATTCATAAAAAATTCTTATTTGATGATAATAACATCTAGTTTATTAGCCATCTTGGGAAATATAGATGTGATTTTAATAAGTAACACATTTACAATCAAAGATGTAGCAAATTATTTTACTGCAAAACAAATTTTTAATTATTTTATAGCATTAATTACAGGCATTCATTTTTTATTAATTCCAGTTTTCTCTAAAAATATTAAATTAGATAATGGGAATGAAAATTTAGAGACGATTAAAAAAATCCATAAATATTTTAACATTATTATCGTCTTTCTTGCCTGTTTAATTATACTGTATTCAATTGATGTGATCATTCTCTTTTTTGGTGAAAAATATAAAACCACAGCGGTTATACTATCAATTCTTTCAATAGGTTTTATAATGATTTCGATAAATTTTGGTAAAAATATACATTTAAGGGCTTTAGGGGAAAATTCTTTTTACAGTATACTTCTTATCTTCGAATATTTTATATCTTTAATTATATTGATAATATTTATATCACCGCTTTTCCTGAATCTGGGGCCAATTGGTGCGGCATTTTCATTGGTTTTTGCTCATATTATAACTCAATTAATTACTCGTCCAATAATTTATAAAAAATATGGTATTGGATTTTATTGGGGCGTTTTTAGAAATGTTTTAATCATGATCAGCATTATTCTCTTACATATTTATGTATTAAATATTTATTTCAATTCCATTATATTCATTCCTGTCTTCATAATCTTTGATGCTGTTCTTTACTTTGTCATAAATTATCTAACTCGAGGTTATAATAAAGAAGATATTAAATTTTTCTTCAACATAATTCGTTTTAAAACCATAAAAAAATCCATTTTATCAGAATTAGGAAGTATTAAAAAAAAATAAAGTTGCTCTATCAGAATTAGGTATTATAGTAAAATTCCTCATTTTTTGGAATAGAGTGATTAATACTTTTATTCCCCTCTAAAAACATTACAATTTTTCTTTCTAATATAATATTCAGTTCAAACTAAATTTCAATTAAATCTATTAATGCATTTTCAATTTTATGTAAATCTATTCGAAAGTCAAAATTATCATTAGGATCATACCCAATTATATAGCTATAATGAAAGTTTAGAGTTTTACATAACATAAAATAATTATGTGCAACATAGGTTGGAGAAAACATTTCAATAACTTTCAGATTCTCAGAAAAAATAATGTTTGTTAAACCAGCTCCATGAGGAGCAATTATAATTTCTGCTGAATTAAATAACTCAACCTGTTTTTTAAATGGTAAATCTTCGCAATATACTTTCTTGAAATTGTATTTTTTTAAAATCCTAAACAATTGGTCTTCATTAAGTAATCTTCTAACCTTAGCTTTTTTTCGACTAATATAAATTCTTTTGTTTTGAGACCTTTTTTTAATATTTAAGCTTTCAAATATTTTATTCTTCATAAAATCTAAATATAACTTAGGAATATAATACCTACAATGATTATTAACATTAGAACAAAATGATGGAAAGTAAAATCTTTCTATCTCCCATACTTCATTCAGGCTAATATATACAATCTTAAATCTTTTATCTAAAAATAGCTTAATAATGTCCAAATAAAATTTTCTGTAATTTTTAGGAACAATTAGGCTAATTTCAGATTCTTTAATTTTCGAAATTGCATAAAGTCTGGGGAGGTTATCAATAAGAAAGTGATAGTAATTATTGTAATCCCAATACATGATTGAAGTGTAAACCCCTTTTATTTTTCTTTTTACATGTAAACCTTGAAAATGCATTGATCGTAGACAATATCGAAAAATATTGTAAGAAGATTCTAACACTAATTTGCTATTAAAAACTAAAAAACCTGTATCACCATAAAATTTTATATTTTTGAACATACAAAAAAAAATTTCTCTCTGAAAATTGAATTTCCTACTGATTTTTGGATTAATGTATCTCTTTAATAAGATAGAGTTTCTTTCAGTATAAAATCTTGAAGAATCTTCATTGACACTTTTTAAAAAAATCATTTCTTCTTTTGAAAATTTTATAAAAAACTTTGGTGTTATAGATAAATACTTAATTTCGTCTAAAATATTAGAAAATTTCTTTTTTATATTTGATATATTTCTGCCTTCTGATAGTATTCTTGTATTTGAAAATGGCATAAATTTATATAATACTGAATTAAAAAATATTATGTGCGATAAATAAAAAGGAAATCTCGGTATTTTTAATAAAACGCGACCTACCATACTAAATTGAAATTTGGATATTTCTTGTTTAATTAATTTAAAGAACTTAAAATGATTCCAATGGGAATAAAAAAGGGATTTAGGTGTCATAACATTTCTACTTTTCTATTTTAAAAATTCATCAAATAGCTAGTTGGTCAGTAGGATTATTCAGACAAAAAATTTTTAATTCTATTCATTTTCTTAATAAATAAATTAAATTATTTGTTTTTATTTAACATAACAAAAGTTTGAGTACTAAGATCTAAAAGGAAATATGTTAAAGAAATTAACGAAAAAAAACAAATTAAAAATAAATTATAGATTTAATCCAGACTTTCGATCAAAACTAAGATGTAATTATAACTGTTCTTATTGTTTTCTAAATATAAATAAAAACAAAAGAATGACATCTACTAAACTACATTTTGAATTGGCAAAATTTATTTGGGACAAGCTAGCTTTACTAAACGACGAAATTTCTGTTAAAATACAATTTGATGGGGAAATTTTCATCGATAAATGGACAACAAAAATCGCTTATTATATCAATAATATTCAAAATGTAAAATTGTTACAAATTGTTACCAATAATTCTATTAACCCAAAACAATATCTACATAATTTAGATACTTTAAAATGTGTTTTTAATTGTTCTTATCATCCCGAGATGGTAAAAATTAAGAAATTTATAGAACATATGCATTTATTAAGTGATTATGGATTTAGAGCTTGGGCAAGCTTGGTTTGTACACCTGAGATTATTAGGCATCTCCCTAAGATATATAATATATTTAAAAAGAATGGAATTGAACTTAAATTAAGTGGCTTTACTACGCGTGGCTCAAAATATTTTGGTAAAAGATATCCAAGAGATTTTTCTGTTTCAGAACGAAAAATATTGAAGAAGTTTTATGACATTAAAGAAATTTATGAATTTGTAATTGAGAAGAAAAAAACTGCTGGTTTAATGTGTAATGCCGGAGTAGACTCGTTAGTCCTTTATCTCAATGGAATCGTTAGAAGATGCAATTCAGAATCAATAGGAAATAATCTTAAAAACAAGCAAAATGCTTTAAATACAATTTTTAAAAATTTTAAAAAACCTTTTATTGATCCTTATCTTTCAATTAATCCTCGATTGAGAAGATTAAATCCATTAACATTTAATTTTCATAAAAAATCAGAATCCACAATTTTCGACTTATTAAATGGAACCATAGAAATGAATCGTAAACCTTATCCCTGTCATAATTTAACTTGTCTCTGTCCACCTGATCTCACCCAACTAGAACAATTAAGAAATAAATATGATTTTATGGAAAACTCATTAGATATAATAGATTTAAATTTTGTTAATAAAAAATATATATCAATCTAAATTTGTTATTTAATGAAGGATTGCTGTTTGGACAATATACCATCTTTAAAACCTTTGATTGTTCATTTTTACTTAATATATTGAAAGTATAAATATTAGAATTTAAGAAGAAAAATGCTGAAGAGCTTAACAAAAAAAAACAAACTCAAAATAAAATACAGATTTAATGCGGACTTTCGATCAATACAAAGATGTAATTATAACTGTTCCTATTGTTGTTTTCGAAATATTAATAATAACAAGAGAATAACATTTACAAAACTTCATTTTGAAATGGCAAAATCTGTATGGGACAATTTAGCTTTACTTAACGATGATATTTATGTTAAAATAATATTTGATGGAGAAATTTTCATCGATAAATGGGCAACAAAAATAGCTTATTATCTTAATAATATTCAAAATGTAAAATTGTTACAATTTGTTACAAATAATTCTATTAACCCAAAACATTATATTTATAATTTAGATCCTTCAAAATGTGTTTTTAATTGTTCTTATCATCCCGAAATGGTAAAAATTGAGGAATTTATAGAATATATGCAATTAATAAGTAAATATGGGTGTAAAGCTTGGGCAAGCTTGGTTTGTACACCTGAGATTATTAGGCATCTCCCTAAGATCAGTAATATCTTTAAAAAGTTTGGAATAGCACTTAAATTAAGTGGTTTTACTACGAGTGGTTCGAAATATTTTGGCAAAAGATATCCAAGAAAGTTTTCGGTTTCAGAACGAAAATTATTAAAAGAATACTTTGACATTAAAGAAATTTATGACTTTTTAATTGAGAAGAAAAAAACTGCTGGTTTAATGTGTAATGCGGGTGTAGACACATTAGTCCTTTATCTCAATGGAATCGTTAGAAGATGCAATTCTGGGGCAATAGGGAATAATTACAAAAACAAGGAAAATGCTTTAAATTCAATTCTTAAAAATATTAAAAAGCGTTTTAGAGATCCTTATCTTTTGATTTACTATCGATTGAGAAGATTAAATCCATTAACATTTGATTTTCATAAAAAATCAGAGTCTACAATTTTCGACTTATTAGACGGAACCATAGAAATGAATCGAAAGCCATATCCCTGTCATAATTTAACTTGTCTCTGCCCACCCGATCTCATCCAACTAGAACATTTAAGAAATAAATATGATTTTATGGAAAATTCGTTAGACGTAATTGATTTAGATACTATTAATTAAAAACTTAGATAACTAAGAATATGATTTATTGATGTTTAATATTTTATTCATTTCCAGTGATGATAACTATTTTGTAGAAAATACTCCCTCTTTTTATCGAATGTATAAGAATTTGCATCACTTCTATAAACATCAAGATTATAATGTAATAGTCTTACAGCCAAGAAGAGGAAAAAATCACGAAGATAAAACTTTAAAGGAGAATATTATAAGTTACTATTTTAAAGAAATTAGTTTTTTGAGAATTAGGTTAATTCATTTCACAGATTTCAATCCATTCTTCATTACGAAAATTATTAAAATTATAAAAAAGCATAAGATTGATTTAATTCATGTGGATTATCCTTATGGAATAAATATTATAAGAATGCTAACAAAAACACCAATATCGTATAATGCCTATAATGTTGAAGCTTTCTTTTGGAAACAAATAGTAAAATTATATCATAAAATGCCAATTTTTTTACGATCTCTTTATGCCAAATATATTTATGTTATGGAAAAATTTGCGATAAAATCAGCAACCAATATTAATGCTATAAGCTTTTACGACCAAAAACTCTTTATTAAAACTTATAAAATTCATAATAATAAGATTTTTGAAAATAGAATGGGATTAAATGAAGAAATTTTCAGTAACCCCCAATCCCAAAAAAATGCAAGACTAAAATTAAATGTTAAAAAAAATCAATTTGTTGTAATTTTCCATGGATCTTATTATAATAATCTTCCAAATAGAGAAGCGATTAACATTATTAAAGAAAAAATAGTTCCACAAGTCAATGATGAAGAGATTTTATTTCTAATAGCAGGAAATATGCCTTTTTTTAAAAGTAAAAAGAATTTGAGATTTCTGGGATTTGTTCATAATTTACCAAGCTTTTTATATTCTGCTGATGTAGCAATAATACCCATTTTTAAAGGATCAGGAATAAAAATTAAGATCGTCGATTATTTATCTTCTAGGATACCTGTGATTTTAACGAAACAAGCAGCAAAAGGCCTTCATTTAAAAAGTGGCGTACATGGTTATATTGTTAGTGATGAAAACCCGATCGATGAGATGGTTGATAAAATTTTGGAATTAAAAAATGACTCCCTAAAGGTAAAAGAAATTAAGAACAATATCTTGTATCTTTTAGAAAATGAATATGATTGGGATAAGATTTTAATAGCACTTGAGGAAAGATATAGGAATATCATTAATAGATATATATAATCAATAAAATGTAAAATCCATCTTTAATGGACAAGTTAATTAGTGATTAATAACAGAAGAAAGTAGTATTTTATAATTGGGGAAAAGTTGTTTTTAATGATAGTACGATCAAAAGCACCATTTCGTGTGAGCTTTGGAGGCGGCGGTACTGATATGCCCCCATACTGTATAGAACATGGAGGTTGTGTTATTAGTACGGCAATAGATCGTCATGTTTATATCACTTTAAAACCAAGAGAAGATAAGAGAGTGAGAGTATTTTCTATGAATTCTAATGAAGAATTCATATTTGATATTGGAGATAAGGATTACTCAACCAATTTTGAATTGGTTAAAGGAATTTTTAATATTTTGAATATCAAGGAGGGTTTTGAGATAACAACTTATTCAGAGCTTCCTGCTGGTTCGGGAATGGGGGGATCTTCTTCTGTATCTGTTGCATTAATTGGTGCTTTAAACAAGTATTATAATCTTAAACTTTCGAGTCATGAGATTGCACAGAAAGCTTGTGACGTCGAACGTGTGGAATTAAATCAAAAAGGAGGATTCCAAGATCAGTTTGCTGCTTCTTATGGCGGATTTAATTTCATTGAATTCACTAACAAGGTAAATGTAAATCCTATTAGAACTAGTGAAGAATTACTAAACGAATTACAATTTCGATTAATTTTATGTTATGTTGGGGGTACTCATTTTTCTTCAAATATTCAAGACGAAGTTTTAAAAGGTTATAAATTTGAAAAGAAAACATTTATGGATACAATGGAAGATTTAAAAAACGTAGCAAACTCCATGAAATCAATCATAGAATCCAACGATCTAAGCAGATTAAACAACTTTGGAGAACTTTTACATCACGGATGGTTAGCAAAAAAGAGTCTTAGTTCAAAAATATCAAATAAACATATTGAAAACTTCTATTTAACTTCAAGAAATTTAGGTGTTCTTGGGGGTAAATTGCTTGGTGCTGGAGGCGGAGGACATCTATTACTATTTTCAGACCCAAGTAAAAAATATGGAATAATTAAGGAATTAGAAAAAATTGGTGGTAAAATTGTTAATTTTCATTTCAATCCAAAAGGACTTGAGGTATGGCAAATAAATTAATACAAATAAATTATATTAAATTAAGAGATTTATTATGGAAAATGAAATAATATCGATTTTAAATGAAAGTATTAATGTAAAAGAAGGAATTAAAAGTCTAGCTCCTCAAATAAAGCTAATTTCAGAAGAAATAATTAAAGCATATCGGAATAAGAAAAAAGTTATTCTCTTTGGAAATGGAGGTAGTGCGGCAGATGCTCAGCATATTGCTGCTGAATTTGTATGTAAATTTTATAAAGATCGCGATCCACTTCCTTCTCTTGCTTTTCATACCAATACATCAACAGTAACCGCCACTGCTAACGATTTTGGTTATGATTTAATTTTTGAGAGACAAGTTTCTGCTTTTGTAGAGGAAGGAGATATTGTAATAGGGATAAGTACTTCCGGTAATTCTCCCAATGTAGTGAAAGGACTAGAAAGAGCTAAAGAAAAAGGAGCTATAACTGTAGGAATGACAGGTCAAAAAGAAAATCTAATCGAAAAACTAGCACATTATTGTTTAAAGATACCTTCTACTGATACACCTCGAATCCAAGAGGG
>Ga0209976_10002672_pt1 | contig 10078 bp, 14 predicted proteins | sample SumtaG_FD_182806 | JGI IMG/M metagenome (GOLD analysis project Ga0209976, IMG submission 182806) | Deep subsurface microbial communities from Indian Ocean to uncover new lineages of life (NeLLi) - Sumatra_00157 metaG (SPAdes) (version 2) | ecosystem: Environmental > Aquatic > Marine > Oceanic >... | reverse complement strand
CTTCTGGCCGGTCTTCTGGAATATCAAATACGTGTTTAGACATATCAAATCCTTCAGTTGTAGGATCTAATATACATGATTATTGGGTAATTGTCAACCCTCTAGAGGAGTTTTTTAATTTTTTTTGAAAGGCTACACTTCAGTCTTTCGGGGACTTGGGCTTTAACCCTATTGTTTTTGCGGCCTCTAACATAATAATGGTTGGAAATACCACCAAGATTTACATTATACGTCTTGGGTGAGGCGACAAAGGGTTTGTTGACCAAATCGCGTTCTAACTCAAACATCTCTTCATGAGTTTTGAACGAAGCCAAAACTTCTTGTGAGAAGTTCTCCCATCCAATATCCTTTACGTCTCGCTTAAAGCTAGTATTACACCCACCATAATCAGAAAGTTTTAAACCTTCCTGTACAGCAGTGCCTATAAGAATTTTGTCGTTCGTGAGGTTTGTTATAATAAAAACTATACAGTACATGGGAGTACCTTTATTCCTATTTTAAACTAATAGCCGGGGTAATCTCAATTGGTATTGACCACCCCCGGCTAAAATGGGTGAATACCGATTTATCCACTTTAATATAACTATATACTATAAACCGGTGTTCATATCTAACACTGACCACCGCCGGTAATGGGTGAGTGCTTAACATTATATCTAATATTATAACTAACACATAAATATAAATATAATTCTATTATACCTTATCAACGGTATTATTGTCAACAGTTTCGTTGGAAAACTCAGCAAGTATTTTTCTCAACGCCTTAAGTTCATGCTCATATGTTGCCCCATTATATTCCACTCCGTGAATCTTTGCATTCATATAAATCCCGATGGAATCTTCATTAACCTTATCTAGCTGGTCAACTAGAAGATGGGCAACATCAATCAATCTCTGTACTTTATTCATATCCTATTTATTCTTCTGGCATTGGTTCATATTCAATAGTGTCCAATTCAATAACCGGTTTTTCTAATGCCTCGTTCATCTTGGTAACATCAGATTTCAGGTCATCTAAAGTAGTCCCGTATGGGGCTATTGGGTCTACAGAAGTGAAGGTTATTTTCGTATCATCATTTGGATGACCATCTAGATAATGAACAGTGTGGATATTAAAAGAATACCGATCTTCTGGGTCATGCAATTCCGCATCCCATGCGTCAAATTCTTTTCTACAAACCCTGTAATTCCACACCATGCTATCACCTATCGAGCCTCAATACTTCTCTTGCCAAAGTCAAGTTAGCAAAAAAGTCTGGATCTGGATTTCCTATTAGGAAGTTTCTAATCTCAGTAATCACCTGACCAAGAAGATTCTGACCCTTCCACTCCAAATAGTCAAACCGCCTATCGTTCTCCATTCCCAAACCTATCCCCCATATTTTATCCGTGGGGCTGGCTTCGACAAAAAGTTCGGAAGCATCAAAGGACTGCATATGAGGGTTTTGGGTGAATTTCAATAGATTGCCAAGCAACACAATGTTAACGGCTTCCCGATCCCATACTTCCTGCTGAAATCCCTTGACTGCCCTTCCAAGTGCCTTTTGCTCCTGTGGTTTTTTAGAAGCCATTATTCGGGTGGCAGCACCAACATCATTGAACACAACTGCTTTAGCAAACATCATGAATTGCTCCGCAGTGTTAAACTCATAACCATGATAAAGAAAGTGACTCGTGGCCCATTGGGAAAAATTTCCACCATAAAAGAAATGACATTTGGTGGTGTCGATAGTATTCTTAATACTCATAGTAATTCCTTATATTCTTTCAGCAATGCCCAAGGCTGGTGTTATATTAAAATTTGATCCACACTCAGCACACTTAACGTTAGTAGACATTCCACCACTTGGACCTTCCATATACGACATTGGATGTGTCTTACAGTCGGGGCATCCCTTCTTAACCATGTGGGTCCAAAGATCACCATTATCACCCATCGGTGACCCCGTAGCTGTGTCCGTGTCAGTGTTTCTTGCTATCTTGTTTTTTATTTTACCAATGAAATCAAACATAGCGCACCCTTTGAGATGGTCGGTGAGCAAGATTATGAATACTTACATTTCCCCTCGCCAGTGAGGGGCGTCCTAAAGTTAGACTATCACCGATAGTAAATAGTGTAACGGGAGTCGAGCCCGCGTCTCCTTCCTCACGTAGAAGGTATTTTAACATTAAACTATACACCAATTTGGTAGCGAAGGGGGGATTTGAACCCCCGATCTTCAGGTTATGAACCTGACGAGATGCCAGACTTCTCCACTCCCCAAACTGTAAATATAACATAGGAAATGTTATATGTCAACCCCTAGCCTCAATAGTTTTATATGCCTCGCCACCAGAATTAATACATTGCAACATAATATCAAACCCCCATAGTTCTCTTAGATGGGTTAATACCAGTAATGCTTCCTTATTATCTAGCTCTTGATCATCCACTTCGGTATGAATCAACTCTAATTCACGAGAACCTTTAATATGGGCATCGACTACTTGAATATCCGGGGACATTCTAGCATAGCTATACTGTCTTGATAACGCCCTTCTTATCTCCTTATACCCTTGGTCGTTATGAATATAATTTACTCTGTAGAATTTTTCATCATGGTTACCAACAGCAAACAACCTCATATCCCTTATAACAGTTGGGCTTAAAAACTGGCGAATAAAACTTTCGTCTCTGAAATTCCTGACAGCATCCTTAATGGTGTCAATAGGCTTAGTGCCAATTAAATCAGGAAAAAATCTTCTATCCTCATCAGTTGGGGATATACATATACGCTCAATATCCTTAAACATCTTATATCCTATAGCATAGGGGTTCAATCCATTGAACAGCGGAGAATCATATGGTGGCTGATAGAGGACACTAGTGTTAAGTTTAATGAATTCAAGCATTGACCCCTCAGTTAATAATCCCTTGTCAAACAATCTGTTTATTATATAGTTGTGTGTCCAGACAGCAAATCCCTCATTCATAATCTTGGTTTGTATCTGCGGGTAGAAGTACTGCTGAATTCTACGTACTATCCGTATGACCTCCCGCTGCCATGTCTCCAAGTTGGGGGCATTCTTTTCTACAAACTTCAACAGGTTTTCATAGGGTTCTTTAGGAAATTTTTCTTTCTCCTCTTTCTCTTCCTTTTTAACAGTCGGCACAACTGAATCCCAAAGCACATTAACATTGCGTTGGATCTCTTCCTCTCTTTGCCGCTGGCGTTCCATTTCTTCTTTATGTTTTAATTGCCGTGGCCTTTTATACCTGTCCACACCATGTGATTGTAACGCATGTACACTATCAATGAATAATTCAACTACTTCTTTGCCTTCACGCTCTTCACAGCCACGAATATAGTCTCTGGCAAACATTAGGTAATCAACGATGCCATCGGCATCCGTCCAATCCACAAACATGTAATTATTCTTAAAGAAATGATTATGACCAAACCCGGCGTGTGCTATAACAAGTACCTGAGTAGTAGAAGAGTTTTCCTCCATCAAGTAATTGATACATGGGTTAGAGTTTATAACCAATTCATATGCAAGTCCACTTCTTCCCTCTCTGTATTGGTTTTCTGAAATCATGAATGACTTACCAAAAGACCAATGCTTATACATAACCGGCAAGCCTATACTGGAATAAGCATCCAGCATTTGTTCCGAACCAATGATTTGAAAATCGTTTGGGTAAGTGTCTAGCCCAAGTTCTTCTTCGGCTATTACAGCACACGCGTCATGTATATCATATAATGTTTGCTCTGACCAATCAGACGTTGTGAATAATGGTTTAGTCATTTTGTTTTTCCTTTGCAAACAAATCTCTGAATACTGGGAAAATATCTTTCTTGGATGTTATACGACGCATTTGAAAATACTTACTTTTAATCTTGTTATATGTCCTCCACAAGGTGGATTCAACGTTAAAATCCATTTGGTAAAACATAGCACACCCATCTAATGGGAAATCATTAACTTCAATATAAGCAAAATACTGTATTATTGGCAAAATTTTATCTTCTAATACTTTCAAAAGATTTGGAGTATCATGATCAAAGTTATCGCCGTCACTTGCTTGAGCAACATAAATGTTCCAATCAACATCTGGGTATCTCTCTTTCTGAATTTCGTGCATCAATTCAAACCCAGTTGAAACAGTAGTTCCACCTGTTTCACGGGAATAGAAAAACTCTTGTTCATCTACTTCCTTAGCGGTAGTGTGATGACGTATAAAAATAATATCAACGATTTTATACTTCATCCGTAAGAACAAATACAGCAACATATAAAAGCGTTTAGATAATTCCTTTTCGGTTTGTGTAACTGACCCAGACACATCCATCACACAGAACATGACTGCTTGGTAATTTGGTTTAGGGACCGTTAAATAATTCCTATACCTCAAATCAATCGGGTCAATGAAACCAACAGCATTTGCACGAATTAACAACACACTAATCTCTGCCTTTATCTCTGAGATCCTTTCAAGTTCTTCCGAAGATGGTGGGTCTTTAGACTTAAGAACTTCTAGTTCTTCCCTAAGTTCTTTGATACGCTTTAACTTTGGATTCTTTAAGGCAATCTTTCTTGACAAAGAATTCGACATAGACCGTAATAAATCTAGGTTATTGGGTGTACCTTCGGTGACAAACCCAGATCGTTTGCTTTCCGTATGTATTATTTGGTTTAAGGATTGTTTCTCTAGATTAGGAAGATCCAAGTCTTCGAATATCATATCATGATATTCTTCAGAGCTAATGAAGAAATCAAATTCGTCTTCACCTTCTCCTGTGTCGGATGCATTGCTGCCATCACCAGCACCCTCTGGTGGTTTCTCAATTAAGTCACCCGGAGTGAATTTTTTATTACCCGGAACTACTGTGTCTCTGGAACCAGATCCACGAGAATGGCGAAAACGAGGTTCATGTATACCGTCAGTTGGTATAGAAACAGATTCATCCCCTTCATCAGAAACAGATCGTTTCAATACCTTTTCTTCAATATATTTCTTTACTTGTTTTCTGGATCTATTTAAAAACCTTTGGCGATTTGGTAAAGCCTTTCCTGATGGATTTTTACGTCGATCCGTTATTGTTCTAACGGCCACGGTATATTCCTGTGTTAGTCTTTTTGGGCTCGTATAAACCACTCAACGGCACGCCTAATCTGACGCTTACTATACCCATTATTAATCATTCGTTCAACAAAGTCATTGTGCTTCTCGGTATCCTCGTTTGAACTCTTTGTAGTAAATGAAATTACTGGCAACAAATCTTCAGTGGCAGAAAACATCTTTTTCTCTATAACCTCTGCCATCACATCATAGCTTGACCATCTCACATCCTTTCCACTATTATCTGCTCTTGCCCGTAACACAAAGTTAACAACCTCATGGCGAAAATCTTTAGGATTTGAAATACCAGCAGGTTTTTCAATTTTTTCCAACTCCGCGTTTAACATTGCTCTATCAAACATGGTGCCAGTATCAGGGTCTTTGAAGTCATTCTCCTGCACCCAGTGATCAGCATACGCAATGTAACTGTTAAAAATAGACTGCCCATAGTCGGCATAACTCTCAAGGAAAGCTTTCTGTATTTCATGGCTTAAAAATTCTTTATATTCAACGGCCATGTGATCTTTTAAAAACCCAAGAAGTTTCTCTTGCAAATCCTTTGAATACTGCTCCTGTAAGATAGCATTCTCAAGTACAAACATTAAATGCACAGGGTCTGCGGCAATTTCATTATGATCAAAATTAAGGGTTTGTGATAATACTTTAAATGCAAACCGTGTTGACTGTCCAGCCATTCCCTCAGTCACACCAGCCACATCTTTATACTCCTGAAAAGACTTTGCCTTTGGATCTTTATCCTTAAGGTTATCACCATTGTATATACGCATCTTAGATACGAGAGAAGAGTTCTTATGATCCTTCAACCTACTTAGTACAGAAAATTCTGACAAAAGCTGTAGAGTCATTGGAGCAAGTGGGGCATCACCTAAATGAGATGTGGCCAGATACTTTTCATAAATCTTAACTTCGTCCGTGGACGACAGGCAATATGGAACCTTAACAATGAAAATTCTGTCTATGAATGCTTCGTTGTTTTTGTTGTTCTTGAATGTTTGCCATTCGGATTCATTGGAGTGGGCAAGAACAATACCAGAGAAAGGAATTGATCCCATGCCGTCTTCAGTTCCGTTATAGTTACCCTCCTGTGTTGCAGTCAACAGAGGGTGTAGCACTTTAATGGGTGCCTTAAACATTTCCACAAATTCCATAACACCACGATTACCGTGGCACAACCCACCACTAAAACTATAGCAGTCAGGATCGTTTTGGTTATAGTTTTCAAGTTCCCTAATGTTGACCTTACCGACCAAAGATGAAATATCTTGGTTGTTGTCATCACCGGGCTCAGTCTTAGAAATAGCAATTTGATTCAAAATATCAGGCCACATCTTGACAACCCTAAACTGGCTAACGTCATCCCCAAATTCCCTGAGACGTTTCAACGCCCATGAGCTTGGGATAGAAGTTAAATACTGTGGGCCTATACCATATTTTTCTTGGATGAGGGCATGATACTTTGGATGAGAAAATAAACCCAAGGGAGTCTCATTGATAGGAGAAATTTTATCCCCGGCCTTGAGTACATAGATTGGATTCTTTTCCATCAGTGACTTAATACATTCTGCTAATGTACTTTTAGCACCACCAACCGGGCCAAGAAGATACAGAATCTGTTTTGATTCCTCTAATCCCTGTGCAGCGTGACGGAAGAAACCAACAATACGGCCTATTGTATCTTCCATACCATAAAAATCACTGAATGCAGCGTATCTAGTTAGAGTTCGGTTTTGAAACTTACGTGATAACCTGCCGTCAGTCGAAGTATCCACTAACTCTGGTTCACCGATAGCATCAATCAACCGCTCGGCGGCGGTTGCATAAACTAATTTATCTGACTTACATAACTCAAGATATTCATGAAGGGAGTATTCTTCTTGCTGGTGCTTACGTGCTTCTGATGAATGTAACTCAAATAATTCCATATTAGTGCCTTATTATAGGAAATTTTGGTGACTCTATAAAAGTATTTATAAACCTTGGTAGCAGGAGATGGATTTGAACCACCGACTTCAGGTTATGAACCTAACGAGATACCAGACTTCTCCATCCTGCGTCATAATCGTAGACGTATCTTATCACATGAATTTACTTAAGTAAACCCGCTTCGAGTAATTTTTTTCATCATTGTATTTTGATGTGGTAACAGTGGCCCTTGCCATATATTTCCCCTCGGTGGGCTCACCAAGAATTGAACAAGGGTCTTCCCATCCCTACCGTTCATCACGATTAAATCAAGGATGGACTATTCTACCGACTGAACTATAAGCCCATACTATTTATCATGAAATCAATTTGCGGTGCTGCACCTTTGCTCTGAACTCACCCAGTACAACTGTTCAAGCGTGAAATTAACATTCCGAGTCAGAGAGCGTCCGTCGAACGTCTTCACGCTGTGTTACTTTTCCGCAAAACCTTTACTTTGTGGGCTAGGGGAGAGTCGAACTCCCACATCCGAAGATACTAGATCCTAAATCTAGCGCGTCTGCCAGTTCCGCCACAAGCCCAAAATTAATGGATGATAACACTTACCTCGTTTCCCTCTTCATCAAGTATTAGTTTATTCTTCTCCCACAATACAATAGGAACGTCATTGGGATCATCTTCTTGATGTGCGTAAATTGTAGTATCATGAATAAGTGCAAGCTTTCTAACTAAGTCAGTGAATCCATCAACCAATTCTTCATGACGTTGTGTAAATTCCTCATCATCAAAATCGTCATCAATATCGTTATAAAAAGCGTGTAATTCTAATCTCATATACCTACCCATAACTACAGCGTTGGTGGCCGATTGAGGGAATCGAACCCCCAACTTTTAAGGTATAAACTATCACTTTATACCTTACCAACCTCGGCCAAAATAAAATAGTGTAGGACTACTGGGTGACCGTTGTCAGCCACAATTACCGTTTCTCCTCCCGAAGACGAACCAACCCCCTTTCCCATCAGCATATGAGGGTCTGCTGACACTATCTTAAGTTTTGTATTCTATATTATTCGAAAAGAAATCACAAGTGAAATGTTAATAAATTTTTGGTGGGCCTTGGTGGGGTTGAACCACCGACCTTCTCCGTATGAGAGAGCTGCTACTACCAACTGAGCTAAAGGCCCATGTTTGAACATGAAGAAGGACTCGAACCTTCACAAGAACAATTCAATATTGACTAACCTCGTTCGGATAACCCTTCCTAAACTGTACTTCTTTTCCTACTTCGTCAAGTAGTGTGTCTACCAGTTCCACCATCCACGTTCTTTGTGCTCTAAGTGGGACTCGAACCCACACGAGGGTTACCCTCACTACGATCTCAACGTAGCCTGTCTACCAATTCCAGCACCAGAGCATTAATTATATCCTAATAAATCTTTAATCCTATTTCTATTATACGAACCTTTTGAAAGCTTAAGAACCCTTATAGTTTCAGTAATATTACCTACCTTGTTAAAAGTTTCTAACAGTTCCTCATCTGTAACCCGATCATTTATTCTATTACGAGAACCAAAGGTATCCGTTTGAGTATGGCAATTGGGACATAATATTCGTAAGTTATCCAAAAAATGCTCATAACTATTACCATTAATATGGTCTAGTTGTAAAACTAAAAACTTACCGTTCCATTCTGTTCCCTGAGAACATTCATCACACTTATCCTCAAATATCCCCTCATCAACCAATCTCTTTTTTAATTTAGAGGATTTATAATTAGGGTGCTTTCCATCCAATATTTCTTGTATTGGTGTAGGAGGTGGACCCCCTTTAGTTACACCAATTGGATGTTGATTTGGTTTATAAAGTCCTAGTTTTGTGGCCTTCCGTTTAAAGGTAGTGTAAGGAACACCCATAAACTTTGCGGCTTGCAGCATACTGCTTGTATTATGTATTGCTTCCTTAATTTTTTCTTCAGATATTAATAATTTTCTTGGCATATACACTCTCCTTGAGTTTATAGTATATATGCCATTTTGGTAGGAGTGCAGGGACTCGAACCCTGTTTTTCCTGTTTATAAGACAGGCGCATCTGTCCCTTCCGCGTCACTCCCAAAATGGGAGCATTGCTCCCTATTCTTTGTGTTCTTCTGTGGGAAATAGGAAAAATTCCTTTTTACACACCGGGCACGTGGCCATTGCAAACGGGCCGTCCCTTTGATCATATACCGGGGTCAAGTTAGCTTGCACCTCAGACATCTCTGACTCACAGTCAGTGCATCTGCCTTTCCAAATCCTAGTTTTTTCTGGATGCCCCCGTTTAAGGATCTCCATTTTATGCTGCCCCCATCTCGTTTCGGTATAGTTCAACTTCCCACTTACACCACATTGGTCGTACCTGATGGTATTCGCCATTGATGTGTGTGATTCTGCCGTAAACTTTACCTTTAGCCGCTCTATGTTTCAGACTCCAAATAACAGCTATTATTTCTATTCTATCTCCAACCTTATATATCATTATTTAGTTTTCCTAGATTGGCCTTAACTTCACTTAGTTTATCTTGTAATCGTTGTTCTTCATCCCTCAGACGCTGTATACGCTGGGGTATCAACCTAGCCTCATCCTTGGCATTACGTATCTCACGCCTTTTCATTTGGCCCTCAACATGATCTACGAGAGGAATCACAGCAATTTCAATCATCTCATACTCTACAATTTCTTCAGTACCGTCATATACTGTTTTGCCAAACTTCTTGCTGAATGGGTCTGTTCCAAGATGGCTAGATATATGAGATAATAATTTCCACACCTTACCGCGTTCGTTCCACTTAGGTAGGCCACCGCCTGTACTAAACAGACCGTCTTTGTTTCGAATTTTATACATTAGAGGTATGGTACAGGAAAAGATTTAGGAAGTCAAATAAAATTTGGCACACCCGGAAGGATTTGAACCCTCGACTTTCACGTTCGAAGCGTGACACTCTGTCCAGACTGAGTTACGGGTGCACATTATACGTTACATGAGC
>Ga0209976_10002669_pt1 | contig 10088 bp, 6 predicted proteins | sample SumtaG_FD_182806 | JGI IMG/M metagenome (GOLD analysis project Ga0209976, IMG submission 182806) | Deep subsurface microbial communities from Indian Ocean to uncover new lineages of life (NeLLi) - Sumatra_00157 metaG (SPAdes) (version 2) | ecosystem: Environmental > Aquatic > Marine > Oceanic >... | reverse complement strand
GTTTCACCTTATCAACTTGAACAAAAACCGGCAAACTTTTATGGTCTATTTTACCATTATTACCTTTAATTTTCTTAATATCTTTTAAAGCATCCCCGTCGTAAAAAGGCGTTCTGTCTGTAAAAACACCCGCCGAAACCGTACCATTGTCAGCACCAACGCCGACCGTTAAAGTTGTTCCGCTTGCAACCATATTAATTGTTGTGCCTGTAAAATCTACGGCTTGATTTTCGTCTATTGTTATGGCAGAAACACCATTGGCAGTTGTAAAATTTAATGTTCCAGTTGTATTCGCAGTGCCAATTCTCATTACTTTTGTATTAAATTCCCACCTAAATATCGCACCAATATTATCACTTAGGCTTCCAAAATAAATATTGGCATCAGAAGCATCGGGAACTAAAATCGACATTCCACCACTATCTGAATTTTCAAGAACTAATTCATCTGCTGCTGCTGCTGCCTCAACTGCTCCTGCTGTAGCAGAATAAATATGTACTTTTCCGTCAGGATTTGTAGTTCCTATAGCTAAAGTTCCTGCGATATTAACATCATCAGAAAAATCAGTTGAATCCGTAACATTAATTACTATTGCACCATCAGCTTTTAATTCATCAATAGAAAGTTGTCCTACATTTGTAATATTATTATCATTAAAAGAAGTTGCACCCAAAGAGATAGTTCCCGTTGCTGTAAAATTATCAGCACCAATATCAATTACTCCAAAACCATTTGTAATTGAACCACTATTTAATGCACTAGTAGCAACAATGGCAGATTGTAAGTAATGTTCATTTGTATCAAAATTTGCAGTTGCATCATGGTCAATTCCACCATCCTCAATAACTATTTGAATTTCAGTATTGGGAGTTTCTGCTAAATTAAAATCAGCACCTAAAAAATCTATTACTACTATGTCAGCATCGCCAACACCAACATTGTTTTCTTTAACAGTAGTCATTGTACCAGTGCCAGGTAATCCTTCAATCTTATCTCTAATTGCATTTTTAGTTGCAGCTTCATCATTTCCATCCCAACTTGTAGCATTGTAAGCGGTATCATCTATATACTCTTTTACACTATCACTAACAGCACTTCTCAATACTAAAGTCAAAGCAATATTATCTACTTCAGTTTCAGTATAATACTGTCCACCATGATCAGCACTTGTTTTATGAGTAGTAAACTCTGCATCAGGAACAAAATTCTGATCATCTACTTTAGTAGAATCAGGAGTTATATTATCTGCAACATCGCCATTGGGAACATCTGTTCCACCTGCTCTATAAATGTATCCTGAACCTATTGTGAGAGCAGTAGGTAAATCTGTACCCCAAACAGGATTAACATTAGAACCACCACCAACTAAAACTTGAGTAGTTAATCCATCAGCTAAAACTTCAACTGCTCCTGTAGTTGCACCAACAAGTAAACCACCATCATTTAAAGTTCCTACTCCAGTACCACCCGCAGCTACCGAAATTTGTGTACTCGGTGAAGCATTTATTATCGCTATAAGTTTATCATCAGTATCTACTAAACCAGCATTAGTGCTTATTTGAGTTTGAGCATTACTTGACAATGAATTTATATATAATAGTTCAGCATCAGATACAGATTCATTAGAACCATAAGTAGTACCCGCAATATTATTAGCAAGTATATCACCAGTTTCATCCCAATAATATTCTGTAGAAATACCTGTTTTCATAGTTGTTGGAGTGGGCGTACCAGGATCAGGAGCACTTGTTCTAATAAACTTTATCCAATACCCTGTTTCAGAATTAGCACCGCCAGGATCGCCATTATTAGTCCAACTTGCAGTTATACCATCAAGATTCCACCTAATTAATCCACTTTGCTGTAATCCTTCAGTATCGTCTTGTGGAAAAAATTGTGTCCAAGAATCAGCAGCGGTATTATACCATGATGTAAATTGTATTTGTTTAGTTGATGGAGTTCCCATGATAACTTCAACGGCAGAAAATTGTCCTGCTCCCGCAGTATTACCAAGATAAATTTCATCACTATTTACTACAAAAACCTCAATACCATCAATAGCATCAGCCCATGAAGCACCGCCACCTGTTTTCCTACCTGCATAATCTGCTTGTGTAGGAGTAGAGAATGATTCAATATGTTGATGAATAGGAGCAACATAAGCATGAGTACCAAGTGCTACAATATCACCACTTGGTGAACCAGTACCTACAGCAACATCTATAGCATGGTATTGAGACTTGATGCTACTAGCTAAAGCATCAATTACTACATCAATAGAAGTAAATTCTGCTCCAACAGTATTAGGTAAAACAGTACTTATATGAATCTGTCCTTCCTCAACATCAATAGCATCCTGACCAAATGGTGATTCAATTTTCATACCATGAATAATCGGATTGTTTGTTTCATCAACACCACTAAAATCAACATGCAAACCAACAATCTCTGCATCTGCTCCATTTGGGTCTAATGCACTACCATCAACATGTACTCCATGCCAAACAGATGTTGCATTCAAGGTTGCTGTTGGAGTGATATTAATTACCTCAGAATCACCTTGCCCCGCAGAATTAATATCTATAACAACATTTGCACCTGTTAAATCTAATTCATTAGTTAAACTATGTAATGCTGTAAAAGAATAAGCACCACTTATGTTTTCGTTGTGAGCAATTACAGCAAACTGACTTGAATCAGCTAACCAAATAGGATCGGTTTCAGTTACTAAATCAGACACATCCGTATCAACACTCAATACACCGCTATCTGCTCTTATTACACCAGTTAATCCTGTATTAATAGAATCAATAGCTTCTTGATAAAAATGTAATTCAGCAACATAATTTGTAGTTTGATTATGGTCTACATCACTATGTGCATCAAAGTATTGATCATCCAAAGCATCATTATCTATTGTTAAAACACCACTACCGGTAACTTCGCCTGTATGAGTTGCATTAGTAACCTTAGCAGAATTAGCCGTAACTGCTGTAGTAGAAGAAACATCAACAGTTTTTGTAGCTTCACCATCATTTTCTAAACTTAACTGTATATTATTTCCTGATATACTAAACACATCAATAGTTTGATCATCTGTACCTGTAATTTCAACACCACCAACAGTTATAACCCGAACCTCCACAGTATCCATTTGAACATAATCAAGAAGGACTTCCAAATAACCTTTAATAACAACCGGTTGATTATGCTTTAAAGCAGATTGCCCTAACAAGACTCCCACCAATGACAGCAATATGAGAAATCGTTTCATGCTAATCTCCTATTGTACTACAGCAGATATTGTTGGAGCACCAGTAGCAGTAGCTAATAGCAATAAATATATTGGGTCATCTTCATGCGGAACCAAACCATGAGGTACATAAAGTTCTTTTTCGGTTGTATCGGCTACAAACAAATCAGTAGTGAAAACTAAAGCACCATCAGCATTAGTTGGTAATCCCGTAACGAACCTATAGTAACACTTTAAGTCGGTATAAAGTATTACTTTAACATCGGCTCTACCTAACGTAAGAACACCAGCTTTTTGTGCAATACTAGCACCATCATCAGCAACATAAGCAGTAGCAAAATAATAATTATTATCATCAATCCTAGTTACTGCAATCGTACCATTATAATTAGTTGTACCACTATGTGTAATTATATCATCATTTACAAATCCATGACCGTTTGAAGTAGCTTTGGTAGTACCGGCTACAGTTGCATTATAATTAGCATAAGCCGTTACTGCTCTACGCATTGGCGTGGGTGCTGTTTTAACCTCCCAACCCATAGCGGGATTTGGCAATCTAAAGTTTAACATATTGGAATTTAAATCCATGACTATCTCCTTTGTTGAGTATTAGTTTGTGGAACTACACCACAGAATGATATTACTCTACGTATATATTCTGTCTGTAATTCTTTTAATTCAGATATAAATGTTGCTCCTGTTGAAAATAAAGTTCTAACTAAACCAAGCCGCCCTTCAAGAGCTTTTAAATATGATACAGCCTTATTAATAGCAATGGTATTTCTCTGAATTTCTTGAACAACATCCTCACGATACTTAGCAATCAACGCTTCAACATTAGCCCGATAATTATTTATATCCATTTCAGTTTCAGCTTTATACTGTTCAACAACTTCTTTGAAATTTGCTAAGAATAAATCAACCTGTAATTTATTTTCTTCTGCATATTCTTTAATTGTCTTTTCAATATCAGCAACATATTTTTGAATGTTGGCACGAAATTCATTGATTATACCATTAACCTGAGCATTATAAGCATTTGCTTCACCTTGAAGCGAACCTACTGCATATTTAGTTTCTTCGTTAAATTTTTGCCACTTAGCAATCTCAAGTTCAATCTCAGCTCTACCATGGTTAACCGCAGCTTGAGCTGCCCTAGATGCTGAATCAGCCACTTCAGGGTCATGTGTAGATAAAAACAGTTCTACATCATCAGTTATTGTATCTGTAGGTGAAGCGGTTGGATCGGCATGGATTATATCACCAGCCTGATCTAAAGCATTCACTATTCTAACAATATCAATAGCTGGTGGCACACCTGATAACGCATCTATTATAGGCATACCAGTTTCAGAGTTTGTTAATGCTGTAGGAGTAGTTATCCCTGAAAAATCAATCGCTGCATATGCGGGTAAAGATTTTGTTAAAGCAGCCAAATTCCCTACAGTAATAGCAGTTGGTAAAGTTGGTGATGTAACTGCCGAAAATGTAGGCAAAGCTGCAATATAACTAGCCAATAAACCACCACCTGTATAAGCACTAATTTGCCATGTTCCAGTTTCAGCTACAGAAAAATCTATTGTAGTAGTTGTAAACGTTGGATTATTATGCGTAACAGAGGCAGTCATTTCCACACCATTAGCATCAAGAATAGTTAATACAGGAATATATCCAAGACTATGATTAATTACTATTTGAACTTCATTAGTGAAAGAATTTGAATCAACTACTGTAGTTCCAAAAACAGCAGCGATATGATCATTACCCAACTTACGAACATAACCGGACTCTCTTAGTTTGGCTTGTATAACAGCAAATAATAATACAGCCCTAGTAAGACTATCGGGAAACCTGCAATTAGTTATATCAGCAATACTATCATTAGTACCAACATCAGGATCATCAGGAATATTAATATGCTCCAAATATGCTTTTTCACTTGCAGTCGGAACAGGTAAAACCGTTAATAAATCTGCCTCATCAAAGTAACCACCAGGGTCAGCTTTAATAGCATATTGTTTACTACCAATATCAGTTAATCCTCCACGCAAAGCATAGGGAACTTGACGAACAAGTTTATTATACGTAGCTGCACCAATAACATGATCACGGGTAATAGACAAAACCATATCCATATCTACAGCACTAGCATCAAAAGACTGAGCAGTAATTTCTTCTACTACTCCGAAATGATGTAGTTTAACAGGATTGTATTGTCTTACTAATTGGACCATATCACGTAAACCATGACCTACAAAATCATCTACCATATCTTCTGATACATTTAAATAGTTAGATTGTGTTGTACCAAGTAAATCAAAAAACTGTAAGAGCATTGTTTGTATCATAATACACTCCCATCTAAATCAGGAACCATAATATGTATTGAATTATCTTTAATCTTTCCCCCATCTTTTTGATAAATTCCAGCTTCAAAATCTTTTTTAGACTGCCTAGCTTTTACATGAGATATTTCACTATCACCACGTTGAAGCAATCTATATCTAATATAATCTATTAATTGAGGATAAACAGAATCAGCCATTTCAGGAACGACTGCACCCAAATCATCATCAGCCACATCAATAAACTCAGGTGTAGCTTCACAAATAACAAGCAATCCTTCTGTATTACTCTCATCAACAGCAGTATTTATAATACCCTCTGAATTAGGATTAATATTGAATAATTCTATCTTTTGACCGGTTGACTTCCATCTAAAATAAGCATTTGGATTTGAATATGCTGAACTCATGTTATTGATTCTCCTAATGAATGAGCTCCAATATGTCTAGGTATTGCCTTATATTCATCATCGCTATTCTTAAATTGAACACCAGTTATCCGCAAAGGTCGGTTAGTCGTTGGAATTGTATAATATCTTTGATCTTCTACGGTATCAATTAAAATCTGAATCTCCACATTAATCGCAAGACCAGCATCATCATAAGCTAAGTTAATTAATCTCGCTAATGCTACTTGAGTTAAATTAGGAAATTCATCAGCTAACTCTCCATGGATATAATTAATATCTCTACTTGAATTCATTGTTGCTCCAAAAAAGAGAACAAAAGCCCTAGCAATAGGGAGCTAAGGCTTCTATTCGGTCTTTAACCATTCCGTTTGAGGAATTATTAAGTTATTATACCACTATTATTTAGTAATCGCCCATATTATGCCAGGTAATTACTATTGTTCCACTAAATGTCATTGTACCAGTAGCAGTCATATCAGTATCCATTACAGCAACACATAACCAAACATCAGTTGAAGCTGAATGTCCATCTTCATCTTGTGAAGTAGTACCGACTAAATCAATATCATCAGCACCACTTGAAAGTGTACCATCAACTTTAGCAACAAAGTCAACATTTGCATTAGCCAGTGTTTCTGAGTTTGTCAAAGTAGTTGCACTACCCATAGCCATATCAAATACACCTGCAGCACCTATTCCATCAACAGCAGTAATTCCAATATCACCAATCGCACTTGTTACTCTTATAACACCTTCAGGAAAATCAACTAATTTCAATGTTCCATGACCACCTGAACCGGCAGAATCAACTATAGGCATAGCATAAGAAGTAAATGTAATAACAGTTTGATTTAAAGCACCTGCATAGTTTACATTAGTAACACCAGTAGCAGTAGCATGAGTAGCCCCACTTGTAGTTGAACCATCAATTTTTGAACCACCAACTAACACAATATCATTAGTTGCACCTGTAATTTTTATTCCATCATACCAATCTTTACCATTAGATTTAATGTAAACACCTGAAAAATTAGTACTCGCATCAATAGAAGCACTGCCATCAATTGACGAATCAAGAGTAATTCCAGTTACATGCTCTGTTGCACCAGTTGTAAAGGTTGATGCGGATTCTACCGTTGCACTAATAGCATCAAAAGTTCCAGCACCACTTAATACAGACGTTCCTGATTGTTCAGCATAAGCCCAAAGTCCAGCATGAACTCCATCGGCTATACTTACATCACGTAATCTAAACTGACTTTCCATACCAAACATTGAAGATTGGTTTGTTTGAGCAGTAGTCATTGCTAACATTCTTGAATACGAACCTGCAAAGACCTTTCCTGCTGTAGCAGAATAATCAACTACTGAATAAACACCAAGTCCCGCATTAGTATTATCAGAGGTTTCTGGAATTGTAAAATGTTCTCCAGTATATCCCCATCCACCAATAGACATTGTAGAATCAGTTGTAACTTTACCAATCCCGGTCATGTGACCTGCTGCTGTAATATTCCAATCACTTGAGTTTACAGCAACGGTTTCTGTACCAGCTCCGATTGTTAATGCGGTCGTTCCTGTTAATGCTTGTGAAGTACCTAAATCTACTCCACCAGTACTTGAAACTTTACCACTTCCGATTGTACCAATATTAGCCATTACACCAGTTGTACTAATTGTCCAATCACTTGAAACAATTTGAGTTGTACCGCCAGAATCACCTAACAACAGATTACCAGTTCCACCAGGAACTATAGTTAAATCTGCATCAGCATTATCATCGGCACTTGTCAATATTATAGCACCTGAATCATCTCTTGAAAATGTAATAGTTCCATCTGCGGCTTCACCAATATCAATAGCATTTCCATTCGCACCCGTAATATCGCCACCAGTTGCAATTAAATCAGCAGCACCAAAATCCCAAGAACCATTAGATGCATTATCTATTGTTTCATCATTCTGACCTATAATCTCTTGGGTCATTGAACTTGAAAAATCAATACCTGTAGTTGTTGCATCAATTTCTATTCCAAGTACTGCATCCTCAATATCAATTCCCTTTAAGAACAAATTAGGAAATGAAGGGTTGGAATCTATAAATAGTCCCGCAGCGACATCAGTAGAAGTCGCTACACCTTGATTTCTTATCCATGCGCCATAGATATTAAAATTAGCTTCATCATTCGCATTAGCTTGAGCCAACTGAATTTCAGAATACAATCCTGTTAAAGCACCTTTCGTATATGTCGTAGTTCCCGCACCTGTGATTACTCCACGAAGTCCTGCATAAACAGCACCCGGAGAACCGAAAGTACTTCCATCAATCGTTGAACCCGTAGCGACATGAATTTGTCCTTGAACACCCCACCCCAAGCCGGGATAGGAATTTGCAGCAGTTAAATCTCCATCCAAATTAACTTTACCAACTATCGCAATAGGACAGGCTGTTCCAGCAGCATCTACCCCTGCCGTTTGTGGCGTATATGTTAATTCTGATAATATTGATTTATGAGCAGCAGCCAAAATCTGAGTATAGGTATCTGTAACTTTAATCGAACTACCTCCAAGAGTAAAACTATTAGTAATACCTAAGTAACCAGCATCCAACGAATCAATAGACATATCTCCAACTTCAATAGTACCAGCATAGAGTTCTTCTGCAAAAGTAGCAAGAGATTGTACTTCAGCAGTAGAAAGATCAGAATCAGGTTCATTAGCAAGCCAATATTTCTTAGCACTTTGACTGAACGCAAAACTAACAAACAATAGAAGTATGAGTAATTTTCTCATAATAACCTCCTATGCTGTAATTAGCTTAACTGTGAGCAAGGCTATATATACGGTTACTGGAACAGTATTAGCATTAGAACTAATGGTAACTATAACATCTTCACCTGAAGCTATATACTCGGCATTAATTTTACCTTCACCATCTTCTTCAGCACCAATCAAGGCTACTAAATCAGCAGCAAAAGCATCAGTCTTACCTGTATATCCAAGGTCAATATCGTAATCTCCATCAACATTCTCAATACTCCATACTCCACCAAGCACTGAACAAACATCTACAGTACTGGCAAATGTAACATCAGTTGTACCTTCAGCAGGTATTATAGTTTCAAACTCCTGCAATGATAAAGCAGCAGCCGCAGAATCACCTACGCCTAGTATCTTTGCCAAAGCAAATAGAGTATTAAGCTCTTTTACCGTTAAACCACCTTCAGGATGTGCGCCTAAAGCGAACTTTCCTGCATCACCAGCTCCACGATTTGCAATTAATTTTCTCATTATATCCTCCTACTGCCAGATTGTTACTTTGTGAGGGTCAGTGAACATAAATCCCATATCACCTTGGATTAAATCCACTCGAACATCCTCACCTGTGGTAGCAAGACTGCGAACATTCTTATAAATCGCAACATCACGATTTTCATGTCCAATGAACGGTCTGATATAACAACTATTTATATCAACACCGACCATTTTAATATGAGTTCCATCTAAGTGAACATCTCTAATTATATCAAAGTCAGTTCCCTGAACCTTGAATCGAGAGAAATCAACACTATTGATTTTACCCATACCTTGGAATTGGAAACGGTAGTTGGTAGATATTTCCACATTATTTTTAATAAATCCACCATATTTATGTAACCAGTTCCATGTCGCAGTATCACATAAATGTATCATCCGGGAAGCACCTGCAAAAGCATAACGAGGATCATTTACAGCACTCATATCATCAACAAAATCATCAATGGTTTTTGTGCTAGTATCTAATGATAAAACATTACCATTAGCTATACCGTAAGTAATCAAACCCTCAGTATAAGTATAACCGTCATTATCCTCATATTGCTCACCAAAGTAAGCAGTGTTACCCAGATCCCAGTTGAAATCACCAATCGCTTGAATCCACTCAGTTTTAATAGGAACTTCACCATAACGTAATACAGTTGCCGATGCACGACCGGACAAACTAGCATTTTCCTTAAAGATTTGGTTCATACCAAATTTGGTAGAATAAGGTTGCTGTCTCCAACTTGAGCCATATCCACTTACTTCATGCCAAGC